>Ga0123341_1000346_pt1 | contig 26410 bp, 21 predicted proteins | sample Turbeapinknodule_FD_89959 | JGI IMG/M metagenome (GOLD analysis project Ga0123341, IMG submission 89959) | Root nodule microbial communities of legume samples collected from Mexico - Turtle bean Mexico pink nodule | ecosystem: Host-associated > Plants > Roots > Nodule | place: Mexico: Nepantla...
AAATAATTCAAAACCATCTCACTTTTGTTTTCTTTTTCTTTCCTTTCTGCACTTTTTTTCCTTTGCTTTCTTTTTAAAATCAATTAATCATATCCGAGGCAAAGATTGACCTTTAGAAGATGGAATATTATCGTTAGAAAAATAAAATAATTCGAAAATTAAAAAGAAAAATAGAAAGTGAAGAAAAAGGAACAGAGGAACCAGTGTGATTATTGTTCAGCTCCGAGCAGCGTTTCTCTCTCTTCCGATTCCAGCATACCCGTTTGCGCAATCGGGTAAAAGTTCTCACCTTTTCTTCCTTCTCTCTCTGCCCATTTGACTTTGACCATTTTCGTTTTCTGTTCAGAACTCATGCTTCTCTATATATTATTTATCTGCGTGTACTCTGCTCTTTTGTCTAATCATGTGTTTGCTGACTGCTTGCTAAGGTTGTCGGTGATGCAACTGTTGGTTTTGTGGTGAAAGAAGGAGGTATTGGGGGCCAAAATTCGCCCTTGGTTTGTCTTGTTGTGATGGCACACGACTTAACGGGGCAGCTTGTGAGTTCAGAGATACATGGGTTTCATACCTTGCAGGGTACTTGCATTCTTCTTCTCTTACCTCTCTTGTTGGATTGTGCTCATTTTTGGTTGAACCTACACTTTCATTAAGTTTCAGTTTTCTTTGAGAATTCCCAACTTTTTTTTATGTTTTTTTGTGTCATGGTTTTATTTATTTACTGGGGGGGTTGAGTTTTGTGTGGAATTTTGACCTGTTAGTTCTGTTATCATCGGATTCGCAAAAAACTTTGAGCTGACGGAGTCAAGAGAAATAACACCCTCAGATGTCAAAAATTCCAAAGGACTTATGTCTTGAGGTGCCTTTCACAACTAAGAAGCAAGCTTGTTAACTCTCAAATTCATATGAAATACTTGGCTAACTTTTATCCTTAAAGCATACTTGTAGTCAATTTAATATGATATATGATGTCACGAATTATACATATATAGATAAATTGCATGTAAACTTTGTTCTATCTCATAAAAAGTATTTGTTAAGATTTTTCAAATGTTCATTATCAAAATATATCATCAATCATCAAACCATTTTATCAGCACAAGTTCTAATGTGTCTCATACAATAATACTTATATCTTATTACTTTGTTGTTCACCATAAATAAACTCTCAATCACTTTTGGGTGTGTGAATGTGTCTTAATAACATGTCTCTTTTACACTTATAGTGTCTCTTCTTATTTGCTTTTGATTCATTGTCTTTCATTTTTATGGTGGTTAAAGTGGCAGAAAAAATAAGGTCAGCCAATAGAACTATTGAAAACAATATAAAGCCATCCAAGGGCACTTATGAATGTAGTTTCTTTTAGATGATTACTTACTCATAGACACTATGAATAATGCAAGAGTTGCACAACGAAAGACATTGCAATTGAAATATTGCCAGAGGCGTAGAGGCAAGAATTGCATGTTCCATGCAATCATGTTTTAAAAACAGAGGCATATTACTCAAAGAAAGAGAATTTTGTTGGAGATCCCACATAGTCTAGAGATAAGGTCAGTTTAGTATATAAGTGAGTGTAAATCTCATCTTACAAATCGATTTTGTAAGGTTGAATTAGACTCAAAGTTCACTTTTTAAGATGGTATCAGAGTCATTTAGAGTCTATCCTGGCGAGAGTTTGTTGGGCCTATCGTACCACCCGCTATTCGGCCGCTATTATATCACCTATAAATATATAGTCTCACACACGAGTTGGAAACCTCACCTTATAAGTCGATTTTGTAAGGTTGAGTTATGCTTAAAGTTCACTTCTTAAAAAATCTTAAGAGATATTGTTGGATAGAAAAATTTAACATATAAATTTAGGGTAATAAACCAAATAGTAGAATACCATCAGAATTAAAAGACAGAAAATGTATAATAGGCATCATGTATATTAGATATAATAGATGAAAAAAAGTTTAGGATAGTCTGGGTTGAAGTGTGGACACTAGTGTTAGATAAAAAATATATTTTATTGTAATGGCAGAGTATTTATATATAAGTAAACTGGAATTTATATTTTGTGTTTTGCTCTCTTTTTCTCAAGAGCTGAACATTATTTATGAGAATAAGATCCCAAAAGCACTGCCTAAATCTAACATGAGCTCGATAACAGTGACATAATAATCCCCTCTGGTGGACTCTAATACCATTTTAATAAGTAGGTTTATGTCCAATTCATCCTCACAAACTCAACTTATAAGATGAGAATAGTCCTCACTTATATATTATAATCTGACTTTATTCCTAGTCAATTTAGGATCTCCAACAAAATATTTTAAATTTTAAATTACAAATATAAACATATTTTCCAACAGTTTTTGTCTCCTAAAGATGCTAGAGTGTGATTTTCAATGCAACCTTGAAGTTAAGAAACAAAGTACTGCTGGTTTGGTTGTAAGAGTGTTTCTTCTTCATCAAGTTTGAACTTCTCTTGGTGTTTCTGGGGAAAACAAGTAATATGAGATTTTGTTGATTGATCTAGTATTGGCTGCTGTTTAAATTTGATGAAGTTCAAATACTTTTGGGAGAACTGACAAGAAATCATTCCTTGAGAACTTAAATTATGGGTATTGGTACTGAAGTTAAAAAAAACATGGTACCATGACAACTCCCCCGTTTTTTGTGTTTCCTTATAGTAGAAAATGCTTTTCGTTTAGATACAATTTTCTATAAGTGCCGCTAGAAAAGAAGATAAGCGGGTAACATGAATTGAATTTCTCCCAGAAGTTAAAATTAATTTATGGACTTCATTTCTATAAAAGATTTCGCCAAAAACTAAGGTGCATAAGTTGACTTTGACTTATGAGAGAAACTCAATTCATTTTACCTTCTTATATTCTTCCTGTACGTTGATATGAAGTAATTTATTGGAACTGTGCTTAAATAGTGCAACGATCTTTTACCATATGTTTGAAATACTGTGCTGAGCACTGACTTAAACTAAATTGAACTTCTCTAAAATATTATTAAAAATAAATTCTATGTATTGTGTTTGCTATGATTATGAGTAAAATTGTTTCCTGTTTATGCTAATATTTATAAGATTTAGGAATTGTTACTTGTTAGTGTCTTATTAGATAGACAGTTGTGGCTGGCAATGTTGTTATATAACCATTATAGTGCTGCCATATCACTATAATTTTTGACCCTCTGCCATAGGAAATTTGGGAAGGGAGGTCTGGTATGGGCGCACCATACATATGACACAATGGCCTGTTTATATGCAGAATTTTTGCATTCCTCCATCTTCCATTGATAACCTTGGTGACTGCAGAATATATTAATTTGGAATTTTACATGCTCAAACAAAATGTTGCAACATATATAGCGAGAAGGTTCATGACTTTACAAGGATTGGTCCCAAGAGTCAGTAAGCCAGCTGAGATGTCAAACATAAATATCAATATTAGCTTTTGTTAGGATCCTAACTGATTAAAGAAAGTACAAAGTTAAAACCTCTAGATGTGAAATCATGGCTTTAAACTTTTGGTTAAATATGGTATAGAAACTTGTACTTTTAAAGATGGGGTTTGTAGGAATCTTACAAAATTGTATTTTCTATGTATTTCTTTTCTGTTTGCTTCCCACTGCAAATATTATCACTACCACTACTACCATACCAATTGTGTGGTAAATGATCAAAGCATACAAGTCATGTTTCTTGATTTGTTTTTCTAAAGTAATTTCTTATACGTGGCCCAGATCTGGAAGTTACTAATACTATGGAGGAAGCAAAAAGCAGATGGCTTCGTCCAAATGAGATTCATGCCATGCTCAGTAATCACAAATATTTCAAGATTAATGCCAAGCCAGTGCATTTACCCGAAAGTAATCATATGCTACTATTAACAGCAACTTGATGTTTGTAAATTAGATATGTATTGTCATATAGATTGCTTCTCATCATTATTGTTCTTGTCTCTTTCAACTTCTATTTTTTATTTTTCATGTAGCGTCTTGATTTTCTTGCTCCTGAGCATTTCATGTTTTGTACACTATGCTATAAATTTGTAAACATGTAGATCTTTCAATTCATGTTGAAGCACATCTCAACAAAAGGTAAGATAGGCAAAAGAAGAAAAGGCTTTATACGCAAATTTATGCATTGTTCAAGTGTGTATGTTATGAACATAAAGCAATGTGTAAAACCTCCATGAATAATTTTTGGCATTCTTCCTTCATAGATCTATCAAATGAAATTTTAACTAGAGTAATATTTTTGCATCTAACTAGTATTTTCAGTATTGAGAATTATATGATGCCCAACAGGATTCGAATCATCAGTGCTAATGCTAGATTATATTTTTGTTTGTAAAACAGGTGGTACTATTGTACTATTTGACCGCAAGATGCTTAGAAACTTCAGAAAAGATGGTCACAATTGGAAAAAGAAAAGTGATGGGAAAACTGTTAAAGAAGCTCACGAACACTTAAAAGTGAGGATTTCATTTCCTGGGTGTTTATTTGAAGTTTGGTGTTAACAGCTACGCCATTAAATAAAGCTTACTGAACATGTATCCAGGCCTTTTTAATGGTTTCTCCTGTGTTGAATTTGATCATTTAATGCTTTCTCCTACCATAGCAAAATTGGTCTTTTTCAATATAGCAATGTTTTGTTGTGCCTTCCTTGATCCCATTTAATTGGACTCTGGAAGTAGTTTAACTGAAGTTTTGTTTTTTTAGAGTGGCCAGTGGCATCAGTTGATCAGTGTTTCTTCTTCTTTTAGGATGACAAATAATGTGAAATAAATTAAAATTTGGAAAGTGACAATTATTTTAAAATTACCAAAGTTCAAGTTATGGCCCAGTAATTAACTGTCATTTTATACTTATTAGCTAGTTCAATGGCCAGTTTAACCTAATACTTAATTTAGTAAGCCTTCTTATCAGCTTTTAGCTAGCTTATTTACTAGATTTCTAAAACAAACCCCTAGCGAACTACACCTAATGGTATATGGCCCCGTGGTAGTTATCTCTTAAGTATAGAGGGGGATAAATTATCATCAGTATATTATACTTCCTTTTTCTTTTAGTATGGTATTTGAAGGGAATAAAATATCGTGGCATTTGGGAGTTTTTGACATTATGTGGATTTAGACATCATTTCTGTTAGATTTAGGATTATTAATTAACTAATTGGATACTGCTAGATTTACATCTCATATTCTCTATGCTTTGCACATCTACAGTTGTAAACTTATAATATTTTTTAATGTTTTACCAATTAAAATAATAGTGGCAGTTACTGCCATTAGTTTTAAATTCTAATACCATCAGTTTTGGCTTGATGAAGAGGAATGCATTGCATGAAGTTTAAAAATTGAGGGACCAAACTGAACATTTTTAAAATAGAGATGTGAAATTGAACTTTGTACTTAAATAGAGAGATTGAAAAAGTAATTAATTTATTTTCATCGTTCTCGCTCAGTGACATGAGGAATAAACTATGTTTTCTCTTTACTCTTGTCATCATATTACACCATACTTTTTCTTTTATCAACTTCTTTTTCTACAGTATTTTGTTATATGTAATTCTAATGTTCAATTCAATCACTAATTATTCATGTGTCTAATTTTTTTCATTCCTTTATCATTTTTTGTCCTATTCAATCAGGTTGGCAATGAAGAAAGGATCCATGTATACTATGCACATGGCCTAGACAACCCAACCTTCGTTCGTAGATGTTATTGGTTGCTTGATAAGTATGTTTTGCTTGACTTTAGGTTCCCAATTCTAATATATCATGTATGTTTGTATTTGTGACTGAGTTAGTAACAGGGGTTGTGTATTTCTTTCATTTTTATTGAAAATAGAAAGAAAAGAAGTTTGCAAATGGTAATGTGAGTTACGATTGGTATGGTTTTGTTTTCAGGAGTTTGGAGCACATAGTCCTCGTTCATTATCGTGAAACAAAAGAGGTTGTGTTTGTCGTTCTCGTTCTTCCTTATTCCTCTACAAAATTAACTTCATATCCAAATGAGATTATGATAAGATTGTATTGTTGAAATTGTGATAAAATTATTGAAATTTTATGATATAGAGGCTGAAAATGTGTTAGAATAGTTGATTGATTTATATGCAATCATTGCCTTATATTACGTAATACATATTACATAATTAGGCCGAATATCTTGTAGATCTTGTAATATTTGATCCCTAGTTTTGAGAAACCTCTTCGAGCAATGTTTCTATATATATGATAGGGCTGGGCAACTCTCTCCTAAGCAAACTTTTCTGTCAAAAAATTGTTCTTTGTCTCTGTTTTGTTGGTATTAGAGCTCACATTATGTGGACCTGATCATTTGAGTATGTCTGGATGCCAAAAATTGTTTATAAGAATAGTGTCTGACACTATGTTTTTAAATTTTTCTGGTTTGAAATTTCATTTATTCTCTCGAACTACTTCATTCTTTTTTTGTTTTTTGTTTTTATTTGGGAAGGGGAGGGGGGATAAAATGGTCTGGTTGGAAATTCACGGTGTTGTTTGCCAATGCATATATTTAAAGGCTTCTTAAGCTAAGAAAAAGCTCCTCTAAAGAGTTTGTGTCTAGAGTGAGCAACTGGTGCATCCACCCTAAAATTTTAGTAAAATAATACTCTAATTCAAATTAAATCAAAGGTGCATACACCCTTACTGAATTTAGAGGAGCCTTTCCCTTCCACTGTTGGATATGTGCCGTTTATGCTTTTGCATTTGAACTAGTTACTGAATAATTTGGTTTCTAACCTTTGTTTGGTGGTGGTTTATGACACAGATACAATTGCAAAGTTCTCCTGTTACACCTGTAAATTCAAATTCAAATTCAAGTTCTGTCTCTGATCCAGCTGCATCTTGGATTCCATCAGAAGACTTAGATTCTGGGACGAAAAGTGATTACAGTCCTGGTGAGAAATAACTTTTAGATGTCCACATTCTTACAAGTTATATTCTTGAAGCTGTCAATATGAATGACTTACTACATTTCTTTGTGATATTGGGATCTTATATTCAAATGCTAAGTGTTGGTTAGAAAAAAAGAAGCAGGATAATAAAAAGATAAAGAGAATGAGTGCATGTCTTCATACATTGAAATTTTTTATTCCTTCCACTCCAACCACTTTAGTCTTATGGCCATCTTTCCAAAGGAAACCATAAATCAGTCCTTTTATTGGTTATGATCTAATGATCCCATATGTATTATTACTGTTGCTGTCATATACATACTGCTGCTTTCTTTCCTTGACTAGGTATATATCCTCATCCCTTCTATCTTTTTTTGGAGATAAACAGAGCTTAATGTCAATTTAACAGTCAGAAGTTATGAACAGAAGCTTCATGAGATTAATACACTTGAATGGGATGACCTAGTGGTTTCAAATGCCAACACTTCTACTACATCTAGTGGAGGTAATTATTTGTGCTTTAACAGAATCAGTTGCTTGTTGTGAAACAACGTTGTTAATTATATGTTAAATTTACTTTTGGCAGGCAATGTTCCACGTTCAAATAACCAAAATCAAAGTTTACTGAGTGGAAACTTTGGCAATGTAAGATAGTAATGCCTTTATTTCAGCTATGTTCTTTTTTAAGCTGTGTTGAGCTTCTTCATAATGCTTTATGGAAGGTTTTATCGGATCATTGGTTCGTCGAATTTTCTTGAATAGAAAAATGATAGAGATTGGGCATTATGCAGCGCCTAAATCCCACATTTAGTAATATGAATTTTCGGTGAAGCATTTAAGTGTTTGAGTCTCCCCTCTTAATAACTAGCTTTTTGAATGTGGGTTTCCCAAGTGTTTGAGTACATGTTAACTTAGTATTAGAGCTAGTTGTCCGTGTCTAGGAAAGGGCTACCAACCAAAAGTTTTGACTGGTGGTGGGTTCTAACCAACAAGTTGATTGAAGTATCATCATGTAAAGTATCAGAGTGAAAGTCATCAACAGGTTGACTCTTTGGGGCAATGCTATGATAAGGACTTCGGTATTATGAGGTGCAAAGTCCCACATCGAGGAGTATGGGACCTTCCGTTAGTAGCTAGTGAGGGTGAGTTTGTCAAGTGCTTGGATGCTTTAAAAATTTGTTAATAGAAGATAAATGAAGTAAAACACAACTATGGGAAGGGTAAGATATTCCTTGAAATAGAGGAAAATAAAGAAAACCTTGGGGTACATTGGTGTATGATATATCTTTCGCACTTATATATGTACGATATAATATATTTTATATATCACTTAAATTGATGGTAAAAACATATAAGGATTGTTGTTTATATAGATAAAATTGTCTCAATATGTTCTTGTGTTCTTCTGCTCCTTCTTTCTGTCTATTTTCTAGAAATTGTGATAGCTGCTGTTGTAACCTATATTAGGCTTTTTGTTACCAGGCATCCAGTACTCCTTCAGCAGAAGTTCCTTCTTTAGGTAATATAACTCACTCAGTTTCTGGGAGCAACGGTGTTCCTTACGGTTTCTCTGAAACTATTAATCTGCTTAAAAATAGTCCTACATCTCCCTGTGGCGTTGACACCTTGGGCACTTTGGTCAATGAAGGCTTGCAAAGTCAGGACAGCTTTGGAATGTGGATGAACAACATCATATCAGATAAACCGTGTTCCATGGACGAGTCAGCTCTTGAAACATCGATTTCTTCTGTTCATGAACCATATTCATCACTGGTGGCAGATAATCAGCTATCTTCTCTGCCTGATCAAGTATTTAATCTCACAGAGGTGTCCCCTGCGTGGGCATCTTCCACTGAAAAAACAAAGGTTTCCTTTTGCTTCTTCTCACATGTCTTATTGCTAGTAATTATTTTCTGTTATAATTGCATCCTTTGGCACCAAATGTAATATATAGTTTCTTAGTTTATTTGTCTGCATTTTTGTTCAGTCTTAGTATGGCTGTCGAATTTCAAAGTTTTAATATGAAACCTAGAACTTAAATAAGCAGCACAAGCTTTCATTTTCAGCAGGCACCATTAGCACTCTGGCTACCATTTTTTATTTTATATTTTTGCAATTATAATTTAACATTTCATGTCTCTATACTTCTTGCAGGTCCTGGTAACTGGATATTTTCATAGTAACTATCAACACCTTGCAAAGCTCAACCTAGTGTGTGTCTGTGGTGATGTAAGTTTTCCTGTAGAAATTGTTCAGGTTGGGGTTTACCGATGCTGGGTACCACCACACTCCCCTGGATTGGTCAATATCTATTTGAGCTTTGATGGCCACAAGCCTATTAGCCATGTTGTTAATTTTGAGTATCGTACTCCCATTTTGCACGATCCAACTGCTGCAATGGAAGAGAAATACAACTGGAATGAATTTCGACTTCAGATGAGGCTTGCGCATTTGCTCTTTTCTACAGACAAGACCCTTGATATTTTCTCTAGCGTAGTATCACCAAATGCAGTAAAAGAGGCTAGAAGATTTTCCTTCAAAACATCATTTATCTCCAAAAGCTGGCAATACTTGTTGAAGTCAATTGATGACAAAACAACTCCATTTTCACAAGTAAAAGATAGCTTGTTTGAAATTGCATTGAAAAACAAATTAAAGGAATGGCTTTTAGAACGAATTATTGTAGGCTGCAAGAGTACTGAATATGATGCTCAAGGGCAAGGTGTAATTCATTTGTGTGCAGTACTTGGATATGATTGGGCAATCACCTTATTTTCTTGGTCAGGCTTGTCGCTAGATTTCCGTGACAAATTTGGATGGACAGCTCTTCATTGGGCAGCTTATTATGGAATGTATGATACATGGATACCTTACTTATCTGAACAATTAGCCTAGCTGCAACCACATTGACCTTAAAATCATTTTGACTCGACTTCATGTCCAAGTTATTTTCCATTTCGTTTCATTGTACAACATAATATAATCTCTATGATCTTTTCATGAGATTAGACACCAAATGATATTTTCAGTTTCCATATAATAATACTTTCTTGTGCGTTTTTTTTCCTCCTTTTAATCAAGTTATGAGTGTGAACAAACTTTTCATTGTTTATTTGATTTAAAATTTAAATTTTGTTTCTGCAGGGAGAAAATGGTTGCAACTCTGCTGTCTGCTGGGGCAAGGCCAAACGTGGTCACAGATCCTACTCCGCAAAATCCTGGTGGATGTACTGCTGCTGATCTTGCTTTTATGAACGGCTTTGATGGCTTAGCTGCTTACCTTTCCGAAAAGTCTCTGGTTGAGCAGTTCAATGACATGAGCTTGGCTGGAAATCTCAGTGGCACACTAGAAACTGCTTTAACTGATCCAGTAAATACTGAAGACCTCACTGAGGACCAGATGTACTTAAAGGATACATTGGCAGCTTATCGAGTGGCTGCTGGGGCCGCAGCACGCATTCAAGCTGCATATAGGGAGCATTCTCTAAATTTAAAATACAAGGCAGTTGAATTTAGCAGTCCAGAGGATCAAGCACGTCATATAGTAGCAGCAATGAGGATTCAACACGCCTTTCGCAAGTATGAGACAAGGAGATCAAATGCAGCTGCTGTTCGAATTCAGCATAGATTCCTTACACGGAAACACCGTAGAGAATTTCTGAACATGCGGCGTCAGGCTATTAAAATTCAAGTAAGAGCTACTCTTCTTGTCTATTATCGTTCATTCTCTTTAGTAAACACATGTCCTGTTCCACAAGTTATTTGGGACATTCATAATCATCCAAGCACCTTTATTGGCAACATATTTCAATATTTTTTTAGTTGAATTTAAATAAATTTTACCATTTTATAAGAAGTGAGCAATACTATGTGATTTTGTTAGAAAGGTTACCCTTGAATCATAGTTGTCTGAAATATATTGGTGTAGTTCAATACCATGTGATTTCTGAATCTGGAATTGGACTAACATTACCATCTAATGATAGCCTTGGGAGAGATCATTGGCAGTGCAGTGGTAGACAACAACAGTGACACTTGAAAATGTATCTTAATTGTTTGGTTATTGCTTGGGGGATAATTTATCTATGCATCTATAATGTGTGAGAGTTTGTATCTAAAGTTTAATCAGGACCAACAGCTTGAGTAGATAATACAATTTATACCCTGGAAAAGATTAATGGCATATGTTTAAATTGCAGGCTGCTTTCAGGGGGTTTCAAGTCCGGAGGCAATATAAAAAAATCATATGGTCTGTTGGGGTGCTAGAGAAAGCAATTCTGCGATGGCGGTTAAAGAGAAAAGGCTTCCGTGGTCTCCAGGTTAATTCTGCTGAGGATGGGAAGCAGGAAGAGGGTGCAGAGGAGGATTTCTTTAGGACCGGCCTGAAACAAGCCGAAGAACGTGTCGAGAGGTCTGTCGTACGTGTGCAGGCCATGTTCCGATCTAAGAAAGCACAAGAAGAATATAGAAGAATGAAGCTAGCATATAGTCAAGCAAAGGTTGGTAACATGCAAATGTCAAATGTCAAATGTTTCATGTTTTGATTTTGTTTTATTTCACATGTCTGTTTCCTTTGTTGAACTGCTTTGTGCAGCTGGATCTGGAAGTTGAAGATTTCATCTCTTCTGAAGTTGACCTGTTATCCGACATATAGCTTGGTATCTTCCCAAAACAAGGTTTCCCCATAATTGAAATGTAGCAAACTAGTGAATTCTTGGTGTCTTCTTTTGTATAGTAGTGTGTAGATAATGTAAATTCCCTGGTGTAGATCTAAACCAATTTGCTTAAATGTCTTGAATAGGTAGTCTTTGTGTTTAGGCTCCATATTAGGGATGCTTCTGATGCAAGATCGAGTTTGTAACTTACATAACAAGCCTTCTTATATTTGAATAGAGGTCATATTTGCTGAAACCGTGTTTGAATGATACAATGAAAGGCTTATTACCATATATAACACTTGATTAGAGATTTTGACCCTCTAAATCAGATATAACTTGCCTATATACCCTATTTACTGAACTATAAACTGCTACATTCTCAATACAAAATATTTAATATGATTTTGAATAGTTTCCTTCAAGTTGAAAAGCATATTTAAATATGTTGGAGATTCCATGTCAAACTAGAAATAAGAACATAAGTGGATGCAAACCTTATCTTATAAGTCGGTTTTATAAGATTGAGTTAAGTTTAAAATCTATTTGTTAATATGATATCAGATTTATTTAGAGTTTATTAGTTTGTTTGACCTTATCATTCACTATCGGAAAGTTCACTTCTTAATCATGTTGAAAGTTGGTGAAATGTAGAATATACAACATAAATAATAGGTATTTTGAAGTGTTTTACAAACAATAATCGAACGGGACACCCAAATATATGTGTTACTTATAATTTAATCGAATGTTTTTTTTCTTCAATTATAGCAATAAATTATTAAAATAGTAATGTTAAAAGAATAAATAATTTGTGTGCTTGATTTCCTTTTTTTTATCATTTATTTTTGTTGGTGTTGTATGTAGTGTTTATGAGTTAAATGTATTTTATTTTCCCATTGAACTTTGTTGGAATTCCACAACATAATAAATAATTAAAAAAAACATATTAGGAGCAATATTATTTGCATAATCTCTTTAATTCGAAACTTTATGTGAAGTGTCATCTAAATAAGCTTGGAAATGTTATCATTGTATTCTTATGAAACTATCTTTTCACAATTTCATAAAAGAATATAACCTCCTCACCTTATTATGACCACAAAGATGCAATTAAAACATGACGTAAGCTGATTTAAGTTATTAATAATAGTTTATAATGTTAATTATTTTTCATTAATTTGCCACATATATTTTTAATAAAGTTTTCTATCTTGTTTAAATTATTAATATTTTTTAAGATTGGGATTAAATTTTGTGTAAAGAGTTTTGTTAGAACCTCGTTATTGTTCTCGTAATAAATGATGAAAAAGCATTAACACTTTATTTTTAAGCTAAATATTGTTAGATCTCATGTTTATTTTTACTAATATTTTGTTGGATGAAGACAAAGTGACACTTACATTTGAAGATAACAATCACTTAACAATTTACTTTTCAGTACTAACGAAACATAAGTGTTGTTGTGACTATGTGATTTATATAATTTTTTTAAAATAAAATAAAATTTGGGGAACAACTTTTTATATATAATAAGTTTGGAGCCTCAAACACTTATCTTAAATGACGTATTCGTGTCGAACACACGTATCACACATCGTTACTCGTATGACACGTATTGTGTTTAATTCAAACAATATTTGTAGGATTTCTAACAATTCCACCACAGGTTTAACACAATTTTAAAAAGAAAAAATGCATTAATTTTATAAAAACTCAAATTTATTGTATAAATTTTTATCATAATTATAAAAATAAGAAACAAATAATTTTGAACCAGTCATAAAAACATATTTCTAATATAAAAAAATATGAAACATGTGCACATGAATTTTTTTATCAATTTATATAATTCATAATTATATAATATATAGATTCGTGTCTCGTGTCCTACATTCTAGAGATTATACGCATCTATGTGTTGTATCAATGTCCGTGTCGTATCAATATTCGTACCACATTGTATCAATGTCCGTATCATGTCATATCAATATCCATACAGTGTCGTATCAATGTCCGTTCTACATAGATAATAAGTCATATTTTATTTTAAGAGTGTTTTGTTTTTTATGTTATTATAAATTTATATGTATATGTAATTTTTAAATATTATAAATTCATACTATAATTTATATTAATCAAAATTTATTTGCGTTTTAATAAAAAAAGTTGTGAAGTAATTATTTTATTAAAAGATGGTGCGAAAATATGTTATTTGGTATCTGATCTGAGAACTGGGTTGTTGCAATTGATGGTGTGAGAAAGATGAATACGCCTGAGGCCAACGGGAATAATGTAGCGGACGAAGAAACCCTCGCCAACTCAATTCATTTCGGCACGGCGGAGGCCGTCGAATACGTGCGTACCCTCACCGACGTCGGCGCCATGACGCGCCTCCTCCACGAGTGCATCGCTCACCAGAGAGCCGTTGACGTAGAACTCGACGAGCTTCTCTCGCAGCGCACTGACCTCGACCGTCACCTCCTTCAGCTCCAGCGCTCCTCCGACGTCCTAGACATTGTCAACTCCGACGCCGATTACATGCTCTCCAACGTCGCCTCCACCTCCGACCTCGCTGACCAGGTCAGCCGCAAGGTCCGCGAGCTTGACCTGGCGCAGTCGCGCGTCCGCAACACGCTCCTCCGCATCGACGCCATCGTGGAGCGCGCCAACTCCCTCGAAGGCGTCCACCGTGCACTCGAGGCAGAGGACTACGAGTCCGCCGCGCGCTACGTCCAGACCTTCCTCCAGATCGACGCGCAATACAAGGATTCCGGCTCCGATCAGCTTCAGAGGGATCGCTTGTTAGCAGCGAAGAAGCAATTGGAGGGAATCGTAAGGAAGAAGCTCTCTGCCGCAGTGGATCAGCGCGATCACCCCGCCATTCTCAGGTTCAATCATGGATCTCTTTTTTTCCTATATCTTAAATTATGAGAGTAATGCATATACATATACATATATACTACAGATAAGAGTAAACAGTGTATGCATATTTTTTTTTCGCTGGAACTCTGCCATCCAGTTGCAAATTGTTATATTTGGTTACATCTTTATTAGAAAATATTCTTTGCTGAAATATAGGCCAGTAAGTTTGTTTACGTTTAATAAGATGGTTTTTAGAGCAGGATAAGTATTTTGCATTATTTTAGTTTGCTAGGGTTGTTATTCGTAGTTTTTCAAGTAAAGCTTATTTAAATTTGCATTTTATGATATGAGAGCATCTTTATTTATCAGAAACATTAGAAGTTCCGATCGGTACTTTTACATTTGGTATCAGAGCTCCACCACAGGCTTCATAAAGTGAGTAAACTACACGTGTTTGAGAGGGAAAACACTAGAGTGAGTTAAACAAGAGTGTTTGAGAGGAAAAAACACTAGAGTGAGTCAAGAAAGTGAAATGGCAGAATCAAGCAATTTTACCACACCATGTATCCCCAAATTTGGTCGAGACTATGATCACTGGATTTTACTCATGGAGAATCTACTTCAATGAGAGAGTACTGGAGTGTTATTGAATCTGGAATCAACAAACAAAAGGAGAATGAACCTTCAGTGTAGCACAGCAGAAGGCATTGGATGAAGCAAAGCTCAAAGACCTGAAATCAAAGAACTGTCTATTTAAGGCCATTGATAAATACATCATCAAGACCATTTCACAGAAAGAAACGGTTAAACAAATATGGGAATCTATGAAAGTCAAGTATCAAGGGAATGCTAGAGTGAAATGTGCACAGCTGCAAAGGTTTCGACGGATATTTAAAACCTTAGAAATGAAGCCGGGAGAATCAGTGAATGATTATTTTGGAAGAGTGATGGAAACAACAAATGGCATAAGGAATTACGGGGCAGATATGAACTATGTGAAAATCGTAAGGAAGATACTTATATATGCTTAGATATCTGACAGACAACTTCAACTTTGTTTGCTCAATTGAAGAATCTACAGACATTGATCTCTTAACTGCGGATGAGTTACAGATTTCACTACTTAGTAAGAGAGAAAAGGAGTGAAGAACAAGTTCTGCAAGTTGAACATGGCACACATTACGGACATGGGAGAGGAAGACATAACTCTCAAAGAGGAGGTAGCAGCTACGTGAGGGGGCAAGGAAGAGCCAAAACATTTGCAAGCATAAATGCTATTATATGTTATCAGTGTAAAAAGCAAGGACCCTACCAACTTGAATGTCCACGTCTACAAAAGGAAGCAAACTATGCTAAGTCTAATGAGGAAGGAGTTGCTGCTAATGACACATGCTGAAGTTCAGGGTACTAAGGACAAAGGGATATCGATTGTGGTTGTTCAAATCATATGACAGGAGATAAAAGGTGGTTCATTGAACTAGATGAAAGTTACATAAGTTAGATTTTGAAACAACTTGATAATGTCATTGCAGGGAAAGGAGGTGTCAAGTTTGAAGTGGAAGGATTAACTCAAATTGTGAGTGATGTTTAATTTGTGCCAGACTTGATCAACAATTTTCTAAGCCTAGGTAAACTTCATGGTCATTATAATAAAAGGAGGGACATTCAAAATTTATCATCTCATAGAGGTAAAATTGTAAACAACAAGATGGTCGTGGATCAAATGTTTTTGATTCATGCTATAGTGAAATCACTTCCGAGGAGATGCTTAAAGGTTGAGGAGGAGAACATAGAGGACTTATGGCATAGAAGGTATGGGCATGTAAATCATAAGTTCATTGCTGTCATGCAGAAGAAATGTATGGTGAAAGGGCTACCAAAATTCAAGAAAGTTGATGGGGTTTGCAAGGTGTGTAATATTGGTAAGCAACATCGAGACAAAATACCAAAGAAAAGTCATTGGAGTGCATCGGAAAAACTTGAATCGGTGCATGGCGACCTGTTTGGACCGATCTATCCAATCTCTAATGGTGGTAAGAGATATTTGCTAGTGCTTGTAGATAACTACTCTCCCAAAACTTGGATTTATTTTCATGCAAACAAAAAAAGGTGAAACATTTGAAATATTCAAATGCTTCAAGAATCTGGTTCAGAAAGAAGCTCAGAAAGCAATATGTTGTTTACAAACAGAAAGGGGAAGAGAATTCACCTTAATCAAGTTCAATCAGTTCTGCATAGAGCATGGCATCAAAAGGTAGTTAACAATTGTGTTCACACTATAAAATGGAGTAGTCGAACAAAGAAATTGAACGATTATGAATATAGTGTGTTGCTTACTCGTCAAGAATTCACCTCAATCAAGTTCAATCATTTCTGCGTAGAACATGGCATCAAAAGGTAGTTAACAATTGTGTTCACACTATAAAATGGAGTAGTCGAACGAAGAAATTGAACGATTATGAATATAGTGTGTTGCTTACTCGCCAAGAATTCACCTCAATCAAGTTCAATCAGTTCTGCATAGAGCATGGCATCAAAAGGTAGTTAACAATTGTGTTCACACTATAAAATGGAGTAGTCCAACAAAGAAATTGAACGATTAAGAATATAATATAGTGTGTTGCTTACTCACCAAGAAAGAGATGTTGAAGACCTTATGGGTAGAAGCTACGAAGTGGAGAAACCATGTGATCAATAGAAGCCTTACCAAAGTAGTAAAGGAGATGGTGCCAGAAGAAAGATGAAACGGATTGAAACCCATAGTTAACTACTTAGGGTTTTTTGTTGCATTGCCCACGTCCATATACCTAAAAAGAAGAGAACTAAATTGGACGATAGAAGTTTCAAATGTATCTTACTTGGAGTGAGTGACAAATCCTAGGCTTACCTCTTGTATGATCTAGTGTTGAAGAAAATCTCAATCAATAGGGATGCTATATTTGAAGAAAGAAAGAAAATGGCATTGGAACCCTAAACCCTAAACTCAAAAGAAACAAAACAAAATACTCTTGATTGCGGGTGATGACATGGGGGATTCTGACAAAGAATCAACTATAGAAGCAAAAGTGTGAGCAATGCTTGCAACTTTGAGCACACACTAGAGCCTAAGTAACAACCAAGAAGAGATAGAAGACCACTTAGTTGGCTGTTGGACTATGAAAGTGGAGAGGGTTTCTCTAATTAACAGGAGGTAGGTATGGTTTTGTTTATGTCAAATGGTGATCCCTCAAATTATAATAAATTTGTGAATGATGAAAAATGGATAGAAGCAATGAAACTTGAGATAAATGCCATCGAGAAAAACAAGACATGGGAATTAGTGACTTTGCCAACACATGCCAAGAAAATTGAAGTGAAATGGATTTGCAAAACCAAATTTAACGAGGAGGGCAAGGTTGACAAATACAAGGCCTAACTTGTTGCAAGAGGGTACACACAAACTGAAGGGTAGACTACAGTGAAGTGTATGCTTTGGTAGCTTGATGGGACACAATTCGGATTGTGTTGGCTGTGGCAGCCAAAAGATATGGAATGTTTACCAACTAGATGTGAAAAGTGCCTTCTTAAATGGGAATTGAAAGAAGTATATGTAGATCAACTTGAGGGCTTCATCAAACATGGTGAAGACAAGGTAATAAGCTCAACAAAGCCTTGTATGGATTAAAGCAAGCACCAAGAACATGGTTTAATAGAATCCAGTTATTTCCAGAGAGAAGGATTGACAAAGATCAGTCATGCATGACTATACCCCATTAATCAAGAGAAAAGAAGAAAGACCAATCATGGTAAATTTGTATGTTGGTGACTTTATATATACTAGTAATGATGAAGAATTGTGTGCAAGGTTTAAGAAGTCTGTAAAGAAAGAATTTGAGATGATGGACCTTATAAAATGAGGTTCTTCCTTGGAGTTGAAGTAAGTCACAATGCAAATGGAATTAACGTATGCCAAAAGAAATATGCAAGAGAGGTTCTGGATTTTGGCATTGAGGTATTTAAAGGTACACTGGTTTTTGGCTTGTTTTATAGAAGGACAGTTTCAAAACTTTTGGCATATAGCGACAGTGATTGTGCAAGAGATGTGGGTAGGAAGAGTACTTCAGGGTATGTCTTTCTGCTCAGCGAGGCAGCAGTTTGTTGGACTTCACAGAAACAAGCCATAGTCACATTATCTTCAACAGAGGCTGAATATGTGGCAGCAACCTTATGTGCTTTCCACTGTGTTTGGGTGAAGGGGGTTCTTGAACATATTGGAGTTAAAAATTGTGAGTGTATTGATATTGTTTTTGTGACAACAGTTCATCAATCAAGCTCTCTAAAAATCTTGTGATGTATTGGTGAACTAAATATAATGGTGTCAGATATCATTATCTACGTGATCTTTCAAGTCAGAAAGTGGTGGAGTTAGTTTTCTGTGGAACACAAACGGATCAATCAAGCTCTCGAAAAATCTTGTCATGTATTGTAGAACTAAACATATTGGTGTCAGATATCATTATCTACGTGATCTTTCAAGTCAGAAAGTGGTGGAGTTTGTTTACTTTCAATAAGCCAATTTCTAAAAATCTTGATAGTTATTTGAATTATTCTAGTTTGTTAGGTTTGTTATTCCTAGTTTTTCTCAGTGTAGGTTACGTTGCACTTGTAAAGTTTATTTAAAGTCACTAGAGTTTGCATTTTATGATGAGAGAATCTTTATTTATTGGAAATATTAGAGGTTCCTATCATTACTTTTACAATTAGTTTGTTCACTTTCACATTTGTTACTATCATTCATACAATGATTTTTTTTATTGGATGATAGATAATGTGTATATATTTTTTTGCATTGAGGTCATAAATTGAACTTCATATTATGGTAAGGAAAAAACTTGTTCCACGATGCTGAACCTGGATCAATCATTGCTTAGGTTCATTCGCCTCTTCACCCCACTAGGCGTGGAGGAGGAAGGATTGCAGGTCTATGTTGGGTACTTGAAGAAGGTGATTACAATGAGGTCAAGAATGGAGTTTGAGCAGCTGGTGGAGACAATGGATCAGCGGAATGTCAATTTTGTTGGTTGTTTGACCAATTTGTTTAAGGACATTGTGTTGGCGATTGAGGAGAATAGTGAGATCTTGAGTGGTCTTTGTGGGGAGGATGGTATTGTGTATGCCATCTGTGAGCTTCAGGAGGAGTGTGATTCTCGTGGTTCTGTGATTTTGAAGAAGTATATGGAGTATAGGAAGTTGGCTAAGTTGTCCTCTGAGATAAATGCACACAACACCAATATGCTTTCTGTTGGAGGAGGTCCTGAGGGTCCTGACCCACGAGAGGTTGAGTTATATTTGGAGGAGATTCTCTCCCTTATGCAGCTTGGTGAGGATTACACTGAATTCACGATTTCAAAGATCAAAGGGCTTACTTCTGTTGACCCTGAGTTGCTTCCTCGTGCCACCAAGGCTTTCCGGAGTGGCAGTTTCAGCAAGGTCGCACAAGATTTAACCGGCTTTTATGTCATTTTGGAGGGATTTTTCATGTTGGAGAATGTCAGGAAAGCAATAAGGATTGATGAATATGTGCCTGACAGCCTTACCACTTCTATGGTGGATGATGTGTTTTATGTATTGCAGAGTTGCCTGCGGAGGGCAATATCCACTTCGAATATCAGTTCTGTTGTAGCTGTTTTGAGTGGTGCCAGCAGTTTGCTCGGTAATGAATACCATGAAGCCTTGCAGCAAAAGATAAGAGAGCCAAACCTTGGTGCAAAGTTGTTCTTTGGTGGCGTTGGTGTGCAAAAGACAGGGACAGAAATTGCAACAGCTTTGAATAATATGGATGTTAGCAGTGAGTATGTTCTGAAGCTAAAACATGAAATTGAAGAACAATGTGGTGAGGTGAGTGACGTATATTTTTATTACCTTAAAATATATATCACTAATGAAATTCATTAAATTTTGAATTCCTATGTTAATTTTAGCAGTAAGTACAGTTGGCACACCCTTGCCTTATGCATTGTGTGCCTGGTGTCCCATTATAAGGTTATTTTAGATTCCTAGGTTAGGGATTATTCACAAAATGTGTTTATGCAGTTTGTGTCGTTTAATTTGTGCAGGATGTAGTTATGAATTGTTGTAACATGATTTAGAGTTTTATCTAAAATCAGAATTGTCTATCTTCGGCGGATGCTTAATCATTTAATTCCTTTATGCTGGATCCCCTACATAATTCAGTATATTCGCCTCACCTTCTCATTTTTTTGGCTGAAAATTACTTGTTTTGCTTTCTACCTCCCAGATATGACCATCATCTTTCTTATATTCCAATTCTGCTGCTCCTCTCTGCATAGTACTGTCATCACATTTCAGAAAACTGTTATATTCCATTAGTCCATCCTGATGACAGACTTAACTACCTGCTAAGATTATATAGCGCAATGTCAATTTTTCCTTTGTGGGTTTATAATGTATAGGTCATTCTTATTTTATGTCTGTTTGCTTTGCCTATCTTAAAGTTGCAAAATTAACGGACTGAATAACTTCATGCAGGTGTTTCCTGCACCAGCTGATCGAGAAAAGGTAAAATCTTGTTTGACTGAGTTGGTAGATTGCAGCAATGCTTTCAAGCAAGCGTTGACTGCTGGCATAGAACAACTTGTGTCAACCATTACACCTCGAATAAGACCAGTACTAGACAGCGTTGGAACAATTAGCTATGAGCTTTCAGAGGTTGAGTATGCAGATAATGAGGTGAATGACCCATGGGTTCAGAGACTTCTCCATGCTGTTGAGACAAATGTGGCATGGCTGCAGCCACTAATGACTGCTAACAATTATGACACCTTTGTTCATTTGATTATTGACTTCATTGTGAAAAGGCTAGAAGTTATTATGATGCAGAAAAGATTTAGTCAGCTAGGCGGTCTTCAGCTTGACCGAGATGCTAGAGCTTTGGTAAGTCACTTCAGTGTCATGACACAGAGAACTGTCAGAGACAAGTTTGCACGTCTTACTCAAATGGCAACAATTCTAAACTTAGAAAAGGTTTCTGAGATTCTAGATTTCTGGGGTGAGAATTCTGGACCTATGACCTGGAGATTAACTCCAGCAGAGGTTAGGCGTGTATTGGGTCTGCGGGTTGATTTTAAACCAGAAGCAATAGCTGCTGTGAAGTTGTAATATCCGTTTATATTCTCTCTTCACATTCTTTTTTTGTTCTACTTTAATTTTTCATCTGATAAGTAATACATCTTCATTCTTACTACTTTTGGTGTTTGGTAAGTTAACATACAGTTTCATTATGCCACTTGCGTTGTTAGCTTCAAAGGCAAAAGAATAAGCAAGTACTCAGATATACCACCCGAGAGGCCAATATATTAGGCTTATATACAGAGCATCTTGTGTAAAAATGTCATTGTTCCTGAAAAGCCACTTCCAATTTAGTATTTTTTATTTTGTAAATCAATTTCGAGACTTAGTTCATACTTGTTTAGTAAAGTTCGTTCATCAAAAACTTCACTTCCAAACAACTCTTTCTTGCGTTGAGACACAGAATACACACGTGTAGCATTTATTTGGATAATCAATTGTTTCTGTGGTCATGATTCATGAATTGAACAAAGTTTGGGAGTAACTCTTGGAACCTAAAGTAAGAAGCTGAGTTTATTTCCTTGCTATGGTGTGCATGCAGTTATCAACCTCCCTTTGCTTATAAAAATAAAAATTTATAGGAACTCTTCTACTATGAAAGTATGATTACAACATTTATTTATCTCATTTTAAAATGAGGATAATACTTAATCTCACTCAACAATAATGAAATACAATGTTTATCTAGTATTTCACTGGGATTTCTAATCTTACACTACAGCGAATATTTATTCTTTATGTTGCTTTTCTTCTCTCTTGTTTGTTTTTCTCTTACTCACAAACTCCCTTTGTATAGAGGAGAGAAATATTTTTTCACAAAGAGATAATGAATAATTAATGTTTGTTGGATTTTCAAGATACCTTGAAAATACAATCTTCAAATTTCAATGTTGAACTTCATACTCTTCAAGAGAGATATAATTTCAAGACTTTGAAATATCCATTATTAAATATACTCAATAGATCAATTATCAAGAGATTGATCATGGTCTTGCATTAATTAAGGAGAAATTTTCCAGAAGGTAGCACATGAATTAGAAGAGGTAGTTTAACGATAGACATATAAAATCATTGTCAAGATTTGAGTCAAGGAGGTCAAATTAAGGGCAAGATTGACGTATAGTTTTCTTCATAGCATAATAACCACGCCACATCATTAAGCAAATGTTAACAATAATATTGCATATAACATCAACAACGAATAATAATAGTTAAACACCCACGAGGAGAAAAGAATGTGGTGTTATTGAGAGTAAGGTATCCTCTTCATTTGAAGAATTACTATTGGAGTTCTCTTACTCATTTTTAGAGTTATCATTTTGTCTTTAAAATATATAAATTGTTTTTAATCTCAAGTTCCAAACAATGTGAAACTATATATTAAACATATTGGAACATGAGATGAAGTTTTGATTCCATGCTCTTATAAATGGTGAGACGTGTGCAGCTTGATTAAGTGATTTGGAGATTTAAGAATGAAGATTTTTGAAACAGCTTTGAAGATAAAAGAACAAAACGCTCTTGGGAATTTGAGAACGAAGGTTTTCCAAGAAAAAAAGTTAGGGATAAAAGAATGAAAATGCTAGAGGATTTAGTAATCAAGGTTTTTTTTCACTTCATCCTTAAGCTATATACATATATGTAACAACCTTTTTATGGATTGAAATAAAAGAATTAAAACTAAGAATAAGAACATTAAAATTATAAAAAAAAGTCAAATATATTTTTCCTCATAAAATTACACATGTTCATTTTTAGATCTCTAAGACTATGTGTCATCATTATCCATGCAATTAAAATCTATAAGAGACTTTTAATATAATAAATTACAAATATTCATTTTTCTTCTAAATCTTTGGTTCCTCCAAAATAAAACTCCCTTTATTTTCAAGAACTTTTTATGTAAATGTGTTTGGTCAAACATTGCTCCTCCCAGATGATGTTAAACTAGTCACAGCCCAACATTGTTTTCAAATACTTAGTCATAGACAAAAAATGTGAATATTTCTATTTAAATAGCACATTCCTCTCTATTCTTATTTGGAAAATCATAACCAGATCACAAGGTAGAAGAAATAAGAGAAAAGTCAGCCACCATTCATAAGTAACAAAGAAGAAAATGGACTAAAGATTCTTCCAGATTTATTAATAGTTCCTGCCAAGTCATACCATCCTACAACAGAATCCAGTATTTGAAAGGAGAACATTCCCCAAAAAATTCTTTCAAGATACAAATTTTATCATGTAATATCACTGCAGTTGTATCAAATAATCCAATCAAAAATCATCAAAAGCAAAAACAAAGTAAAAAGATCTTCTGATGTAACTGCAGACAGAGCTAGTTGACAAGAGAAAGGGACACTGCAAATGACCAAGGACTCTACTTGATGTACTGGGAAAGCCACTGGAAGCCTTCACCATATCCCATCTTGCGCACAATGCTGCACATGAAAACTTCAAGGGGTCGAAGGTTGGATTCTGTGAGGTTGATCTTTCCTTTGCCAGTGGTGAAATTGGTCAGGCCTAGATGATACCGGAGCTCCTCTTCTGATGCTGCATAAGGGATGTCAATCTTGTTGCCAAGAACAAGAAAAGGAACACCTGCTAAGCCTTCATCTGAAAGCAAAGCATCAAGCTCCTTCTTAGATTCCGCGAATCTCTCCTTGTCGTAGGCGTCGACCAGGTATACAACAGCATCCACCTGGAAACACAGCAAGGTGAGAATTCTGAAGTATCCAACAACACTATCATCATCATCAGAGTCATTGCAGATTATAGGTAAAAACAAGTGAAGAACTTGTTGATATGCTAAAGAAACCACCAACCTTTAAGAAGCTATAGTGGAAAAGTGAATCAAACATTTAGCAGAATTGGTGAATAGAAAAGGTTATGCATCCAGATAATAAGTAACATAGACCAAGCGAAGTTCATATTTAAGTTTCAAGATATACATCTCCTCTCTGAAAGTGAAAGAATGCATCAATTTACAATGGTGGCTTGAATCCTGATTTTCTTCTGATGCTTAAAGGATGATTCAATTTATTAGGAAGACTGATAATCATCCTAGTACACAAATCTAGGCAATCTTTTATTTGTCCTTTCCTCCACTCTTGTGTACGTTATTTCTTTCTCATTCTTGAGGGAAAAACAGGATATGTTAGGAAATCAACTAGTAAACACCTCCAAAAAGATTTAGAGGTGCTATCAGCGAAACTTCCACTGTCAATATTTGCCTCCCATGAATCAGATAAATACAAAGAGCTTCACCTGGGATTATGAAGGCATATAAGGCAGATCGATGAGCACTTGCGAGAAATCAAGCAGACAGTTGAGTCATACTAGATTATTAACCAGAAGAGTGAATAAGAAAAAAGATTGCACAAGCCAGAACCCAAACTATAAATGTTGAGAGTAGAAGTTTTAAAGAAGCAGCAACAATACATCAACAGAAACCACATCAAAAAACACCTCATCAGAAAATCTAGCACTTCATAATGAACAAGCCAGCATGGAAGAAAAGGTCCTGGGTTTGTAAGGTCAGTGAAGAAGTCATCATAACCAGCCAATGTATAAGAAACATTATCGTAGAAATGCTATATCGATTAAGTAAACCCAACAAATAATTAAGAAGAAACTTCGCCAGAAATCTGATTTTAGCCCATGCATGAAAGGAACTAATTTCATGTTTCTTTAATTCCTTCTTCTATAAGCATGTTTACGAGGAAGTTTATTTATCCAAACAGAGTCAAAGTTAAGTTGCTGAAGGAACTAAAAATACAATAACCAGGTTATGAACATGTTGGTTGCATCACAACCTTATCAAAAGCAATTAGGCAAACAACGAAGCAATAAACCATTACAAAGCCCAAACCCCTACATCAGCTACATGTTCCATCCCATCCAACTGGGAGTGCCTGATATTAAACAAACCCCACTTTCAGAAACTCCAAAATCACACAACCCATTGCCCATAACCACCAAAGAAACATAAAAAAATCAATGACAAGCATAAAGATCAAGAGGTTGAAGCAAATTTTACAAAAAAAATAACCTTGGCATAATAGTCTTTCCAGACCCTGCGAGCAACTTGATGACCCCCCAAATCGAAAGCCTTAAACTTGATCTTCCCAATGCTCAATTCCTCCGAAGTGGGGTGCTGGGTCGGCTGGTGCTGAACTAATCTCTGCAACCAAGTTTCAAAATTAAAAAAATATATATAATTTTTGAACGATTTGGAAATTTTTTTGAAGGGGTTAAAAAGAAGAGAGGAAGGTAACCTCGTCTTTGAGCATGTGAAGGAGGGTAGTCTTGCCGGCATTATCGAGACCGAGGAAGAGAATCTTGGCTTCTTTCTGCCATAAACCGAGGGATGCGAGAATGCCATAGAACCAGTCGAAGAGGAACATGATGTGTGGTGTTCTGTTTGAGTGAGAGAGAGAGAGAGAGAGAAAAGTCGCAGATCGGAGGAATGAAAACGAAGAATGGGAATTGAAAAGAGACGGTAGCAGATCCCAGAGAGAGAGAAAGAGAGAGAGAGAGAGATCCTAGATCACGTGTCTGCGCATGTGGTGGGAATGCAATGCAAGACACTCATGCACTCTGTTTTTTTTTTTTTGTTAATTATTTATTTTTAAAAACCCTTTTTTGGTTTGATTTTGGCACGAGATTGAAGGAAAGAACGAGGTTGGTAGGTGGTGGCTGGCAGCCATGAATCTGATTTTTCATTCAAAGTCTTTCTCTGTCTTCTTCTACCAATAACATTTTTTTAGTATATGTATTAATAAAATGTTGAATTTAAAAAATATTTATTAAATTTTTTTTTGATAATTTTAATAT
>Ga0123341_1000347_pt1 | contig 26407 bp, 19 predicted proteins | sample Turbeapinknodule_FD_89959 | JGI IMG/M metagenome (GOLD analysis project Ga0123341, IMG submission 89959) | Root nodule microbial communities of legume samples collected from Mexico - Turtle bean Mexico pink nodule | ecosystem: Host-associated > Plants > Roots > Nodule | place: Mexico: Nepantla...
ATTATATTTTGATGAAATAAATATATGTTAAAGTTTGATATTCTTCAACATTTAAAACTTATACAAACTTATAAGGTTTTTGAAAATATATTACCAGTAAAAATTTTATAATAGAAGGTTTTTATAATTTATGATTATGAAAATAAAAGAATATTATCTAGTGACTCCCATGCTTTCTAATAATGATTATTATTGATATGATGTTTATTTTTTTTTAGAAATTGCTAACAAAAGTGAAGATGTGAAATTAGATCAAATCACGTGTTTCCATATAGAGCGTCTAAAGGAAAAACAAAAGGTGCTACAATAGGTAATTTGTGCAGACTTTGATTATAATAGAATTAATCTTTAACATTCAAATATTTGCATGTAAAGAAACATTTCAAATTCAAAATGCGTGATATTAATTGGTTAAGATATGCAAAGATATCATTAGAGCAGAAGTAGTCTTATATAGCCTCTAATGACAATAAGGTGTTAAAGTGTAAATTCGAATAGATTTAAAGTTAAATGGATTAAAAACGTCAATGTTCAAATTCATAAAAAGATAGAAAGTATTCAAATTACAACACGCATTCAAGATGTGCAAGAAATCATCAAAGCAAAAGTTTTCATATGGAGCGTCTAACGTCTATATGATGAAGTGCAATGCACAATCTTCAACAATCATCTTCTGCAAGCTATATAAAGACCATGAAGATGAAAAAGAAAAATATAGAAACAATACAAAAGAACAACAAGAGAAATGCAAGTTTGTGAGAACGTGAAAGAAAGTTTTATTTGTACAAAATTATATATGCTACATAGAGTGATGCAAATTGGCTCGGTCCTTAGACGTTCCAAGCATAATGATGCATGGAGTTTGCAGTTTTGTAGCGAAGTTGAATGATGAATGGAATTTACCATGGATATATGAAGTGTGTATGGATTCACACATAGAACAAAAAGAGGTTGAGCTAACTTCTTGATGCTTCTAAGATAGTTCACATGGGACTCTAACAAGGAATAAAGTGAGACACAAAAGTAATTGAAATATGAATTGTGCAGAGTTTCTTTATTCTCATTCAAGGTCTGAATATTACATGGAGATGAACCTTATTAATAGGGAAAATTGGATCAAGTAGTGTGCTAAGAAAGCTATCGAAACCCTAGATTGCATGACAAGTTAGAGTTTATAGGAGCTATTGTATGAACTTTCTAACCCTAGGTCTAAGTGCATATTCTTCCAATTCTATGCATGACTTAGAATACAAAGCTTAAAACTGAAAATCCTATTATACTATTTACAATTTCTAAAGGGCTAAGAGAAAGAATGTCTTCAATTGTGAATTATTCTCTTCTCTTATCTTAGCCAGAGTTGTGGTGGTTGGATATGGTTGGATGATCCTCCATCACAAAGCGTCTAATTAGTTGGGTTGTGTGTTAAACTTTGTAAATTCTTCACTCTGTGAAGTATACTCTGTGAGCTTTGATTGCAAATTTCTTCTCATACACACCTTCAATTCATTCCAATTCAAAATTTCTGATTTTCTATCAATCCTAACATCATTTTGCCTTTGTTTCCACCAAGACATGGCATGTTCTTGAAAACCTAAGGTAACCATGGATAATCTTCTAAAATATTTCACTTGGTGGTTTTCAAAATTTTGATAAACCATTGTCTCCCTTTCTAAATATGCCTCAATATTTTTATTTCCATCAAAAGAGGGAAGGTACAAATCAGGCTCTATAGAATAAGGGGAATTTTTAGGCTTATAATGATGCTTAAGAGGTGGTTGATAGGAATGAATATAGTAAGGATTGCTACACACCCTTTTTTTCTCTTTGGCAGTAAGGGTCCCTATAATTTTCTTGTTTTTTTATTTGAACCCTCTCTGTATTTGCCCCTAAGTTTTTCTTAAATTCTCATTATCTGAGAAAACATGTCCCTTATATAATCTATAATTTCTTTCTTATTTTAATCTCTTGCAAATTCTCTCTTATGATCACTCTGACTCATGCACACAAGAATAATGAAGAGAATGATCACTTATTGTTGAATAAAAAAAATCACAATGGTTTGATTCATCAGAGAGTAATAAAAATTTTCACAAATGGTTTTCAAGGTTGGAAGTTTCTTACAAGGTCAAAAGGTTAAATTTTTTCTGAGTTCTCTATGAAAAAAGAGAGGTGAGTCACTAGGACCGCTTAAGAACCAAGTTTTTCGTACCTAGAGATTTTTCAAATATCTTTAACAAATCTTCCTCAAAAGAAACTTAAAAAAAAAAAAATCCTATTTGTGTGTATGCAAGAGTCATAGATGTTGAAATAAGGGGAAGTTAAGTTCAACAGAGGGTGAATTGTACATAAAAAAATTCATAAATAATTGTTTACAACAATTCAAAAAGAATCCTAACAGATTATTTTCCAAAACAACATATTGATTTTGTAGTTGAAATGCACATGTTCTTACAACTTATCTGAGACTGAATATCCCATACCGAATTGCTCCTACCTGTTCATGCTTGCCACTATTTCATCCGATGTTCGAGAGGGTGGGGTACCTGCAAAGATACTTCGACACTCAAGTCAGTGGGGGTTTCTTTTAGTAATTCAGTTCAGAGTTATGTTCTGACCCCAAGATGAGAGATAGCATCGCTAGGGTCAATCATCGCATCCGAGGTATTATCCGCTTTGGAGGTTGGTGCTCCGTCACGGTTTTGAACTTAAAAGGTGCCTCAGAGGGTTGAAGGAGGAAAGAGTTTATAAAATGTCTTTAGTCTCGACTCTTGAGCAATGTGAGACTATATTGGTGGTACCGAAACAACACTAATACAAAAAATCAATATGTTTAAACTCTTCTAAATCAATAAACCGATCTTAGAAAATGATCTTCTAAATCAGTGAAAAGATCTAAATCTGTTTTAAAAGAAACAAATATATGAATTAATTTCAACACATTATTTTTTGAATTAAAATATTGTTTTTATGATCAAGAATTACTGGAAAGAGATTTTTACAAATTATATGATAAATGCAAAATTCATAAGTATTTGTACCGTTCTGTCGTGATCGGGTTAGGACCCGATCGTGTAGATCTTGTCTCTTCAGCCCAATAGGTCAGGCCCAATAGAGATTGTACAATTTAAAGAGGTCGAGTTTGACAAATAGTAAGTACATGAAACGTTGCGCGCTAAGGTAACGAAAAATAGAAAACAACTTAATATTTGATACATCTGAGTTAGTTAATTATGTTCTCTCTTTTAGCCCAAGTTTAATAAAAACCAGAGACGATATAATGACAATTTATGATGTTGTTACAAATTCCTGAAGAAGGACCGATGAGTATTATAAAAGGGCCCTGAGACCCTGAACAACGTAGGATTATTCTGTGTTAGAATTATAGGCCTTAAACAAGAGGGGGTGAATTGTTTAATGAAAGATTTTCGAAAGTGCCAAGAATGAATATTAATGCAGAATTACTGAAGAAGCAATTAGATCAGCCAAACAACAAAACTGTTTTAATTTGATTCCAAAAAATCAATCGGTTGTTTATGCGAATCAACCGATTGTTTTTATCAGCACTTTGCAAAATCACATATCAAACAATTTTAATAGGAGTGAGGGATAGAAAGATTCAACACACAAGGATTATACTGGTTCACTCTTAACCTAAGCTACATTCAGTCCCCAGAAACCCCTGGGTATTTCACTAAGAAATCAAACACAGATTACACAACACAAGCACCAAAGAGGTGATCTTGAACCCTTCAAGAACACTCACCCTCTTTGAAACACAACCACTACAGGTCAGAACACCCTCTGACTTTAGACTCCAATATCTTACACTTTTACAAATATGAATTAAAAAACAACAAAGAATAGGAAGGATCACACCTGATACACAACGAATACAACAGATCCTATTCCACTCTTAACCAATGCAAAGCTTTAAGCAATCTTTGAAAAACCTTTTGATCTTTTGTAATCTGATCTCTCTCTTTAATTAGAGATTTAAAAACCATTCATAAAGCCTAAAAAATAGTCGTTTTAGTCTTTCAATTAGGGATCAAAATAGATTTGAATAAGGAACTAAGCACACAAAGTGTTGAACAAATCCATCAGGAATGGGCCAAGTACTTTCTACAACTTAGAAATCAATACATTCAATGATTTGTAACTTTCTAACATATGTACATTTTCACTAGATGTAATTATACAATTTTGATTAGTTTCAATTGCCCATCTTTATATTTCTCTATATATACAAATCAATATGGCAGGTATTCTGGCTTTATTAAATTTACAGGTTTATAAATTTTGGGAAAAAGCACAATTTGTTAAATTTATAAAAAAATGGCACATTTTACACCGGTTAATACATTAATCGGTGTAATATGGGGGCTCAATTCATTAAAAAAAAAGTGCTCCAGAGGCATATATTACATCGGTTGTTACCTTAACTGGTGTAATATGTGCCTCACACTTTGCACATATTAAGCCCCTAAATAACATTGATTGGCTCAAATAATCGGTGTAATATGGGGCTACATATAACATTGGTTGCTTAACCAATGTTATATCTAATTGACATTTTACAACGCCCACATCTACATCAGTGAAAGGACCGATGTAAAATGCCTCATAAAATTGGTGTAAAATGTCTTTTTTGCACTAGTGCTTGTGCTTACTTAATATCAGTAAAAAATTCAACACAAAACTACATGAGATCACTTGATGGTGATCATTATTACTCTTTCTCACTTTGATATTTCTTTCAGCACTCTCACCTCACTAGGTTGGGTCTCACATTGTGTGTTGTTATTGTGTTAGTCCATGTTCATGCATCCTAATTCTTTCAATTTAGTGATCTATTGGTCTCTGATAACAACTCCCTAAAGGTGAAATTACTGAATTCTTTGCCATTTTAGTCCTAATTATTGCTCCGCCCAGTAACTAACACTAGATACAATTGAAAATAGTTATCATTCATGAGTTTTGTTCATCATACAAAAGAAAATCTAGTACTATTTCTCAAAACAAGAATTGAAAAATGAAGTTTAAAACAAACATGAAATCAATAAAACTTAAATTGACAACTAAAATTCTACAAACTTAAAAGTAAAATAGTAGTTTAAATATAAAAAAAATAAACAATTATCTACCTCAGTCTCTTCCTCCAAATCATCTTCAGACTTGTCAAATAACTTTTTATCCTCGGTCTCATAAAAGTTAGCTTCCTCCACTCCATGTGTTATTTTAGATGGTATTGACTGTTTGGGGGAGGTGCAACCCGTTCATATTGTTTTGGTTCAGATCCAACAACTTGAGATGGACCTACACCATCTATTTGTTCATTCTCTTCAGGTTTAGTAGCACCTTCAATATTTTAAGTGTTTGGCCTATCCCCAAGGCATGCTAAAAATCTTCTGAATTCATTTGAAAAAATTAGCGAGAATGGATGTTGGTGTTGATGTCTATACATATAAATGTATCAAACAAGGTGGTGTAAGCTTTATGATTCGCTACTAGCTACTGTTGGACATGAGACAATTATGTTCTAATTTCTTCAGAATGTAAAATATATTGATATTGCTCATTTGTTCTTAGATCTATTTGTGGTCTAGAGAAGTATGACTTGTTCTTGGTGTTGGCTCTTACCTTATACTATAGTTAAGGGATTTATATAGTGTGTCACAATATATGATTTGTCCAACGGAAGTCTCAACCTCTTCATGGGATGATTAGGGATTTCAACCCTTTTTTCCTTGCACAATCCATTTATCATACCTGGGAATCTGAGGGGCTTAGTAGTACCCCTAACAGTGGATTAAGATAAAACAAATGTATGCATTTCATTCAAAATGATTTCAGCTATATCTACCACCACCTTTTGAATTAGAAAGGGGGATAATTTTGCCTTGTCTAGGTTGACATCACACACATGTGTGCTAGGAAAAATCTTAGCAAAAAGGAATGTGTCCCAAATTTGGGAGAAGGTCTTCATGTTTGCTTTCAATATTTTTCGAGGTTTCCCTAATCTTCCCAACTCAAAGTTCTTTCCAAATATGCAAAAATGCTTTGCCACTTTGTTAGGAAGAATATTTTTTTTTAATCCTCTTAAAGTCTCTAACTTCTTCCTTTGTCTATTATAGTTATGTTTGCAAATACTTACCTCTTTGTCATAATCAATTTTTAACTCTATGACCCAAGAGATTCTAGCAACATCATTAGGCTTTAATAGATAAGGATTTGCATAAAATTCTCTCACAATTTTCTCGTTCAAATTGGAAGTTAGGTTGGCTAGTATGTTCCAATTATTTCTTGAGATCTCTTTAATGAATTCCTCATACTCATCAAGGAGTAATTCCACTATCTTCTCATGAAGGATGGCTTTTGATTCCAGTTGCACAAAGTTGTGCTACTTGGCTCTTGTTAAGAAGTTGTTTCCTTCTTATTTATCCCCTATACTAAAATAGGTTGGATTTCTTTTGCCTCTCTTGGTGTAGATGGTGGTGATTATCTGTTAAAGCATTAAACTCAAAGTTGTCATTAGTTTTGTTTTGAAAATTTGAATGACCGATAATTATTACCTTTAATTTTGGTTTTATATGTCAGTTATACTATGATTTTAAATGTAATTTATAGTACAATTGTTATAAGAGAACATGTAGAATTTGAAAAGTCTATTGTGAGACTATTTATAGAGATGGTATTCTTATTTGAAAAGGAGCAGTAAAATAAAATATATTTTATGCTCACAAATTGGTATCAGAGTTATGCCAATATAACCAATAATTTTCACTAGCTTGACAACATTCCATTTAGTGTCTTTTATCAAATCATAACCACTATTTTCAAGTACAACATATGAACAAAGTTTCTTATTGCCACAAAAAAAATTATTGAACCCCGCAGTCAGATTGTTTGAAGTATTTCCTACACTCTCATCAACAATAACAAAAGATGATAGATACTTGTCATTGGCCTTTGGTTCATTGGCCTTTGGTTCTGCCCTCAACTTGTTGATAGCTTCAAGGACATTTGTAAATTTATAAGGGGCTTCTAATTTGGGTCGCAATTCATTCACCTTTTCTTTTTGTTCCAAAAGCAACAAATGAGATTATTTTACTTGATTGACTCTAATTTCTTTGTATTTCTCCATATCAACATATTTTTCTTTCAATTTTGTAAACCTTCTTTCCAGGTTACCTAGTTTTGCTTCAACACTTTCTAATTGAGATACCAGGACACTTATTTCATTTAAAAGACTGTGCTTTTTCATTATTCAATAAATTGTAAAATTCTTCCAAGCTATTTGATTTTGCGCTTAAACCTTTCAAGCTCGATTTTTTCATCACAAAGGAACTTCTCCTACAATGTATTCTTTAAGTTTGAACATTCAATTCTTTTTCAAAATTTCGTCACAGTTTTTCCATTTGCTTTAGCTGCTGCCACTACTTCTACCCAACGTGTAACATAATCCACAACTAATAAGATATATTAATTAGAGAATGAAATGGGAAAAGGTCCAACAAAGTCAATACCCCAATAATCAAATGCTTTTACTTCTATAATATTGTTCATAGGCATCTCACGTCTCCTAGAAACTCCCATTGATCTATGGCATTCATCACATAAGCATGTGCATATTTGAATATAGTTGGCTAGTAAAACTTAGATTGCAACACCTTAGTTGCAGTTCTTTCTCCATTGAAGTGACCACCATATGGAGACTTATGACAATGCCACAAGATACTTATCAACACCTATTTTGAAAATATATGGATCATCTTAGATATATTGTTTAATGTCTCTAAATAAATTTTTCCTTTGGTGCCAATCATATTCTTCATGAACTACTCTTGTGGTTTTGAAGTTTGCTAAGCCTACAAACTAAGGTCTTTCCTAAACTATTAACAACTTTTCATCAGGGAATTTCTCCTAGATTTCTACTTCCTTTGTGGTTACCTCTTCATTCACAAGTCTTGAGAGGTGGCTTGCAACCAATTTTTCACATCCTTTTTTGTCTGTAATTTCTATATTGAATTCCTGCAACAAAAGCACCCATCTTATCATTCTAGGTTTAGAATCAGGTTTGTTCAACGAGTATTTTATTGTAGCATGATCAATATATATTGTTACTTTTTATCCAATCAAATAAGATCTAATTTTTTTCAATGCATACACTATAGCCAGTAATTATTTTTAGTTGTTGCATAATTTATTTGTTTTTCATTTAAAATTTTACTATCATAGTATATGACACGAAAAAATCTTGATCTTCTTTTTCCCAACATTGCCCCAAAATGTATAATCACTAGCATCAAACTAGTTCAAAATCATTAGTCCAATCTGATGTAGTGATCATAGGGGTTGAAATCAATTTTTGTTTTAATAATTCAAAAGCATGCAAACATTCTTCATCAAAATTAAAAGGTGCATCTTTATTTAGGAGGTTGCTGATTGGTTTAGCAATCTTTAAAAAATCTTTGATGAATTATTTGTAAAATCCTACATGTCCCAAAGTTGCTAATGCCTTTGACATTTATTAGTGGTGGAAGCTTTTTAATAATCTCTACTTTGGCCTAGTCCACCTCTATGCCTTTTGGTGAAACTTTGCCCTGAGAAAATACCTTATATAACCATGACATGACACTTCTCCCAATTAAACATCATATTGGTATCACTACATCTCTTTAAGACTGCATCTAAATTCTCGAGGCACTCATCAAATGAAGGTCTAAAAACTAAAATATCATCCATGAAAACCTCAATACATTTCTCCTCCATGTTTGAAAATATGGTCAACATGCATCTTTGAAATGTGGTTGGTGCATTGTACAAACCAAAAGTAATTTTTTTGTTAGCAAAAAACTCCAAATGGACAAGTGAAGGCAATCTTTTCTTGATCTATTGGATCTACTACAATTTGGTTATAACATGAGTAGCCATCCAAAAAATAGTAGAAAGCTTGTCCAACAAGTCTCTTAAGCACTTGATCCATAAAAGGGTAAAGGAAAGTGATCTTTATGGGTTGCTTGAATAAACTTTTTGTAATCAATGCATTGGAGAAGTATTGATAGCATGCAGTTGTTGAGGCAACTTAAACATCTTCTTGATTAATTTACTGTGTCAACTTTTTTTCTAAGCCAAGATTGCATAAGTGGTATTGAGATCAAACATTCCCTTCCTCTAAACAACTTGTCTATCACGCTACACTTGGTAGTCTGTTGATGTTAGGACATTAATGATTCTTGTTGCTTATTCTGCATATACAACCATCATAGTTCCTCTAACTTCTACATCCAATCATCTTAATGTCAGGTCTCAAGTCATTGTGAAAAAATACTATGTTGGAGGATATCTTCAAATCCAATGGTTTAGACATCTTCTAAACACCCTCTTAGACTCGCTCACAAGCTTCACATAATGATTCATTTGACTCTTTAATGCGAGAGTGAGAAAAATCTATTCAAAAAATGACCCTCTTGGATTTTTTAAATTTTTTTCACATGTAACACAAACTTAAATTTGACAAGAAAGATTATATTTTTAAAAGATAAACATTTAAAATAGCAAAACCAAATTAAAAAAATCACAGTGGAAAAAAATGTTAAACCTAAAATCTTCTTCTCCTATATTGGTTAGCTTCCGTGAATGTATGAGTGAAAGAAAGTTGCTAAGGTTTGGTGATGAAGAGACATTTCTCGTTTATCATTCCAAGTTTGTTGGAAACGAATGTTTTATATTTTTATTTTATGATGTTTTTCTCCTAAATCCTATATATATATATATTTTCAGACTGAAAATTAAAAGTAATCTAATTTATATTTTTTAATTTTCTTCTTTTATTTGTTTTTGAAACATTGAACACTCATGGATTGGATGAGAAGTGCAATGTTAGCTAAATATTCTTTAATAACTTATTATTTATTAAACTTATGAAATAAATTGTTATATTTAAATTCAAAAGAGAAAAAGAAGAGGGTAGTGGAGCTATCTGAAACGCGGGGAAAAAAGAGGGCAAGGAGATGAAACAACAAGGTAGAAAAAATTGAGAAAAAAAGTTCGATCAATTTAGGGTTAGGGTTTGTCTACGCATCAAACACAGTCACACAAATCTAACGCAGATTCCCCAAATTGGTGGAACCACAAATCACTGCCTTGCTAGGTTTTCCCAATTCTCAAACTCCTTTCAATCAATTATTTCATTTTCTTCTCTACTTTCGGTATGCATCTGTGAAATTTTCGAACTGGGGAACTTTTGTGAGCATAGGGATTCAATATATATGTGAATGGTTGCTCTTTAAATGCCTCAACTCTCCCTGTTTTGGGCCCCCAAATATAATTTTTTCCTCTGGGGATTTTGAAATTGTGCTATGCAGTGCCCTTGTGTATGGGTTGGGTTGAGACACTTAAGGCATTTAATTTTTTGAATTTTCGGTGAGTATTGGTTGTGATGATATGTGATAAGGCATTTGAATTTGTGCACTTTGGTTGTGTTCGTAGGGGATACAACATTTGAATTTTCACATTGTGTGTTTGGGATATGTTTTTCGCTTCACAGGGATTAAGACACTCTCACATGTGGTTTCAAACCTTGGGATAGAAAAACGTGGTGGCGTTGGAAGACTCAAACACAGTGGAAATGTTGGGGGAATAAGTAGATGAGTGGAAATGAGTAGATTGTCTTTCAGGCCTCGACCACTTGACATTCACAAGAAGCTCCCCATTGTCAAGTCCATCAAGGACTTTGAAGACGATGAGGCACCTGCTTCTACCCGGAATTCCCAATTGTTACGTGCTGTTCCTGCTCCTGAGGTTGAACATGAGGTATGGACTGTTCGTGGTGTTTTGTCATTGTACCCTGTTTTCCAGTATTCTGTTTGTTAACTTTTTGGTGTATGCCGCTCTGTTGAATTGTTTAAATCCGAGTGTTTATCAATTATTTGTATCAGTGTTCTAGTAGTTTCCAGCTACATGCTATGTACTCAGCGTCAAGGCAATGACTGTTGCAGTATATCTAACTAGCACTTCCCCTTGTTCAAATAGAAAAGATGTTCACCATGCTAACCTACACTATTCGTATTTAATTTATTAAGTCATTATTATCCTGATAACGATAAGTTAGTCTAAATATTTTGCAGATTAGAAGCCTCGGTAGTTGAAATGTCAATATTTAGGGACAAAGTATGGATGTGGCTCCTCTATTAAAAATTGATTGTAGGAAAGGAACCAGTTGATAATGTGTTTGTGGTTGAAATATTGTTGCTTTTTTCAGTAATTTCTATTTATTATTCTTAGGTACATCATCCAACTCCCAGCAAGAAATTGGCTGCGGAAATACCTACTCCTCAGTTTGTTATTGTGGATACATATGAAAGGGACTATTCTTGCACTTTCTCTCAACCAACTTCCTATTTGCGGGCAAGAGGAGGTACTGCCACTTCTTAGATCATTTAGTTATGTTAAAAATAATTTTGGAAGGTTCTCTTGTAAATTCCAATTCTTGTACTGAAAGTTCTTTTATTTATTGCAGCTCGGGCTGAGATTGGAGAGTTTGTTGAGTATGACTTAGATAACGAAGATGAGGATTGGCTTTATGATTTTAATGAGGAGAGGAGGATTTTGGCACCTGAAATGTAATCTTTTGTTCTTATTTCTGGCTTGATTCTTTTAATTTATTTATTTGTGGTTCTAGTGGTTGGTTTCAGTTTAAGGGTATTCATCTTTATAAGTTGTTTGTTGCAACTGTAGAGTTTTAGACAGTGAAGGATAGAATAGAGAGAATAAAAGTTTTTGGACAAAAGCAATGGGCAATACCTTCGTCCTTTCTCTCCCTCAAAATCAGTATCACATGTCGTAGAAGACAATTTGAAAACCAAACTAGAGTACCTATTGTTGTAGACAAACAAAAGTAAAACTAGGGCAAACCAAAAGAGAGAAATAGATGCTGTAGAAATAACAAGCACTAACATAGAGGTTATGGAGAGAACAAGTTAAAAAGTGAGAGCTATTATCAAACAGGTGAGGTGTAGGAAATGCAGCTGCCAAACAGCCAAACAAGAGGGGCAAAAACACAACGGAAAAACAAGACTAGTGTATCCATCAAACAACAAAAGGATGCAACAGATCAATTACAGTCACACTTGAAAGGATCTACAAACAACAGTCACCAAACAGCAACAAATAGCAACACACATCCAAACAAGAGGACCCTCCAAATGAGTTCAAAGGCAAAGTAGGGAGAGCCAAGCAAAACTAGAAATAGTAAGTTGATGTCAACTATTTTTTTAGAGGACAAAGTAACCAACCAGCAAAAAGAGAGAGCAAAATGATGAAGCAGGAGGTAAATAGTGCTAGGCAAAGTGGTATGACCATCCAAAAGCTATAGGGAGCAAACAGTGAGAAGATACATAGGGTTGATATGGCAAGAAAGACGAACTCCAAATTTTAAGGAGCTTAACAATGTAGTAGTGATGGGACAGTTCACAGAGGATTGTACTACATTGATATTATGGAGTTTTATGTATTGAAGGCTAGAACAGGGAGTAGAGAGATTTTGTATAATATTCTATTAGTTGAAGAAATATATTACAATGTATTGATGTGTTTGATATGTTCATTAAACTTAGACTTCTAACTCATAGTCCTCTTATTAGGGAAAGAAATCATGATAAGATAAAGAAATATGGTAACTAATCCTAGGAGAAAATGAAGATACGGGGAAGATAAACCTAGAGGATAAATTAAGTTATCTAAGATATGATATGATAATGTTTTGTGTTCCAACATATATCTGCTGCTTTTTTCTTTTTTCCATTATTTTATCAAATGCATTATATATTCTAGACCTCTTAAAATCAGGGCATCCTATTGATCTTGGTTTAGCTGAATTTGTTAACTCTCATTTCTTTTGCAATGCATCAGCTTTTTTTTATTGTATTTGTACTTATAAGTAGATATAGGGTGGGTTTGAAAGAGCATATTTACAACTTATGTAGGTTTATTTTATGACATAAGCACTGGTATAAGTGTTTGTTAGAGTTTATGGAAATGACTTATTATATGTCCATAAGATGTTTTTAGCTTATTTCAACAGGCTTTTCAAGATAAGTTATGAAAACAACTTATAACTTAATACTTATATGAAAACAGTTTAACCCTATCTTTTCTTTGATTATAGAAACAACTTATATATAAGTACTTATTCAACAAGTCTTTAATTAAGTTGTTTATCTGAGTGCGCCCTTAGAAATTTGAAACAAAATAGCATTATGTTAACAAGAGGCAAAAGCAAGACAATCCGAATTCTACTCATGTAAATTAGTTGATTACGGTTAAGACGTTCAACATAATGATTTTGTTAGTGTTTAAATGTGTTTCTGTTTAATTTTGAGTTTAACCTAACACTTCACCAACTTGAAAGTCTTGTGTTGCAGCCCAACAAGTATTTTTATTCCTCTGTTTGGTTTGCTTAATTCTTATTCCATTGTGTTTTTGGTTCTTTCAGTTTTCATTTAATTTATTTGGTGGATAGGTTTGAGAGTCTTCTTTTCAAGTTGGAGGTATTGGATCATAAAGCTCGAGAAAGAGCTGGACTTATAACACCTACTCTTGGTTCACCAATTCCTGTGCAACTACGGCTTGATACTGCTATTGAGGTCAAAAAAATTTATTGTGTCTTCACCTGTTCATAATCCATCTTGAATAAGTTTTTTTTTTTGTGTTGGGTGGTCTAGTTATTACTGAACTTAATTCTTTTGTACTTTATTTACTAAGAACAAGCAGTTGTCCCTATGGTTCTTGAATGATTAGTCATTAATGTTCTAGCTAGGAAGTATGTATTTTTATATTAATGGTCCTACATGTAGAATTCTACGGAAATGACCTGCAGGTTGTTTGGAATCCTTCTATAATAGAGTGAACGAAATTTGTTGAACTCCTTTTGTATTTTCTTTGTTTGGATGTCGAGAACCTCACTTGGTGGACTTATCATTAACCCTCTGAGAAATAAAGTTTACAAGAACAAGAAAAAGGGTTATGCATCATGACCGAAATTTGATTATTTCGAAAACCAGTTAGCAGCACACTCCAGTAATATAAAAATCCCAACCTTCATGGACCATTTTTTGAGAAATTCAGACCATTAATATTAGTGTGAACTAATGGTAGGAATTGATTGACTATATTTTCTAAGGAGAAAGTCCTTTATATTTGAAAAGCCTAAATGTATTGAATGTGATGGAAGTCTTATACTTTATGCTAAAACCTAAATGCTAAGATCTGGAACAAAATCATGCTTCATTGGTGCATCGTATACTTTGTTAGAGATTTTGATCTATGATACTAGTTGTAATATAGACAGATTAACCAAAATAAAGTAAGAAATTTTTATTGCATATTTTCATCCAATTTGGGATTGATCATTGATGCGGATCCAGAATCAAGAAGAGCAAGAATGTACTTGAACTATGTAAGAAAATAAAAAAATATTTTATTGATAACACACCAATTACATTCTTATCATCTCTATTTTTATAATCAAAACCTTTAAAAAAGGAAATAAAAAGATGTTGAAATGAATATGGAGATTGTGAAGATATTTTTTCCTAATTACTGTGGAGATATTGAGAATATTTTTAATCCTAATACTTTGCTATTTACAACACCCCGCCTCATGTTGGTAAATGAATATCAATCATTCCCAAATTGCATACAAGATCTTGAAGATCCTGAAATTTGCTTTGAGGAAGTCCTTTAGTGAAAATGTCTCCTATCTGAAATACTCTAGGGACATGAGTTGTAACTATTAGGTCCCTGTCAAGATTATCTTTGATGAAGTTCCTGTCAATTTCAATATGTTTGGTCCTATCATGTTGGATTAGATTATGGGCAATGCTCATGGTTGACTTGTTATCATAGTACAATTGCATAGGGATGTCAACCTTTATTTTAAGGTCATTAAGTATTATTTTCATCCATAGTCCTTCACTCATGCCTTGAGCAAGTTACAGCAAATTTCCAGTAATACAATTATATTGATGGAAATTCAGAACCTTATATAGCATTTACGCTTAATCTGTGTGCTATGTGTAGCCCTAGTGCAGAAATGGGTTAGGAGATATAGACTGCGTGCAGCTTATAGTTTATACAGTTCTCAAATTTTTTAGTATATCTTTGCTCTAACATTTTTCATAGACTCTCATGTTTGTTTTGATTGATTTTTTCCACTGATATGAAAAGAGACTGGACTGCTTTGTTGCATATATTTCTTTGTTTCAGCTACTTTTTCCTAGAGTGGTTTTTATATTTTGCATGGAAAACTGAATTAGCTTGAAGTGTTAAGGGCTATGTTGAAAAGTTGTTTTTATTTTTAACCACCCCCATCTTGCCTTACTTGCATGTCATTGGTCTGTCTTTTATTGCTGGCTCCAGCACCTTCATTGTGCTGGTGAGGGGTGTTTGTAGTCCCACATACTCTAAAGATATGGCTGAAGTAATACTGTAAGGCGTCAATCTTTACCTCACAAGTCAGTTTTGTAAGGTTGAATTAGAGCTGAAGTCAAATTTTAATATTAGACTCTGTCCTATGCATTATTGGACCACTTGCTTTGCCCGCACTATAGGCCCAAGCCTTGGTCTGCCTTCATTGTGCTGGGTGTGTTGGGTTATGTTTGGTCTCATTGTCTAAGCAGTACATGTAGAGCCTGGGCAGTTCTCACCTTATAAATTAGTTTTATGGGATTGAGTTAGGCCTTAAGCCCAAATTTTAAGAGGCTAAACCTGTCACTTTTTTCTGCAGTTCATTTAATTAAGGAGAATGGAAGTGGTAATGGTTTGATACTTTGTTGTAGGGGATTTGATCCGCTGTCAAAAACCAACTCTTTTTAGGTGTTATGTGTAGGACCAGTTGGGCTTATCGTAACATTTTTTAACCTGTCTGTAATGAAAGCGGACTGATTACATTGTTCTGGCTAGATGTTTATGCACCGATTTTCAAACTCAATCTCAATACTCTTGTAAAGACAAATCATGGATATTTCCTGTTATTCAAGTGTTTTTCTTTCAAGGATCTGAGTGCGAAAACTGAACATTTTATGTGAATGATGAAGGTGTAATTTTTAAGTTTAATATTATTTTTGGATGTATTTGTACAGTTTTCATGTTAGATGAAAACCTCAATATGATTTAGTAGTCTTTTTTAACCTGATGCTGATGAATTATTGGTTTTCTTCAAAGATTTCCATATCTAGGTTATTATCTATTAATTTATTGTTCATGGTATGTAGGACGATCTTTCAAATTTCCGAATGCTTTTGGTTTCATTGTTCTGCAATGCAAATATTATATTACTTTGCTTGTATCATGTATATGATTCTTTTTGGGCTTATCAAAAGTTGTCTCCTTTATTTGTTAGGCCTTACAAGCGCAGGGCTTCAAATATTCACTTATCCAGTCTGTATATGATTATTGGAAAGAGAAGGTATGGAATCAACATCATGTTATCATCATTTATGAGGGGCATGCCTCTTTTTTTATCTATATATAACTTTGTGAATGACTTTCAATAATGACCTTCATTAGGAATATGGAAGGTGTACCATACCAGGTCTTCATACATATTTTGTAGGGATGATAAACAAGGCAGAGTAGGTGTGGGTTTGGCTATACCCATCCTTGTCCCTGAAGTAAAATCTCATACCCATCCCTGTCCCCAATAGTCGATGGGTATGAAATTTGTGTCCCATCTCCATTCTTGTCATATACTTGTACACGCGTCTAAGAAAAATAATTTTAAGAACTCAATGTCAATTGTCACATTTTCTTCTCTTCAATGCCAAATAAGAATAAAGAAATTATAATTGCATAAATTTCAAAATAAAGTACCAAATAAACTAAAAATGTTTTAGTAATTTAAAACTAGCATGGGTGAGGATGAGGACGGAACACATATGTACATACTCATCCTCATCCTTGTTCTGATTTGAAAGATCGGGACTACCCATACCCATACTCCTGTCCGGTCAATTTCGGCATTCTTTATTAATATTGGGATGGGTTTGAACAATACCCGTGAGTACAAATTTTTTGCTATGTCTAATTCTTTAAGCATTTTAGAGAGAATTTATCTGAGAATGGAGTTTTTCATTTCATTCAACCAAACAGAATACACAGGGAGCATTTATAGTGGCTGCCCTCATTGGTTCAGCTGTACAAGGGTTGATAACAGACTAACAAACTTTAGAGTTGGCAACTAAGATTATTCTATTTTAAAACAATGAAAAATGTATATTTATGCTGTAATCCGTTCCCCCTTAAACTCAAGGTGAAGATTCTTCATAAAACCCTTTCACATTGAGTTTGCCTTTTGGCTGGAGAGAGAAGCTTGGTCAGCACATCTGACCATTGGATCCAGACCTGGAATGTGGTAAATCAGATCTTGATTCAATTAAACTTTTTCTGGAAGAAAAAGTACATAAATCTTACAAACTAATGCTCCCTAGAGATATTAGGTATAATAGATGGTCCCCATATATCACTGGATTAATTGGAAAGGTTGTGAGCTTTTATTATTGCTAATGGGAAAAGATACACGAGTGTGTTTAACTAATTTAGAAGCCTCACAATGCAAGTTTGAGGTATGTAGATTTTCAAATAAATGTGGAAACATAATTTTTAAAACAAAAAATGATGGATGTCCTAGGTGATAGTGGTATAACCAAAGAGTTTCTTTATTTGATATGTTTAGTAGAGACATGGGTTGATCAACTTTGGATTCTTGGGATGGTTCTAGGTAGTAAAGTCTATTTCTTTCCTTAGCAAGTCCAATCCTCCTCCCCGAGTCTTGCTTCTGGAAAACACACAAAGATGGGGAAAACATTGCAAAACAATAGAGGTGATGTGTTTTTTTATGGAGTAAGACTTGTTAAAGTTTTGGGACACGTAGAACATTTTTAAGAATAAGTTTTGAAGATAAATAAATATCTCCATATCCTACCACTGTAGCCAAAGAACCATTGGCAACAATGATTTTCCCATTGCTTGGAGATGGGGTATAAGCATGGTTGTCAAACTCGTGAGTGAACTCGCTTACTCATCCGAGTTAACATTTCCACCCACCCTAACCGAGTTAACTCGGTAGTAAACTCGGTTTTGAGTAAACTTAGCAGACTCAGAGTAAACTCGATGAACTCGGTTAAACTCGCGAGTCTGCTCCAAGTTGGCGAGTCCAGATGGGTATTTGTTTTAATCCAATACAGTGTCGTTCTGAAGGGTCGTTTAGGGTTCACATTCGTTTTCATGGTTGTTGCGTCTTCTCTGATCGTGCGGTGGTGATGTTGGTGGTCGTGTGGAGGTCGCGCAGTGGTGGCGTTCGTGCGGGTGGTCGCGGGTTGCGGTGCGTTCATTAGAGTAGTGTTCTGCGGTGGTGATCTCATATAAGTTAGAGGTGGGTGGTGCTGCAATTACTCTGTTTTGGTTGTTGATGGTGCTGTCTTTTGAGTGGTGCATTACAGGTTTATGCTTAATACGTGGGGAATTAGGGTTGGTTTGTTTTTTTTTTTTAATTGGGCTGCATTAAATTGGGCGTTTTTATTTAATTGGGGTGCATTAAATTGGGGGAACCTTGGTGCAGATTTTTTATTTGGAGTGCTTTGTTTTTTAGCTGGAGTGCTATGTTTTTTTAGTGTTTTTTAAGTTGGAGTGCTTTTTTTTATTTGGAGTGCTTTGTTTTTTTTTAAATATATTTTTTTTTTCATATGAAGTAAACTCTTACGAGTCTACGTAGACTCTCGAGTTTGACAAACTTGGGTATAAGAATGAAAGAGTTAAGGCAAGTATGTCATGATCCCTAGCTCCCAAATCCACAATCCTAGAGTTAACATTAAATGAGACACTCGTACAAGAAATACTGGCAGAGAGAGCAAGAGACTACAATTAAAAGGGTTTCCTAAGTGTTCCCAATAGGTCTTTCTGTCTTTTTATCTTCTCCATATTTAATCCTCCCTTTGTTGATGGGTGATTTTATATAGAAGAGAAAATAGTAATAAAGGCTCTTATGATGAAACTGTAGCAATTAAAGGCTGCATCTTGAAGATAAAATGGCAATGAACGTGGTAAGTGGTAAAAAGAGAGATCAGGGCTCTAGGGAAAACCTTGAGCTCTGATACCATGTGAAAAAATGTGTAGGTCGCAAGCAATAATTATGGAATTACTTTTCTTAATCTAAAAAAGAAACAATATGTTGGTATTTAAAGTACTTAAAAGGAAAATCGAAAGCCTAATAAAAGGAAATAAATCTCTAGACACGAAGACTTTAAATTTTGAGCAAATATACCAAATAAACTCCTAATCCCAATCTCTTAATTTTAGGGATTTCTTGCAAACAAATCTATATTTATTATCCAATCAATCTATATTTATTGTACGTTAATTGTGCAATATTTACACTCATATTTCAACACTAGACTCCATTTGTACAATATGCAATATTTACACCCATATTTTGATAATTGTTTTCAGAGGAAGGGACAAGCTGTTGTGAAGGTGGAGACATAACTTTGAGGTGCGTGGTTTGGAGAAGAGAGAGGAAGATTTAAGACATGGTGGAGAGACAGGTCTAGGTTAAAAGTGAAGTATAGGGAGCGAGATAGCATTAGTGGGCCTTTTCTTGAAAATTTCAGAGTAAGGAAACTTTTTCAATAAAGATCACATCCTTAGAATGTAAATTCTGCTTGGAGCAGAGAGACAATTATAGCCCTTCTGAGATGTTGAGTTTCCCAGGAAATATCCCAAGAAAACAATCTTGTGAAAATCAAGATTGAGTGGTATAGGATCTCAAACAGAAACAAGCACAACTAGAGGTCCTTAGAAATTTATATTATGGTGTTTTATTGAAAATTTGGTTCAGGCTCAAGTTGAGTCAATTGATGTACATTATCAGGCTCACCAGTAACATTAAAAAATGCATCTTAGTCATGGATCCATGTAGAGTTAGCAACAACTTGTGAAGAAGCAGTAGCAAGCATAACACTAGGAGTAGCTGAGTGAGATGGTATTAGTCTCTTGATTTGGAATCTCCAAGTTGTGATTGACCCAAGTTTTTAAAAGTCTTGGTGTTGGACAGGGATGTGTTGAATTAGGTAGGTTGCAATGTTGTAGGATTATAGAGACAAGAGATTCACTAGGTTGATAATTTGCATTAGCTTTACAAAAGCAAATATTGGCAGTGTGACCATACTTCAAGCAAATTTGAAGTTGGAAGTTCATAAAACATCCTTCATGGTCTATGCCAGAACCATCGCCATGACAACCACCATTGTTGCCACCTCAATCTCTGTACATGGCTATCACTACCACAAACATTATCCACCATTAAAATTATGATTGTTTTTGAAACCTATTGGCCTAAGATTCATGCACAATGCACAAGAGCCTCAAGTTCAAGAGTTGGAGTATTCTTGAATATGCTATCAATAACTAAAACTAATGGTGCATTATCTTTAGGTAATACTTCCAAAATCACATCAATATGTTCTTCATGGAGGGAGCTCATCAACAACACTCTTGATATGTGACAAGAACTTGCACATAATTTTCCTGCCTAGAGAGGTGGCTCAAAGAACAATGTGAAGTTGACGAGCATGCGCCTTTGACATGTGAAAAAGGACTCTTGAATTTTATCCCGTACTTGATGCGAGTGAATCGAGCCATTGTGTTCTCATTGTTATCAAACTTGCAAGTTAACTCGTCCGAGTTTAAGAGTCTACTCTTGGGTCACGAGTCAACACGTGAACAAACTCGTTTTTCAGCAAACTCGAGATAGACTTGGTAGAATCAATTAAACCCGCGATTCTCAAGCTGAGTGAACGATTTTAGACTTTTATTGCTTTGTACTTGTCCTGGTTCGTGTTTCATTTGAGGTTTTCCTTCTCACCTCGCCGTTGCTCACCGTCACCTTGTCGTCTCTCACTATCGTCTTGCGTCGTGTAACAATTGCCCTACCGTCATTTCGCGTCTCGTCGCCTCGCCTAGCACCGTTGTCTCGTTCTACCTTCGTTTTCAGTTAGATACTCTGGTTCTGTGTCATAGCTAGGTTTCACAATTTTGTTTGGGGTTAGGGTGAATGGGAATTTGAGGTTGGGTTTGGGTTCGTGATTTTGTTTGGGGTGAATGGTGAATGGAGAATAAGAAATGGTAGTGGCATGTGTGGTTTCGGGATGGAGATTTCATGCATAAATTAAAAAGCATGGAGGTTTCGGGAATAAAGTGATTTGGGGGGATTTGTTTAGTGTGGCTGGAAACAAAGTTAATATAATTACTTTTTTATTGATTGTGTCTAGCAGGTAAAGATTAGTGATGTTGGGAACTGGTTCAAATTTTAGCAGTGTTGGTACATCTTCATCACGTCCACCTAGAAATAAAATGTTGTGGGAAATAGAACAAATGTTGGATGGAAACACGGAAGAGATGTTTTGCATAACGGAAAAAAAGTGAGATGTAATTACTCTTCAAAGACATTTAATGGAGACCTTTTCAGATTCAAACGTCATCTTGCTGGGACTAGATATGATTATGAACCTTATGTTTTAGTACCATAAGAAGTTAAAGTCTTAATGGACTTGTTGGTATATAAACTTCTTTATTTCAATATTGTAAAATTGGTATTATGAATATTTTTTTTATTGAAATTTTATACGAAGTAGACTCTTACGAGTTGGGTTTACGAGTTGAGTTTACAGACTTCTCACAAGTCTATGTAGACTCTCGAGTCTTATAACCTTGGTTGTTTTTGGCCATAACAAATGCTATTTAGATATTTGTCCTTTTTAGTGACTTCTCTGAGTTTTACATTGTCTTTCTCTACCTTTAATTAAGCATAGACTGTTTTAATAGGGGCTTTTATTAGTTTTACCCTCATATGTCCCAATGATCTCAAGCTAGATTGTACCATCATTTGCCCAATAGATGCTGGCTCTACTTTTTATCAAATGCATTCATTCCCTGTCCTGTCTTTTATTTTCGCCAACATTCAGTTGGGGATGGTTGACGATAATGGAAATCTGAAGCCTGCCACATGATATGGATGACGTTGCAGATAAATAGTGTAAACATGGTGGATGAATTAAAGTCTACTAAAATTAAATAACAAAAACTAATGACACTTGTGGTCACGGGAGTTGAAAGGAAGAAGAAAAAACATCCGAATAAATAGACATGAGGTTGTGATATGGAAGGAAGAAAATAAAAATGAGGACAGGAAAAACAAAAGAAAGGGAATAACTGACGAAGACACCTTGGTGGTTGTCTCCTGGTAGTGGTGAGACAAGATTGTCAGAGTTGATCATAACAAAATGATAACAGAAAAGGTTGTAAAAGCTGCCCTAGTTGGTCTTTATAATATTTTTTAAAAAGTGACCAATGTTTGCCATGTGGCAATGACAATCGTAGAAAATGGTGGATGACACTGTAAAATGCTATGTAATCCATGTAAAATAGTAGAAGGAATCTAAACTGTCGTGCTATTCTGCCATGGTGGCATCACACTTCCATTTGACAAGTTATTTCCACTTATCCACCACAACATTTTTATATCAATAACGCTAAGCACATACCTGTTTGCTCTTTACTAAATATTTTGTACCATGATGCATTGGATCTTATTGTTTTCCAGAAAGTTTTCCTGTGTTTCAATTGCACCATTGAAAAAGAAAAATAACACTTGAAAATGTCTCCATTTCATCCACCTAGCTTGAAACATTTGATTTATGTCTGTTCCTATGTCACTTTATGTGATAGATCCAAAGTGCCTAAGTTGTGCTACAAAGTATATTATGGCATTGCGTATTCATGCTATTAAAATTATGGTTGGTAATTTTTTATTTCCTTTTATTAGTTAGTATCTGACAAATATCTTTTCCCTTGTTTGCGTGTTTTTGGGGGCAGCGAGAACGATGGCAAAAGCCAGTTTTGCGACGTTTGCAGGTTAGACTTTAGAACATTATAACTAATATATTATTTTCCTGTTATCTTACTCTGTAGTTTTCTGCTAACATAGTACTCAATATTTTTTGTTTTTATTTGTTTTGCTCATGGGGGAGGGGAGGGGGCCTATATCTATGCTTGTTTGCCTAAAGTAGTATGCTGGGCAAGCCTATATTGTGAAGAATTTTGACAAGATGAACTGTATTTTTGCATACAGCCACCTCCTCCGGTTAACGACACCAACCCGTATAATGTCTTTCGGCCAAGGGAGAAGGCCCACAGACTTCACACAAGAAGGGTAGGTGGAAAACTTGGCTCATGTTTTCATTGTACCTCAGTGTTGGGTAAATGCTTTTTCCTCAAAGGCATGAGTTTATTTAAGACTTGGAATGGTTTTTGGTTGACTTAAGCCCTTACATTGTTCTCTTCAGATGCAAAGGAGGGAGAACAATGTGCAGTCATTTGAAAAGCTTCGCCAGGTCAGCTCTTCTAATTGATTATGATTCTTAGGCAACTGTTGGTTAAGTGTGCGATAATGATTTTATGAACTTGTGGTTTTCCCTTACACTATGAATTATTACTTAAAAGAAAGGGATTAAAAGTTTTTTAAAGGATTTGTAGAGGTTTCTTTTCCCTAATTATTGTTTCAGAGAATGTTGAGTTTCTTGAAAGACGTATGACCCTTGTTCCATGTGGTCATGATTTGACCTAAGAAAAGGAATAATTCAAGTGATATATCCAATAATTTAGTGCGTGGCTTGTTTGCTGTATATTTTTTGAAAGGCAACATAGTATTTGGTAAACAAAAGTTCTCATCTAACTGAAGTGTCATTTGTCATGAATTTTCTTTCGCTGACATGCTTTAATGAAATCCATTTGGTGGATAAGACAAGTTACAGCTAGATTAATGAAATTGAATAATCTGGTGTTGAAGTAATTGCAAATTCACTTGAAAAAGAAACAATTTGGAAATGGAAACACAAGTTTTAGCTTATGTTTTCTGTTGGAAATTGCTCATCGTTGACCAATTTATAATATCTAAAGATACAAACCTCAACTTGCAAGTTGGTTTTATAAGATTGAGTTATTTCTAATATAGCATTGGAGCCTATTCTGGTAAGGTGTATAGAGCATATCGTGTCATCTGCAATCAAACCACTCATAAATACCTATTCCCACACTTAAGACGTCTAGTTCTCGGTGTGAAGGGGGTATATTGGACATCTAAAATTAACTAGAGATATGACTATATTATAATATAAAAGTGGGTACAAAATTAATCTTGCAAGTCAATTTTGTGAAGTGGATTTAAGCCTAAGACCCACTTTCTAATACTTTCTTACTTTGATCTGTTGTTTATACTGTTGTTTGTACAATAGATGGTATTGCTGCTATTATTGATATAATTGTCAGTTATACTAAAAACGAATGATTTTAATTCATTTCATTATGTTTTAGGAATGTTGATGTAAAAAATGTTAATAATTCATATTGTCTTTCTGAAGAAATCAATGGCTAAAGAGATAGATTTCTTTCTTCCCGACTAGAGTGTTTCTGATGCAATATATAGTACTAGAAAACTTATTTGAAGCTTTCATCACGAACAGGTCAGGCGCAACCTTGACCAAGCTAAGAGCTTGTTGGAAGCTTTGATCAAGGTGTGACTTTCAAGTTATTTCATGGGTGTTGTACCGTATTTATATCCTTTTTTGTCTTCATACTTAATACTTATTGTGTTGATATACAATGATGACCAGAGGGAGGAGAAAAAAAGAGAAGTAATGGAGAGTGAAGTTACGTTGCAAAGGATGCAAATGAAGTACAAGGTATGGATATTCTTTTGTATGTTTATTATGTTGAATCTACTGGCTGTTTAGAGCCGATCCTTAGTGTTAATTCCCGTGTTTGGTTGAATCTTGACTGGATTGCTTTTGTCTTTGGTTCGTTGAGTTAGAATACAAACCTTCTCGTATATATTTTGAGACCTCACACAGTGAAAACAATGAGAATTTATTTACTCTTATTTGTTGGTTTTGGCCATCTGCACATCAGAGTTGTAATAAGCAATCTCCATGCTCTAGTTCTTAGTGGTTGACTAAGAATAAGAAGGCTCAAAAAAGAAAAAAAAGGAGTAAGAATTTGTATATAACTATGCTATTTGATGCACCTTGCTGGATCAATTTTATAATTTATTAGCGCTGTGGAGTTTAGAATTATTCTTTTGGCTTGTATCCGTTGCGAGCATATTTTTTGAACCTATGAACCAATGTGTAATTCTCTATTTCAGCATGAAACCGAATTTTTGGAAGACAACTTGGCATTCTCTGGCTTTACTGCCTTCTCTTCCAAGTTTGTTTCAAGTGAAGAGGAATATTTTGATTCGGATGATGTCATGACAAACCGCTTTCCTCGAACACGGTCTGCAGTACAGAGTTTGCCTTCCCATGACACCAACCTGCCCATGGTTCCTGCAGCCAGCACAAAGCAAGAGTTTAGGAGAAGATATGTCCCGCATGGGTGGCCTCATAAACTGGTATTTAATTTTTTATCTATCTACCTATCTATCTAGAAAGAACTGTATCATGTGAGTGCACAAGAAGAGCAATTCTTGATGGTATAATCCTAAATGATTTATGTAGTTAATTCAATTTTGACCACCCATGTGTGATTGCATGGCAAAGAGTTGTTATTCGCACAACTCAACATTCTATACACCAACCCTCGTAGTTGAGCATGGTTGTTGATGAGTTGTTGTGTGGCATGGGATTATGCAGGATCCACTTGAGCCAGTTTTATTGTTCACCAAGCCTCTGCTTCCAGAGAAGTTGGCCATGGCAGGCATTATGCCACCAGATTCTATTGCAACAAATGGGGTGTCACCTGCGTCGTACAGATTGCGCGGCCGAATGGGTAGAGGTGGCCGGATAATATTCGACCGGTGGAATCCACTTATGCAAACTCCAATTGATTGTGGTAATTCTTATTATATGCCTCCAAAACCACGACCTTCAACATGTAACTAATTTGTGTGTAATCTGGTGCTAAAATGGTACCTTTCCTGTTGGTTAGAATTTAATTGATAATCACTGGGAAGGTAGAATGTTGCAAAGGACACTTGTAAACATGATTTAGGCCTGTAAGTTTTTCTCTTCTTTTTCTAGGTACAATATTTTTCACTGGGGGCAGTGAAGCTAGATGCATTTTGTATTGATATATATCTTCGAGTTTCCTCAGCCTTGGCTCATGCCATGAATTTTTCATTTTTTTTATGTAGAAAAGAAATAAAATAAAGCTTCCAAAGAACCAAAATAACACTTCCAAAATAAATTCACATGATAACTAACATCTGAATTCAAAGTATGAGTCTTGTTAGAAGGCTTGATTATTTTTCCTATATGTGTATGTAAATGTATTATATGTGTATGTAAATGTATTAGAA
>Ga0123341_1000348_pt1 | contig 26359 bp, 22 predicted proteins | sample Turbeapinknodule_FD_89959 | JGI IMG/M metagenome (GOLD analysis project Ga0123341, IMG submission 89959) | Root nodule microbial communities of legume samples collected from Mexico - Turtle bean Mexico pink nodule | ecosystem: Host-associated > Plants > Roots > Nodule | place: Mexico: Nepantla...
AATTAACTCTTTAGTTATATCAGGAAAAAATTGAAAATTTTAATAAAAAGAAATAATTTGTATTGATGTTTTAAATAATTTTTAAATAATTATTTATAATTGAAATTTTGAAATAATTGTTTTTAATTATAATTTTTAAATAGTTACTTAAACTGAAACTTTTATTTTGAATTAAGTTTTCAATTAAATAAAAAAATGGATGAGATCTGACGATTAAAAAATGAGAAACATGTTGTGTCTGTTGAGCCTTGTCTATCTATCGAGACCATATGTCTGGGTCGATCTCCAACCGAGTCGTCTTCCTTCTATATGTATTCATGTTTATTTTTGGATTTGCACGTCTCCTTACCCTTTGATAACTTCACGATAGTCGTCCTTTAGGCGCTAAATGTGGCTCCCACATAGCTTCACTCAAACACCTGGGCATCCATTCAGGCCTTCTGCTTGATATGTGACGTTCTCTGTCTGCATCCTACCCCTTCATGCTTTCTGAGTTATTACACATCCCACCCGGGCGAGCCTGCTCTGTGGCATTCACTGATCAGTCAGTCGGGTAACGTTCTTTTTGGTTCTTTCACCACTTCATATAAAAACTTCAAAGAAAAATTCTTCAAGGTTATCATCCAAATGGAGGGTATGCCATTCTTTTTTTATGAAGTCGTTCGATCGAGGCTTCCTATGTTATGGACTAGGAAGCCTCAAAAGTTCAAGGAATGGCCTCGTCCGACCTCGAGTGCCGAGGAGCAAAAGATTCTCTCTCTCTCTCTGATATGCTCCTGAGAAAGCTTCCCACACGGAAGCTGATAGTCGTGTACACGTCATCACTCCGCTGGCTGGTTTTTAAGGGTATGCTAGTTTTCTTTTAACCTCGGTCGGATGTCTAGTCTTGAACTGACGCTTTTCTCATTGATGCAGATATAATGAATAAGGAAGTGCCCTTGTCGAATGACCTGCTTAACAATGGGGTCGTATGAGCATTAAGGCCCTACCTGCATGGAAGGGGCTGATCGCTTGTGTTGGTCCTTTCGGCAAGGGCAAGAAAATAGTGAGGGACGGGGTAACATCGCTACAACTACCCGCTCCCCGGGCACGATGTCGACACTTCCCCCTCCACATCGACTCCCCGTCAACCAATGACTTCAACAGGCCAGTCCCCCCTCCCTACTGTCGAGCTTGCCCTGGAAGTTTTGATGTCACCCCTGTTGGTGCTGAGGGTGACTTACAATTCGCGAAGGGGGTCCAGATTGGTCTGGCCATGCCGACGTGAGAGCTCATCTGGGTCGTCCCCTCGGACAACCTGCTCCAAGGCAACATCAAAATGATGTGACGAGCACTTGTCCTGGCCTACCTGGGTTCCGAGGACCGGAGCCGTCATGCTGAAGAGATCTCTCGGCTCGAGCACGAGCTGGCTAAGGCTTCAGGGAACTTGAAGCAATCTCTTGCGACCAACACTACCTACTCGGAGAAGCTTCCTCGGGAGGCAGTCGAACGAAAGATTGCCCAGGGTCGAGCAGCTGAGCTCAAGTGAAAGGAGGCAGAGAAAGTGACCGAGATTGCTCGACTGAAGAAGGCCTTGGAGGAGGCAGATAACAAGAACTCGGTACTGCTTGCCAAGAACTCGGTACTGCTCGATAAGGGGTCGATCGAGGCGGAGTTGGACAAAATTATTGACGACACCAGCGTCTGAAAACTTTGACCCCAACATGAATGTGTTCGAGGGTTGGATCTTGAAGAGTGCAGTGCAACTTGCGCCGATCGAGGGTGCTGAAGACGAAGACCTCTGAGTGTTAGGCTTTAGTTTTTGTTTCCTTCGACTGGGATGTGACCTTTTACTGCTTTTCCTTTGAGGTCGGGGTGTGACCTCCTCCTCGCTTTCTTCATATATGAAACGGTCGTCTTCTTATATATTGCAACTTATTTGAACAAAGAAAATTGAACAAGTTAAGCTCCTCGATTGGAATAACTTAATTGAACAAAGAAAATTGAACAATTTAAGCTTCTCGGTTGGAATAACTTAATTGAACAAAGGAAATTGAATTAGTTAAGTGATCGGTTCGATTGTGTTTGTAATGCGTGTTTTAAGGTTTCGGCAAGGTATGCTGGTTAAGGCTTTATCCAGACAAAACTGAGTTTTGGAGGTGTCGATAGGGTATGCTGGTTAAGACTAAGTCCTTGACCGCTCCAAATTTTTGTGGTGTCGGCAGGGTATGCCGGTAAATGCTACATCCTTGGTTGCACTGAGTCTTAGCGGTATCGGCATGGTATGCCAGTTAACTTCATCCAGACCGAACCGAAGTTTTGCGATATTGGCAGGGTATGCCCGTTATGGCTTCATCCAGACCAAATCGAGCGTTGAAAGATGAGTGAATTCGACTTTAAATTGCAAAAAGTTGGAGAGAAAATGTCTCGTTAAAACCTATCCGACCGAAAACCCTCCTTAGAAAAAAAATAGTCGGGTGAGGAAAGAGTGTGTAAGTTTTATTGTTTTTAACTGTAATAAAACTTGAAATGCGTGAGATTCCACATCCTTGACACAATTTTTCCCGACAACCACTCTAGGTGGTCTGCCCCCCAGCTACAACCTCTCGGATTCGGAAGGGTCCTTCCCAATTGGATGAGAACTTACCTTCATTCTTCCTCGCTTCGCTTCTCATTTGCCACACAAAATCTCCCTTCTGAAAACTCCTTGGTCGAACCTTCGTGTTGTAGTGCCTTGTCGCCCGAAGCTTGCATATGGCCTCCCGAATCTTGCTTTTATCACGAAGCTCGTTGATCAGGTTCAGGCCAACCGAGAGACTCTCTTGATTTAGAGTTAGGTCAAATAGTTGCCTTCAGATGGTAGGCTCACCTACCTCGACCGGAATCATTGATTCGATCTCGTACATTAGGCTACGGTGTTTCTTGTGTGGACATCTGGGGTGTACAGCAGTATGCCCACAAGACTTCCACTAGATCCTTGGTCCATCGGCCTTTCACCTTGTTGAGTCGCTTCTTCAGCTCGTTCAAGATGACTTTGTTTGCAGCCTCGACCTGCCCATTGGTCTAGGGGTGTTCGACCGAGGTTCTTGTAGAAAGACTGGAGCCCTCGGTTAATGAATTGTCAGTTGTTATTAGTTATTATTGTGTGCAGAACGTTGAACCGACATACAATACTTCGTCATACAAAATTTAGCACGCTCTTGGTGAAAATGGATGCGAGTGATTCAACCTTGATCCATTCAGTGAAGTAGTCCACTCTGACCAGGAGAAATTTTTTCTGACCTTTCCTTGTGGCAAAGGGACCAACAATGTCTATCTCCCAGATGACGAACGACCATGGGGATGTCATACTATGTAGTGCTTTCAGCTTTAGGTGGTGTAGGGGATCGAACTCCAAACATTTTGTGCATTTCTTCACAAACTCTACATAGTCTCCCTGAACGGTTGGCAAGTAATAGCTGATCTTGAGGACTTTGGCAGCCATTGTCCATGCGCCCAAGTGGTTGCCCCATATTTCCTCATGGATTTCTTTGAGGACATACTCGGCCAGGTCCTTGGTGATGCATTTCAGCAATGGTCTTAAGTAGGCCGTACGGTAGAGATCCTGGTTCAGCATGGTGTACCTGGAACACTGTTGCTTCATAGCTTTCTCTTCTTCCGGCTTGCACTTGCCATGCCCAAGGTATCAGATGATTGGGGTCATCCAGGTCTCGACCTCGACGTCGGTGATCGCTAGGCATTCGATTTCAGCCACACTAGGTTGTCTTAGCCAAATCTACATAAAAGACCTGTGGTGGCTCTTCTTCTTGGTCGTTGACAATCGAGATAACACATCGACCTTCTTGTTCTCTTGTCAACGAATGTGTTCCACCGTTACCTTCTGAAATCGAACAATGTTGTTGTTGACCGTATGGTAGTACCTTTGGAGCAAAGGCTCATTTACCTTGAACTCCCCTTTGATCTGGTCGACCATAACCTGGGAGTCGCTCTTGCAAGTTACCTCGCGAGCTCCCATATCGTACGCCAGGTTTAGCCCGACGAGGAAAACCTTGTACTCGGCTTGGTTGTTGGTGGCCTTGAACCCAAACTGGAGGGCTTGCTCCAAAAGAAGATCACCAGGTCCTTCGAGGATGACTCCCACTCCACATGCGGTCTTGTTTGAGGAGTTGTCGACATATATAGTCCATCCGGCCGAGAGGTCCGACAGAGGTGTGAGCTTGGCAGAGAAATTGGCCAAACATTGAGAATTTATGACACCTTTTGGCTCGTAGCGGATGTCGAATTCGGAAAGCTCTACGGACCACGCTATCATGCGCTCTGCAAGGTCGAGTTTAGATAAATTTTTAAAAATAATGTAGTCAGTTTTTACTGTGCTGCGAGTTTATTCTCCTTACCCTGATTCCTCTTCTTCTGCGCGATTGGGCGCGCCTCCTTGAACATTGAGAGCTTTTGAATGATGATATCTGGGCTCACCCCCAACATATCAGATGTTGTCCACGTGAAGAGGTCCACATTCTTCTTCAACGTGACGTGCATCAGCTCGGCCTCGACGGCTGTTATAGTCGTGCCGACATAGGTGTTGTGTTCTTCGTCGAGAAGGGGTTGTCCTTGGTCGTTCGAGGATCTAGATCCATCAAAGCAACCGTGTGATCCATCGATGCAAGCTCCACTTGTCTATGAGGAGACTTTCGTCTCTGAGAGGACTTGTTCTTAGGGGACCGGTTGTATCGCATTTGTTCCACCCTAAGGTTTTCGGCGTAACACTCTTGTGCAAGTTTCTAATCTACGTGCACCGTGAGAATGTCCCCTCACAATGATGGAAACTTCATTGTCAAGTGAGGTGTTGAGACGATCGCCCTTAGCCGGTTGATAGGCGGTCGTCCCAAGAGGATGCTGGCATCAATCACCAAGTACCAGATCTTGATGGTCTTGCTAGACTTCCCTTCGTCAAAGGTGGTATAAAACTCGATGTAGCCTTTAGTACCAACCCTCTTGCCTGAGAAGCCGACAACATGGTCATGATACGACATCATCTCAACCTATGGTATCCTCATCGCCTTAAAAGTTTTCTAGTAGAGAATATCTACTGAACATCCTTAGTCCACCAACGTCTTCATGACGGTGAACTTGTCAATGTCGACCGAGAACACCATGGGGTCGTCTTGTGAGGGATCGACACCCTTAAAGTCGTCGTTGGTGAAGGTGATGCGTGACATCCTCGGTCGGAATGACACTGCGTTCAACTGGTGCACTGCTCTAAGGTTCCTCCTGTAGGTGTTATTGGAGCTTCCACTGCCGACAAACCCTCCGACGATGGTGTTTATGATTTCCCAGTCACCCCTCCTCTCATTCTCCCTTGGGAGGTCTTCTCTTCTTGGAAGGTCATCCCTCATCGGTCGACGCTTGGGTCGGCGATCATCTCCTCATCCTCTTAGAGGAAAGTAATTCTTTCGTTTTGTGGTTTCGCCTCTCCGGGGGGACCGTCTTGTGCCTCGGCCCCCCTGAACGAACCGTTGTAGATGTCTGACCTGGATAAGCTCTTCTATCTTATCCTTGAGAGCCTGACATTCCTCGGTGGAATGTCCGTTGTTCTTGTGGTACTGACATCGTTTATTACGGTTGGCATTTTCCGGGCTTGATGCCTTCCTGGGTGAAGGAATCAGCTCAGCGTTGAGGGTCTCGTCCAAGATTCTTCCCCTCTCGGTCGTCTGGGGGGTGTATCTTGCAAACGGACTGCCCCGGTTTTCTTTGCGCCTATCTCCCTGAGCGACTGATCGACCCTGACGCTCCTTCTCCTCTTTTCCCTTCTCGCCCCTGACTTCCGCTCGGGCCTAGTTACAGAACTTTCTTAGTTCCTCCAACTGCATGTACTTGGCAGCTCTCTTCCTGAGCTCGTCCAAGCTAGTGGTCGACTGCATGCAGAAGTTGTTAGCAAACGGTCTGACCGTAAGGCCGTCAACATGTGGTGCATGGCCACGTCCAGACTAAGGTTTCGGATGCTCATTGCAACCTTCCCGAACCTGTCGATGAAGGTCCTCAAGGACTCTCCCTTCTCTTGGCGGATGCCAACCAGGGCAATGGACGTCAAGGTGCGATCAGCTTGTGGCAAACTGCGTCTCAAACTTGGACATCAGCGTTGCAAAGCTATCGACGGAGTTGGAAGGGAGCTTGGTGAACCAGCTCAGAGCTCCTCCCTTCTACAATGTGGGAAACACTCGGCATAAGACCATGTCATCCGAGGTGTAAAGGCTCATGTGCGTAGTGTACGCGTCCATGTGTTCATTTGGGTCGGTCGTGCCATCATAGTGATCCCTGTTGAAGCCCTTCCACTTATCCGGCAACGGAACTCCGATGATAGAATTGGTGAAAGGATGTTGGCGCACCGAATCTAGGGTCCTGGTCGTGTGGACCGACTTGTTAGGACAGGACTCACCATCCATCTCCTGGGTGGGGATCTTGTCCTTGGTTTCTTCGATTGTCCTCGGGTTGGGAGGGGATGTGATTGACCTACCGATAAGGTTAGTTGGCATAACGGATGGTCCTCCCTCGACCAACTTCTTCTTCATATCCTCATTCTCCCTTCGGAGAGCTTGGATTTGCTGCTCATTCTTCCTTATAACCTCTTCATTCCTCCTCTCCAGCTCAGTCATCTCTCTCTGCAAAGACATCAACTAGTCAGCTTCGGTCATCCTCTCACTTGTCATGTTGCGGGTTAATACCGTTTACTAGCGTTCTTCACTCGATTTCTCTCAATCCCACGGTGGGCGCCAATTGTTCTCGAACGGGGGTTGGGCCCAAAGAACTATTGAGAGGATTCTTCTTCTACCTTCGGTCGGTCGAATTCAACTTCCTTCCTCGCAAGCTCCTCACTCTTCTTTACTCGTCTTACTTCTCGGTCTTCTTATAATCCAGACTCGGAGAGTACCTGCAAAAGGCACTTCGACGCTCAAGTGAGTAAAGGTGTCCGACACTCGATTATTAAAGCCTTGTAGATGATGGCGTACTTGAACCTTGGAATGTGTGCTATTTATATTACTTTTGACGGACTTTCCTTATTAGGCCAGATTAGGAAGTTGAAATGCATTTAAGGGTGCCTTACCTAATTCCTAATTGCGGATTAACTTTACTGACTATTTTAAGCGTAACTGGTTCTGAGGTATCAGTTAGTCCATGACTGAGAACCGAGACATATAATCAGTCATACGACCCTTACCAGTACATTAATTTTGTTATGCAACTCAATTAAATATAATTCAAACAAATCCTATCCAACACAACTCAATCATAATTGACTATTAGATTAAGTCATTAAAAAATAACCTTTGAATAAAATACAATACCTTGAAATTTTTAATTTTTTAAGATAACTATTATACTTTAGAATATATATATATATATAATATTTATATAATAAAAATATAATGATTTTTATAGTAAAATTCTTAGAAAACTAATACTTTTATTATATAATTTGGTTTAATTATTCGATTTAAAATTCATAAAGATGTTATCCAATAAAATTTAATTGTGTGTATTACAATGATCAAATTCACCAAAAATGTTATTAGGCTAGATTGAGTTAAGTGGGCTTGGTGCAAGACCCTTACACCCCCAATATATAAATTAATTGATATTATTATAATACTTTTATAAATATTTAATGAACTAAATTACATATTTTAATAAATATAAGATGAAATGAAACATAATTCACTCTATAATATAGCATAAAAATTAAATATATAAATAATTAATTATGTGGACAATAATAAAAAAATATCAAAGTTTGCAATAATCCTTTTTAACAATGTCAAAAGGCATTGTACAACAAAGAGTCCTGATATATTGACATCTTCTAACAATAACACACATTTGAAGTTGCAGACATGACAATGACGTGTCAGAGTGAGATTGCGCGCGAATGAGCAGCGCAAGCTTTCAAAATAGGGTAAAAAAGAATATATTACATCAGTTCTTAGTAACAACTAGTGTAATATTTTTTTTTTACTCAGAATAACCCATATTATACCGGTTAAGTCATCTAACCGATGTAATATATGACCCATATTAAAAAAAAATGATTTTTTTTTCATAAAAAGTGGGTAGGTCATAAATGTCACATAGGTAACAACTTACAAACACATAGGTAACCAGTTTTGCGTGTACCAGTATATGTGGAGGAACCTGAGGCTGGGTAACCAGTTCTGGTAGGGTTATTACATCGATTAAGTCATCTAACCGATGTAATATATGATTTTTACATCGATTAAGTCATCTAACCGATGTAATATATGGTTTTTATTAAAAAAATGATTTTTTTTTTCATGAAGGGTGGATGACCATAAACATCACTTAAGTAACCACTTTTAGACACACGAGTAACCGGTTTTGCGTGTGCCAGAATATATGGAGGAACCTGTGGCTGTGTAACCAGTTCTGGTAGGGTTATTACACCGATTAAGTCATCTAACCGATGTAATATATGATTCTTATTAAAAAAATTGATTTTTTTCATGAAGAGTGGGTGGGCATAAACGTCACATAACACACACATGGGTAACCAGTATTGCGTGCGCGTCACATAAATAACTACTTACAGACACACGGGTAACCAGTTTTGTGTGTGCTACGGGTCATATATTATAACATAGAGTCAGTGTCACATCCTTACCAAATGTCATGTCTGTAGCGTCAATTAATGTCACACAAGCGATGTCAGTATTAATAAAACATATTTATACAACAAAATGGGTGTTGTGATAGTATATTTGACCTTGTTATGTTGAGCATCTGTACTTGCAATCTTACATTATCAATCAGCACACAACACAAATTGTGTTGTGCATAACTAGCAGAAGGTACATAGAACAAAAACCTGCACTTGCTTGTCAGTGTTATGTTACTTGTACTATCACCATTAATTGAACAAATAAAATCTGAATTTAACCTATCACAGACTACCAAACATTTATGTATGAATAATACAAGAGAACGTGGCAGTAAATATACAAATTTAATTACATAAAAAATTACACAAAAACGACCTGACCTGATTAATTGCCAACACGTCTGTTCTTGTCCTCCAAAGAATGTTTTGCTCCTTAAAGAAAAACTTCTTTCAATCTACTTTGACGTCTCCAAGATGATCTATCTAGCTTTTGCTGTGAAAACTCTGTTGTACCAAATGGAATGCAGTATCATGTGGAATATATCGTACTTGACAGGGCTTCTGTGCCATAGGAAATGCTGCTGCACCTTTCTCACCATCATCTGCATTTGAAGATACCTCTTTTGTGGGATGGAAAGGAGTATACTCTTCAGATTTGGAATATCCTTCTCCAACACAAAAACAGCAAAGGATTCCCAATTCAACATCTCAAAAAAAGGAGGCACAAAGTTATCTGATATAATTACTGGCACACATTCAAAGAAAATGGCCTCCACAACTCTTGGACTATTGACTTCATAGCCCTTCGCACAAATGCAGTACTTGCTGCTCTTCATGTACTGGATGTAGTTCCTGTTGCCCTTAGACCTTGGCAGTGTCCCGAAGATTTTCATGTCAGGGTCTTTATTTTCCCAGTGCTGAAGCAGGATTGGTCTAAGATAACCATGCATACCCCCTGCAAAAAACGCCAGATTTTTCCTCTTTGAAACTCGGTTTCCACCAATGTTTCTAGTGGGCCTCTGAGCATTGCGGACATAAGTTTCAGGAAGAGACACGTCCTTCCCCAAGACAAAACCTTCTTTCACATCAGCATTGCATAGGGCTCTTAAGCACCTAGCCATGTCTTTCTTTGTTTCTTTAGGGGCCTGCATAGTGTAGGCAAGAGGCATATTTCATGAAAAGATACGACAGAGAAGACTAATATGATATTTAACAATGCATGCCATAAAAGTGGTAGTAGTATCAATGATTGTCAAATAAGAAACTGATACAGAAGAAAAGACACATTCATTGAAGTAGGAAAAGCACATATACCCAGTCATGGCAAGCAACTAGGAAATGATCAGCACCTCCAGTTCTGTTCCAGAAATTATGTTTACCCGCAATCATGTCTACATAATTTTTCAGATATTGAACCAGGTTCCTAGAACTATGTGAATTCTGTACATATAAAGTTTCCTCTAGCATCCGAGAACTGAAAGGTAAGTAAAATAGGTGGGCCTTCTTTGGGTCCTTGGTCACAAATTGCTTACTAGCTTCCATCTGCTTCATGAACCATCCCTCGGAAGCATAAATTCCCAGAAGATACGGTGAATGCATTATGGGCTTAGCTCCTTCTCTATACACATACACTTTGAGTGTTCTCTCCATTAATTCATAGCTCCTGGCAATTAGACAGCGAAGAGATAATTAATACCAATCTTAAACAAAAAGTATATCTCTATAAGAATCTTGCTTCATATATCATTGTTTCTTGCTGCAATTTATACAAATGCACATATCTGCCATGTTTTTTGGAACAATTATGTTTCTCTGAATAGCCAGCAGAAATTTTAACATCCAGAAATTGAGCAATTTTATGAATTATACTAAATCTTGTACGATGAATTTACTTGTTATGACTTAACGGAATGACAAATAGCAACTCTCCCTCACTTTCCATAAAAATTACAGCTCATACTATCATCACAAAGTTATCCATAAGAATTGTTCTTCCCGGAGATGCTTCTGAAACATGTTTTTTGAAACAAAATATAGAACCACAATGATCAAATGATACCTCTTGAACCTGGAAACATTTCGAAACAGGGGAGCATAAAGATTTACGTCATCATTTATAATTGGTGCATTTTCAATCTCTGATCTGGTCTGCAGCAGCTCTTGATCAACAGCCAAAGACCACCTTGGCCTCTAGAAAGAAGGTGGAAACGTTAGAACAAAACTCAAGAATATGATTAATAACTTAATAAGTCATAAAATGAAAAAAAAAATGGCATTAAATCATTTACCATAGAACGATATGAGGCACGGTTCTGAAGCAATAACTCATTCATTTCAGAGATTGTTGTTACTTCTAGAAGTGGTATTTGAGAACCTTTAGTCTCCTTAGGCATACTGCTGATAGAAGAATTATTTCCTACTAGCTTGAACCTCTCATCCTCCGTGAATTCAGTTTCATCATAATCATTTGATAACATTGGAGGCGTAATATTTTGGCTCACATTTGTTGGACTTGGAGGAGCCAAATGAGAAAGGGAATGAGACACATTATTGTTGTAAATACTCAGTCCTAGATTTCCTGTCCGATCTGTTGCAGAACCATTATTTGATTTCTGAGTACTTTCTTCAGTGGAACTTTCATCAGTTACACCAAATTCTAAAGATCTGCCTGATTCCCTTGCTGGTTCCGAGATAAAACCGGTGCTTGAAATAGTGTCTTTTACCTCAGAAGTCTTGGTTATATTAACAATCTCACGGGCATTTTCGCCAGTTGAATTTGCTTGATTAAAAGAAGTCATATTTTTAATCGTTTCGGAGTTGGATGGTACATCTACAACTAGGAATCTAGTGCTATCCAACGTTGGTGTCATGTTGCCAGAGAATACAGTGGGTTGAACAGCACCATACGGAAGTTCCAAATACTGGAATACTAAAATTATTGCAATTGTAATGCTGATAAACCCTAACAATCTCTTTTTTTCCAGCTTAAATATTGAAAACAACTCTTGACCCATTCTGCTAAAATTACTGAACAACTGTCGCTGTCCAATCGCCATGGCAACTCTGCAAAAGAAAATGGTACAATTTTGTGTAATTTGAAAGGGATTTTCAAAATTAATAAAAGGCTGTATCTTTTCATAAGTATGTATATATTCATAGAACATATAAATATTAAAGGAAGTTATTGTTGTATAAAACACCATTGTTGATAACCTTGAAGTGTGTAAAACAGATCAAGGGAATTCCCATCATATTTTGAAGGGATTGACTGTTACACACTTTAAACCCAGTTTACACAGATTGGTGGAGACAAAATGAACCTAAATAGTTAGTGTACATGCGCATTGGAATACACTGTTTAACTTCTCAAATGCACCCAATTTAAATGCATGGTGTCACAAAAAATTGGCATTAGCAAGAAGGTAAAGTAAAACAGACTCTCGTTTTGCCAACTTCAGAGATATCAGTGGAATAAATCATCGTGCAGCATTCCACATATGAATTCCCTTTTCTATGAATGTCCTAATTAAGAAACTAATCCACCGTCTGCATGTTTACTCACAAGTCTACAACAAGTGAGATGGTCATTTGAAGTTGAAGTTCATAGAAGCAAATGGCCCTAAACTAAAAAAACACTGTGAAAGGGGTGAGGGAAAAAAGTAGCATACAAATTAACAGACGCAGTGCAAAGTTCAAAATTTCAGAACCAGTGCAAAGTCGGTGTCCTCAAAACCCATCTCTCTATTCTGATGCTACCCTCATGAACAGTAAAAGTCCAGCTCCAAATTAATTGCTTCTCATTCTCCTACAGAAAGCATAAAAAGATAAAGAAAATCAAATAACTAGGACAGAAATGAAGGAAAATGAGATTTGAGAATACAATGAGATAACTTCACCAACAAAAGAAACAGCATTCAACTCCTCCTCAGGTTGCTCTAGTACAGTCACAAACACCTGGTAATCACTTCACGTTTCAGTTAACTTGTGGATTTCAAGGGCCAGTTGTAAAATTCGATTCCAAGATCATTTTAATTCCTCTCCCCTCTTTTAGGAAACTTCAGATCGAGGTCCCTGCTACTATATTATTAAATATTTACTTTTAATTGGGATGTAAGAAATTAAAATAAACATTCTAGCTGTTCTATGTTCCAGGTTGAACATAAAAAAAAGCAAGTAAAATAATGTCAAAGACTGTACCTGCCATTTAAAGAAGATGTTGGAAGATTCTTTTCTTAACTCTGGTCCTTCATGTTCGAAGTTGAAGCGACGAAGCAAAACAGAGACTGACTTGAACTTGGTGGACCGTGATCCCTTTAAGACGCCGAACGCCACCAACTTCAGAGTTTCAGCAGCAGCCAAATTTTGTAGTTACTCTCTTCCTTCTCTCTCTTTCTTCATCAATAACTGTAAAAAGTAAAAACACTACCTCCACTTTCAAAACAAACGACAATTTGCAATTACTACTCTGTGGTACCTTGTCCTATGGGTCGCAGTCATTCAAATTTGAACATTATCATAATTATTTATTTTTATTCGCTAACGTTTTGTTTGTTTTTATTTGGCTATTATTTGATAAAATATTGTTTTCACTATTATTTATAAATATTTTATTTATGTTTTTTCAATTGAAGAATTTTGAGTATCATGATGAGTTTAAGAGCGGTGGGTCCTTAATATAAAATCCATTTTGGTAATTGATTAACCCATCATCACGTTTTTTTCATTTCACAAACTTCTTGTCGTGTACATGTGACGTTTTATTTACATCAGAAATTCATATATAAATAGAAAATGATACTTTCATAAATAAATCATAAAAATATATAATAAAGATTAAGTTTAGAATTAAATATATGAAAAAATATTAAAATAATAATATTGAGAATGGTTAACTATAAAAAGTATGGGTTATGAATGTATTATTATTCTGTATAAATTATAACAAACCTTCCAAAAAATTAGGTATTTATTATAAATTATTAAGCAATTAAATAACATCAATAAATAATTATATGTTAGTTTAAAATTAGAATGTTGTGTAATGATAGGAATGACTTAAACATGTATTTAACATTTTTATGGATATGTTTTATTATACAAAGAAGACGAGATTTAATAAAGAAAAATAGTTCGAATACGTTACAATTTAAATATTTATTATATTAACGTTCAAATGAAAAATATTAGACTAAATTAAAATTTTCGTTTTTTTTTATTTTTTTATTTCTGATTTGTGATTTTAGTTCTTATTTCTTTTCCGTGGTTTTAGTTCATAAACTTTAAAACAACTGTAATTTTTGTCTAATTTTCTAATTTCCTTAAGTTGATTTTTTATTTTTAATTAGTTGAGATTATATTTTTGTATAAACAATATTTTGCTTGATGAAAATTGTTGAAGGAATGTCTATAAAAAGGGTTTAAGACTTCCGGTAAAGGTATGTTTTTTTTCTGATAGACTGAAACAGTATTTATAGTTTGAATGCTCTCACGGACTTGATCGTCGGAGAGTGATCAACATCTAAAGCCCCTTCTGTCACAAAGCAACAACATCTCGGAGCATCCATTGAAGACAAATCAAGTGGAGCTCACCATCTAGTCCGACCGAGGTCAACCGACGAGAACATTTGGCGCCCACCATGAGGCCCGATAAAACCTAATCTCACCCACATTTGCGACTGAGCATTCCATGTAATGAGGAACACGAGGCAAGGATCAATGGGATCTGAAGGAAGCAAGGTCCCCGCCTTGCAACAAATCATGGAGGCCATGAGGGCTCTCCAGGAGGCAAACGAAGAATATCGACGAGAGCAAAAGCGAATCTGAGAATAAGCCAAGGCCGAGCAAGAACGGCTACGAGCATAAGCCCGAGCTGACTAAAAGCGCCTTCAGGCTCACCTTATGGCAGAGATTGAGGCCTCCTGAATAACTGTGGAGGAGCATGCACAAACCAATGAGGTGTTGCACAAGACCAACGAGGAGCTACAGAGGAGCTTGCGCCAACAGGGTCGACGTCCCGTCCCGGAACGTTCCCCATATTTGTCATCCAAGGATGATGCCAAGTCGTTCTCTTAGCAAATCATGGACGAGCCTGTGTCAATAACACCCAAGATCGCCTTTTCTCTCTGGTGTAAAAGATCCTAAAAGTCATCTAAAGGCGTTCAGGGCTCAAATGATCATCTCTAGGGGGTCTGATGCAATTCGATGTAAGATGCTCAAGGGTACATTCACAGGGACAACCCTGCAATGCTTTAGTAGGATCCTAGATGGACACATAACCTCTTTCCCTCAATTCTCTAGACTGTTTAAAGAGTGGTTCTCGACTAACAAGGTCAACCCCCCATGATTGTGTGATATGTTCAATGGCAGACAGAGCGAAGGAGAGTCGGTAAAAGGATACTTGAATAGATTTTGTGCAGTCTCAGTAAGACTTCGAACCCAGGATGAAGAGATGGTGGTCGTCCCTTTCGTACAAGGGATGACAACAAGCCCGTTCAACGATTCACTAATAACTAATAAGGAATCCGAGGGAGACGTTATTTGATGTACGTGAACGAGCTACCGCCCATATCGAGGTTGAAGAGGCCGTGCTTAGGAAAAATGGCAGCTCACGGTCGAAGCAACCCAGGCACAAGGAAAATAGCCGAGATCGTTCCATCAAGAGCAATGAGGCATCCATCGAAAAGAGAATGAACCCGATGTATGTCTTGTATGTCGCCAAGAAGGATGAACCTAAAACAAAGGCCAGGGAGGAGACGGAGATCAGACCCAAATTCCGAGTATCTTGTAAAGAGCTCTTAAGCATGCCAAGGGTAGCGGATAAGCAAGTACTTAAGCGTAGTAAGCTCGGTTGGATGAAGTTATACCCAGCTCGGCCTGGGGCAGGTGTGGGCCCAATGGCACGTTACGAGGTAGACCTAGATGATTGGTAGCCTATACGTAAAAGATAATTAAAGTAAAAATAACAGAAGGAATAACTGAATTAGTTAAAGTGTATATATCTTTTAAATACAAATGAAAGTTGTTAGCAATGATGTGACATAACACCCGAAAAACAAAGGTGCATGTTAACATAATGTTTTACTGTTGAAATTATATGCTTGTTGTTGAGATTATATTCTTGTTGTTGAAACAATATTTTGGTTGATGAAAATTGTTGAAGGAATGTCTATAAAAAGGGTTTAAGACCCCGGGTAAAGGTATGTTTTTTTCTGAATACTTTAGACTAAAACAAATTTTATAGTTCAAATGTTCTCACTGACTTAATTGTCGGAATGAGATCAATCGGTAGAACCCTTTCTCTCACAAAGCAATAGCATCTTAAAGCATCCATTGAAGATAAATCAAGTGGAGCTCACCACCTAGTCTGACCAAGATCAACCGACGAAAACAATTGTTATATATAAAAAAGTTGTGAATAACTCGATTTTACTTAAGAATAATAATTTTTAAGTAAAATCTATATATAAGTGCTTATTTATCTATGAAATTGGAAATTATTACTAAGTAATAACAAATTTTGTATGATTGTTTACACCTACCCATTTATCACAAGCTTTCCATACCTACAGTGCTATCTTGCACTCAAAGAATAAGTGTGTAATGGTTTGTTACATTTCCCTGCACCTCTGCATCCAATTTTGTTTTGTGGTTACCTTATTTAATATAACCTTCCAAGCATAGTATTATGTTGATGCTAATGCCTTTATATTCCATAGTAAGGTGAAGGAGTCAATTGGTTCTCCTGTGTTGCTTTCTTACAGTTTTGTGTAAGCTCCCTTTACCATGTATAGATCCTCCTATTCATCTCTCCTTTGACCCATATTATTTTCCTATCCTTAGATTCTCATCTCCACAAAAATTTTCTTGTTTCTTGGATCTAGTTCTTGACTTGGTAAGTATTTTATTCTATTTATTTTTTACTTTGTTTCCATACATCTTTGTAAGAATATCCTCCATTTCAACCTAATTAGCCCATTTCTTATTAATTAATTGAATATCCCTATCTACAATTACTCCAATGGTAACGTCCTCTTCATCATTTACATCCATTACAAGAAGCATACTTCCATAACACCATAGTAAAAATCATTAGGACATAATTCAATCCAGTAAATATAAATAACTAATATATTTATTATTAAAGTATAGGCTCTTATTATATAACAAATACAAATTCTAAAAAATCTCTCACATGTAACCATAATTCTTCAAACAAATTGCATCATGAATTTCTTAAACACACTTATGCATGTTATTTATTTTCACTTTTCCAAAAAATGTTCCATATCATATATTATATAATTCAACCACTGAAACTTTCAGCATTCAAATATGATTAAACCATGATAATCATTATTATCAATGTATTGGAAGTGTAAAATAAATAATGTAATTTTTAAAGGAGAATTAAATGTAAGGAAGTGTTTGCTTTGGTTCAACTTAAAGTTTGGTCTTGAGGTTACATTCAAGTCATATTCTGCGCATTTTTTCTTTTCTGATTGGTACCTTGATCATTTGGTTTGCATTGGGATGATCTCATGATTCCTCTTTTTAGGTGTATGAGTGAAAATCTTAGGTAATTTTTTTTCTCGAATTTAGATAAGAGGAGAAGATTAAAGGTTGAGTTTCATGCATAAGGTTGAATCACCCCTAAAATGGTTTATATTTTTTTATTTTTTTATTGTCAATAAAAAAAATCATTATTATTAATACATTTATCACAAATAAAACATGAACGAGTAACCTAAAAATTACATGCAATTTAATTTTCTATGAGATCAGTTTAAAAATTCTTAATTGTAATTCAAATATTGCACATAAATAAATAAGACTATTAATGAACTGATATTTAAATTTACCTTTCGTAAAATATCAAATACATGAACAGTAAATATAAATAAATAACTATTGCTGATAAAAAAATATAAATAAATAATAGAGGGAAATTCTCATTAAACCAAGTCAGCGAACATATATGAAACACGTGTACGTGTAGGAGTGTTTCATATGAGCAACATATGTTAATGAAACTTTAGGACATTTTTATTGTAAGGTTCATATATAAAGTTATGAATTTAATATCTGAATTTTATAAAAAAGTATTTATTGAAATAGGTTGATATAATATAAAATTTAAAAGACCTTATATTATAAGAATAAAAAAATGTTTTTTAATTAAATTGATTTTTTTCATCGACAATAAATTAAATTAAATCGGTTGACTTAAAGGTGGTCAAACCCTCATACATAGAATAAAAGATAAAAGTTCTTTTCTACCTTCATATTTAAAATTCACAGATTAATCATCTACTTCCTTTCCCAACACTAATAACTGAAGAATAAAACAACGCATCAACCTTAAATCGAGTACATATATACCAAGGGTTAAAGACATCATTCAGAGAACGAGAAACTCACTAACGGTATCTTTGATTTGATCCAAGACCAAACTTTGACCTGTGCAAGAGAAAATACTTCAGTATGATCAACCACTCCTACTTTAAACAAACAATTATTCCTGTGTCTCCAAATCTCACTGACCAAAGCTATCCAAATATTACCCATAATAAGATTAACTGAATTAGGTGCATCCAAAATCTTTAAATGTTCAAAATGTGAACCGGGAACAATAAGATCAACCGAATTCATTCCTAACCATTCATAACATAGGTCCCAAATTAGCCAAGCAACCTTGCAACCGAAGAATAAATGATTTGTTGTCTCCTCTGATAACCTGCATAAGCTGCAAAGATTACTCTCAATTTATATCCCTCGTCTTTTCAGATTTACCTGGGAGGCTACCTTGTTTTCAATCACCCTCCAAGTTCTGACATGAGCTGAAGGCAACGCTTTAATCGCCTAGAAAGATTTGTAAAATCTTGAATCTTCCTCTTCTTCTTCTCCCTTTAATAACCCGTAAGTAGACTTGACTGAAAACACAGTTGTCTCACTATCCTTCCTGACCCATTTATCCCCTATCGCTGACTCCATCCTCCTATTAGAAATCGTCTCTAAAAGCTGGCTTACTTGATCTCCTCCCAAACGAACCCGTTCTCCACCTTAGTTAAATTGAATATATATATACATGTATGGCATTCAAATTTTAATATATAACCATAAGTGAAAACCATTCATAAAATATTAATCCAAGAATCTAATAGTTGTAAATTTGTAATCCTAACAGTTAAATAATGAAAATCACCACTTGTTGTAATAAAACCATAATTCTTATTACCTTTATTCAATATGAGAAAACCAAATTTTTGTATCATTATTTTACGATACCTAACTTAATAGAAAATATTATTTTTACATTTGTATACTGAAAGACATGTGACATTCAATCTTTCAAAATTTATCCACCTTCTCACATGGGTCTACATTATTAAATAAAACTAATAATAAATATGGATTAATTGTGGTAGACTATGATAACTACAAACATGAACAAAAGATTATTATTCTTTCTCAACTTGTAACTCTCTAAATGGAGAAGAAAGAGTATCATTGAACATGATATATTTAGATACCATAACCAAAGTTTCTTATTAATTATTAACTCTTCTAGAGTTCCTATTATATCAAAGTGAACCACTAATGCTATCATCATTGAGCCCATTGCTCAATCACATTTTTACACCTTGCTCACTTCATTACATCACTTAAAATACAACTCATTATGATATATATTATATATAATAACTACTACAGTTATTACTAAAATATAAACTCACGTTAGGTAGAGAAATATAAATTCCCACTAGATTTCAATTTCAGTACACCATATTTAGATGTCCACGATATGCCAGTGCTTTCTAGCCATAGTTTGGTACATGTGTTGAAGTTAACCCAAATTGTGAGAAGCACCAAGGTACTTTAACCAACACATACATGGCCACTTCATATAAAGCATTCCTATTGAATTGCTCCATTCAGAAAAGACCCTCCCATGTCTCAGACAAATCTCCTCACTTCAACCTTCCACCCTTCCCTGCCTTTAAGGTAAACATAATATCTAACTATGTATGTATCTATCCCTTACGACACATTGGTTTTTGTTTGCTTTTTCCACTTTAACTGTAAGTAAATGTGTGATTTATTGAGTAGCCACTCAAGAAAATTCTGCCTGGAGTCCCTTTACAAATTGATGTTCAAAAGATTATCACAGACACTGCAGCTAAATTGCTTGAGGCTTTCGTAGATTCATTCTTTGAATTTGTTGACCAACCACTGCTTCCATCTCAGGTACCTATGTACGATAAGGAAGTGTTTCTGCTTCATTCATGTAAAAAGCACAACATATATAGGTTCTTTTAAGCCTCTAATCAACATTGTTCCATTAACTGTGCAGAGTAACTTTGCTCCGGTGGAGGAGTTGGGTGAAGCCATACTTGTTACCAGCATCCAAGGACGAATTCCAGATGATTTTCCAGAGGGTGTCTATATTAGAAATGGTGGGGATTCCTTTGAACTTTTTGTATTATTAACTCAACATCATTTCGATATATAAATAAATAAGCCCCCTAGGCCCCTAAGTTTATATGTAGCATAGTTATACGCATGTATATTATTGCAGATCGAGATTATGGGCACACACGAATGGTGTGGAGATCCTGAGAAAAAAATATTTATGTATTGGAATGAAAAGTCAGCGGAAACCTAGTTTAGCAGTGAAAGTATGTGGTGCTGCTGCAGGTGGTAGTTGAATATCAGATGCTTTTGAATTTTTTGTTGATGCATTCCTCTTTGTAATAGTCACTTTGGAGTAGGAGATGTTTCGTGATCCAAGTAGTGTCCTGTAATAGCAACCCGGCTTAGAGGAATAATATATGGATGTTGAAGTTGTTTTCTCTTAGGAATATGCTTCTAGTATGTGCTTATCTTGGGAGAGGTTGATTAGGATAACTTTTTCTTTGTTGGTTGGAGATTCTCATGTTGAAATTCTACATTAATCAGAAATGAAATAAAATATTTGATAGTACATAAGAATGAGTTAGGTTTTCTCTTCTTAATATTTTGTAGATAAGATTACTCTATTTTGTGTTTTTTGATAAAAGATCTAAGAGTTGGAGTATCAAAGTTTTCTGTACATATTATATCATTTTATTGGTAAAAAAAAACTTAGACTCCTTGGCATTTTTCCTTCTTTGTACTTAATAATTCAATAAATTATATAAACTCCATTTCTGAGAGAGAAAAAATGAGAATTTTACGTTGTTTTCAGTCCTTATATTCTTCTTCTAATAAGATTGCGGAGAAAACAGTGAAAACGACATAAGCTACAGTTGCAGGCTGCAATACAACATAATCAAAATGTCAAGGCTAGTGTACAGTAAGATAGGAAGTCACTGTTTGATTAGATTAATTAATTAGTTAACCTAGGAGCATACTAGAATCCCCATTAACATCAGATAAGTCTGCTTTTAATTTATTGATTAAATTCATTATTTAATTCTTGTGTGGCTGAATCACAGTTTAATTTTTATAAGTAAAACCTCTTAAAGATATTTACATGTATAAATATTATGGATTTGCGCCTAATATGAGATTTTGCTACACGTGTAGAAAACTAAGTCATATATTCAACCCAACTATTTTTAAAGGTCAGTGTAGAGTGCTAATGGGTACATATTTTGCAGGACCAAATCCACTTTTTGGAGGGTTAAAATCAACAAATTCTATCTTTGGGAGGTCAAGTCACATTTGGGTGGAAGGAGAGGGAATGCTTCACGCAATTTATTTTAAAAGGTCAAGTGAAGGGAGGTGGAAGGTCCTTTACAACAACAAGCACGTTGAAACCGATACATACAAGATTGAAAAGCAACTCAGCAAACCATCGTTTCTACCGGCCATTGAAGGCGACTCACTCGCCATTTTGTCTGCTTATCTGCTAAACTGGGTCAGCCTACTAGTTGTTATGATTCTTAGCACACTAAAGTACACTTGCTTGCAAGAAATAATATAATGAGGATCTCACTAATATTTGGCAGTAGTACACATAGAAAGCTTGTTTCTTCTCAACATTCATGCATTTATATGCCTAATTATCAAACTCATTTGTGAAGTGTTGGAGATCTAACATCGACTAGAAATTAGAGTCCTTCATTGTATATAAGTAGGTGTAAACCTCAACCTTATGAGCTGGTTTTATGGGGTTGAGTTAGGCTTAAAGTTCACTTCGTAGTACGAAAAATCAAGCAACAATTTGATGAAATTTTGGACCCATTTAATTATTGATGTTATGGAATAAAAGGTAGACAAAGAAATGAAGGAAATAAAATACTGAAATAGGAAAATATATTAAGTGAAACAAACAGAAAAAGATATTCATTATCTTTGCATTTATGCAGTTAGTTGCATTTATGTGCAGTTAGAAAAAAACACAATATCTAATATTGGCATGCCACAATTAGTGACATCTTGTAGATTTTGTGGATTTAACAGTTGCGATTTGGCAAAGCAAACAAGTACATCAGCAACACCAATGTGTTTGAGCATTCTGGCAAGTTTTACTCGGTTGCAGAAAATCACATTCCTCAAGAGATTGATATCTTCACACTAAAAACTTTAAGAAATTGGGATGTCAATGGCGCCTGGGATCGTCCTTTTACCAGTCATCCAAAGGTTTTTCTTTTTATGCATATCAACAAATCAGTAGTTTTAGCACTCTAAATTGTATTCTTGCTCTCAAATTCTTTGATGTTCTATCACAGAAGGCTCCAGATACGGGGGAGCTAGTTACATTAGGAGTTGCAGCAACCAAACCTTTTGCAGTTGCTGGGATTATTTCTGGTATTCTTTGTATTGTAAAAGTAAAGAAACAAAGTGTATTCATTAGTTGCTTGCAGTAGTGAGTAATATCTGAGATTTTAAGTACATGCTTCTTTTCCTCTCCTTTTTCAGCTGATGGAGAGAAATTGGTTCGAAAAGTTGACCTCCAACTCAATAGGTCCACTCTTTGTCATGACATTGGTGTTACAAAGAGGTAGCATTGCTGACTATTGTGCTAGTTTTTTTATCAGCAATAAAAACTGGGGTGATCCACCCATATACATATATTTCCAAGTAATTCTACCAAAAAAACCTACCTCAATTGAGAATGGTTCCCATGTTAACACAAAAATATATCAAAAAGCACTACATTCATAAACACCCTGCCCTTCTGCTAGAGTTTGATTACTCAAAAACACCCTGATAAGGTACACACCCTTCAGTCAGAGCTTTTACAAAAACAGAATGGCCAAAGTAAAAGGGTAGATCTGCACTAAAAAAACTGCAGATTCTCAATCTGTAGTATGTTGAAGCCAGCCTATAGCAGCAGTATTGTAACAGCACAAGAATATGAGGTGCCAACTCCAATGTTAACGTGCGTTGTGTGTTCAATAGAGCCATACTTGCAGCACTAAAAAAACACAGAAACAAAGCAAATAGGAGGCCGTAACATGCAGACCTATCCCTTGGAGTTAATTATTATTTAAAATCTGCATTATAAAATATGTATTTTGTGGGTTTGTGTTTTTCAGGTACAATGTGATCATGGATTTTCCTCTAACTATTGATCTAAACAGAGTTCTTAGAGGAGGCCAGTGAGTGCATATCATTTGTATGAGAGATCATGCCTTCAATTTAATCTACGATGAAGTTATACAAAAACATCCTTAACTCAGTATCTCTTGTCTGCGTGTAGATTAATAAAGTACAATAAGGAAGAATACGCAAGGATTGGGATACTGCCACGCTATGGTGATGCCAACTCAATCAAATGGTTTGAGGTGGAACCTAATTGCACTTTTCACATTATCAACTCTTTTGAGGATGGGCACGAGGCAAGTTATATGAATCTCTTGTGTGTAACCAAACATGCACTAAAAGAAATTATCAGATTTGTGATCAAAAGGGGTGCGAAAAGATTTTGAAAATATAAATGAATGTGTATCAACAGGTTGTGGTGAGGGGTTGCAGATCTCTAGATTCACTAATTCCTGGACCTGTCCTAAGTTTGAAGGAATACGAGTGGTTATCTCGCTGTTACGAATGGCGATTGAATATGCACACTGGAGAAGTCAAGGAGAAAGATATCTGTGGAGCCAACATAATTTATATGGATTTTCCTGTGATCAATGGAAACTTCATAGGAGTGAGGAATAGATATGCATACACCCAAGTAGTCGATCCAATTGCAAGCTCTACTCAAGGTACATTATTGAAGATTTTCTTGTCTTTTTTCCCCCTCAAGAATTATAAATAGCCTTTCATATTTGTTATATAAACGTTCTATAACATGACTATTGTCATTGGGTCATTTAGACGCGCCAAAATATGGAGGCTTAGCAAAACTCTACTTTGAAGGATCATGTACAGAGTTCTCCATGGTAAGAGAATGCTTGCACAACACGTTTTACTGATATCAATTTCATAACTTGGATTTTGTGAATCAGGGAGACAAAGAGCAACCTGAAGAGCCTATAAGAGTGGAGTGCCATATGTTTGAGAAGAACACATTTTGCAGTGGGGCTGCCTTTGTCCCCAGAGAAGGGGGTCTTGAAGAAGATGACGGTTGGATCATAGCTTTTGTTCACAATGAAGATACTAACATATCAGAAGTGAGTTGATATTACTCCTTAGCCTATGATGGGTCTTGCTGAGTATTACACATACACTAATCACCTCTTATCCACTTTTCTTTCAGGTTCATATAATCGATGCAAAGAAGTTTTGTGGTGAAATGGTTACCAAAATTACCATGCCTCGCAGAGTACCATATGGGTTTCATGGAGCTTTCATGCAAAATTCGTTTCAGGCACAGGAGCACAACAGTGTGTATCACCAACAAGCGCCTTAAAAACCTGTATTTCTCCAAAAAATTTCCTCCATCCAAGCTGCCAAATACAGTAACGCCAAGGAAAGTCTTAATTTTGTATCTATTACATCATGTTCATAGATCTCTACTTGCAATATCCATTTCCTCTTATGGTTCGCAGTGAAGATGCTTTCTTGTAGATGTGTTTATACATATTTTGTGCACAAATGATCTGCATATTACTAAATTGTCAAAATCAAATTATCAACTGAATGTTTAGAGGGTGTCAAAATATGATTTTTGCTTCTAGTTAGACTGTTTAATAAGAGTTCTTGGATTATATCATGACTATAAGAAAATATATATAAAAGATGGCAAGAATAAAAGATATTTCTTAGTGTCTGTTTTATTTACATCTACATGTATAAATATATACAAGTGTATGGACTTTCTCTCTATAATTACACGTTAATTAGGCAAAAATTTACTAATTGTGAAATTCTATTATTATTATATTAATTATATATAATTACGTATAATATCGAGAGGATATGATGATGTTGTCTTGAATGATTTTATCTATCTGGCGATTTTCATGTATTTTAAACTGAAACAAAAACCGATTTTATGAAGCTTATAATTTTTTTTTCATCACAATCTAGCGTTCCACAGTCACACTCATATCAGTGTAGGCTACATCCATTTGCTGAAATATCATGATCTTGTTGATTTGTAGGCTACGAATATATTCTACCTTATTTCTGTAATGATTTGGAAATATGTTTCATTCGGCAATGTTATATAATACTGGCCCAAACTAAGGACAGAATTAATATAAACTATAATATGTACATTTTTTAAACCAAATTTGAAGTTTTATAATAACTTATATTTTATGTATTATTAAATACAGCATATATTATTAAGGTAAAATTTTAAATATCATTGGATAGTAACGGTTAGGAAGGTAATATATTAACACCATAATCAGGGAAAACATACACCTTACATAATAATAAATTAATATTTTAATACTTTTTATTTTATTTTTAAATTCTCTTATATGCATTCTCTATTTTGATCATTTATATATATGTATATATATATATATATATATTTAATATTAAAATTTGAATAAATATTATTATTATTATTATAGTATATTTTAATAAATATGAATATACATGAGAAGACATATAAATTAAGTGCACCTACTTTATTGATGTATTGGGAAGGAAACGTAGTCAACATATTAGTTATATATGGTAAATTTACAAATATTTTTAATTTTAAAAATAGAGAAGAAAAACCGTTTAAAACAGAAAAGCAGTTTCCAAAACAAATAGACCAAACTCAAAATTAAACTGTTTCGTGATTAATTTGAATCAAATTGAAAATTAAAAAAAGTATTAAGAAGCATCATGCCATAATCAATCAGATTAAAAACACTCCATGTAAAGCCACACAAATTTTATAAATTCAAAACATTATAGCAATTGAAAAAAAAAAAAAGTCTAGAACAACAACCTACCAATTTCTCCACGGTCTCTGAATAAAGTAGTCCACATCTAACAAATAATAAATAAAATAAATTTTTAAAATTAAAAAACCGCTTTCTTAACTGCTTTGAAGAAAATGTCAAATTAGTGTTTCACAAAGAAAATTACTGATTATTGTGATGGTGCCCAGAATCCCTTTTGTTAATTTCTTCTTTTCCATCTAGTCACAAACTTCAATTACAATTTCATAAGACAAAGTTCAAATTAGAGTTCCACAAAGATTAATCAAAACATAAAAAAGATAAAGAGAAATGAGAATGAAAGTATGCTTTTTAGAGGAAAGAAAAAAGAAAAAAAAAATAGAAAATAGGGTAAAAAAAAAGTGGGAAACACTACTAAAAAATTATTAAATAG
>Ga0123341_1000349_pt1 | contig 26356 bp, 19 predicted proteins | sample Turbeapinknodule_FD_89959 | JGI IMG/M metagenome (GOLD analysis project Ga0123341, IMG submission 89959) | Root nodule microbial communities of legume samples collected from Mexico - Turtle bean Mexico pink nodule | ecosystem: Host-associated > Plants > Roots > Nodule | place: Mexico: Nepantla...
ATTTTGGATTTTCAAATTTAAAATAAAGGTAATTTTGAAAATTTAAAAAAATAATGGGTAGAAATGATCGGAAGAAATTGTATAGTTTTTTTATTGTTTTTGTAGAAAATCACACCTTTTACCTGGACACTGATTTCTCATAGGCATTTGTGCATGTCATGTTTGAAATGATCGGAACTTGTCAAATTTACTGTTCTTAAAGATAATTTTGGAGTTATATCTTTAATACATTTCATATTTAATAGGAAATTCATTACCAAATAGATATCTAATATGTTTAAGCCCAAAGTTTATTTACTTTATATATGATTATATAGATAATTAATTACTTCTTAAGTATATAAATGTTTTTACATTTTCTCTATGATTGTTTATACATTATCAGGATGTAAATGTTTATAAATTAATTTTATTTTGATGAATTTTGTACACATGTATGTTTTTATTTTTATGTGTTGTATGGTATACTACTTTTTGAAAAAACTAATTGAAAATTAAAAAATATCATTAGTAATTGGTTTAGTGATTAAAACATTAATTACTAAATCGATTATTAAATCAATCATTTTGCCTTAGTAACCAAGGAAATAATGACAGTGACCAATTTAATTCTTTAGTAACTGAAACACCTACTTCATGGCATTTTAATGATGGTTTTAGTGGGACGATATTTAGTTATGGAAGACCCTTGAATCTCCTTTGGAGTCATCTCTTCAGGTTGTAGCACACATATGCTCTTAATAGTAGTCTGAAGGAGAATACTTAATCACACAATAGACTAAATGAGTTTAGGTTGAGTCAACCAATACACTTGTAAGTTAGTCCCTTTTATAAAATACTAATTACATTAAAAAATAAAACTATTATAACAAAAATATTAAAAACATATCAAATGTACTATGATTTATATATTAAATCGTATAATATAAAAGTATTTTTTACTTTTTAATTTCACAATCTAAAAATTATTGTTGAGTTTTAAATTATATAATCTAAAAATTATTTTTTTATAATTTTATTTTGATAGTGTAATTTGGGAATGTCGTGCATCTTATATAATTATGAATTATTTTTTTTATAAAAAATTGTTTTAGATTATGAAATTCAAAAGTTATTTTTGAAATTATGAAATTTGGAAGTTATTGATGAGGACTGAAAGAGTCTCCATCAAAATGAGTCTTCGTCAAAATGCAATTAATGTTGATATATTGATCTCTTTTAAGTTAAAAAAAAAATGTAGGACCAAAAGAAAATATAACCATAGAGATAGAGAAAGAAGGAGATGAGAAAAGACCATAACGACATAGAAATAGATGATAAAAACTAAAGTCATATTTTTGTCTTTTACACACCCCAATGAAGATGTAGGAAGAAATATAGTGAAGTGATCATTTTGCCATCCCAATTTTATTGAATGCAATAGTATAGAAACGAATTGGGCCAAAATATCGGATTACATGGAAGGCCCAGCATAGTGAAAAAGTTAGGCCCATAAAAATAGTTTAATGTTATGTTATGTATGTGATTCCTTTCTTTCAAGTAGAGTAGAACACAAGTTCGTCTCTTCTCCCCCTCCAGCACGCAAAGTCGCTAACTTCAATGGTTATGGCTATGGTACGCCCCCGCTTTTCTGTGCTAATGTTTTCCAAATGTTCCTCACACTCCAGATCTCAACTCTTCTTTATACGCTTCCTCTGTTACTACTCGATGTCACTCTCTGTCTCTACTTTTATTTATACCTCCCTATGAAGCTGCTCGGCGTAGGTTTTAGAACAAAATAGGAATGGTTGAATTTTGGATTTTGATTAGCAGAGTTGACGATTCTTCTGGATTTTCAGGGGAACGCAGGGAATTTAGATGCGGAAATAGAGCAATTGCTGAATGCAGAGAAGCATGCGAGGCTCGCCGGTGATGTCGCCGCCACAAGAAACGCCGTCACTGAAATTCTACGGCTATGTTTCGAAGCGCGTGCCTGGAACACTCTCAATGACCAGATTGTTCTCTTGTCCAAGCGACGTGGCCAGCTTAAGCAGGTAAGGGTTTTTTCTTTGTTTTTCACTGGGAGCAAAAACCTATCTAGTTTTTGTTTTCTTTTTTATCTTGATAAATTGTGTAGGTGAATTTTATGTTAGGTTTGTTTGGGCTTTAATTGACCTGGCCGTGATTTTCTTAGTTTGCTTTAAAATTGGTTGTCGTTTACTTCGTTATCTATATTCTATAGTGTTTCGTTACTCGCCAGGTATTGTGTGTTAACCTATATCTATGGAAATTTTGTTTCAAATATCAATGGGACATGGGCGCTAGTAGAAGAAGTTTAAGTATTGTGATCTTGGTTGATTTCATCCATTTAATCTGAAATATATTTTAATTATCATTCTAACTAGAAAAAGAGAAACGTTATTTGTATTTTTGGCAATAACTATGCATGCTAGGACCTTGTAGACTTATGTTAGAAAGTTTAGAGTAGGCATTCTACAGGACATGCTTCTTTCACCACTTATAATTTTATTTTTCGTTGTTTATTTGGAAAATGAATGCTGGACTGGTTTGCTGGAACACAAGGGTAAAAACAAAATTCTTGGTTCGGTTTGCAATACAACGTCTCTAATAAATTTGATCTGGTAGTCGTTCTACCTACACGTTAGTTTCTTACCCTATAAGCTATAAACTGATCCGTGAAAATTTCTCGGTTGTTTTTGCCCTGATACTAAATTGAACCCACGTTATTTATAGGAAGCTCACAGCTTTTGCATTTGACAAGTTATAATCTATTTGCTTGGAGTAGAGATTTTATCTAGTTGTCTTGCAATTGGTACAAGAAACATGATCTTCATTGATAAGCCTATCCTTTGTACACAGGCTGTAACAGCGATGGTCCAGCAAGCTATGCAATATATTGATGAGACACCGGATATTGAAACCCGTATAAAACTCATCAAAACATTGAACATTGTATCTGCAGGGAAGGTCAGCATATGATGTTTTCTCTCCTGATTTTTTTTTTATCCTCCGATGTAGTCTAATAATTAGATAAGATGCATATATAATATACATTTTACTGTATTTGTATCATCTGTTAGATATATGTTGAGATTGAGGGAGCTCGACTGATCAAGAAACTTGCAAAAATTAAGGAAGAACAAGGACATATTGCAGAAGCTGCTGATTTGATGCAAGAAATTGCGGTCAGTGGGAATATTAAATGTTATTATGTTTTTTTATTATGCACATTTGATTTTGATATGTTATTGGCTAATGCAACTAGCTGTCAGGTGACTTACATGATTGATTCTCTTAACAGGTAGAAACTTTTGGTGCCATGGCAAAAACTGAGAAAATTGCTTTCATTCTTGAACAAGTACTGGACATTCTACTTTATACTTAAGTAATGAAATTACTAATTTTGCTGATTTGTAATTCTCATGCATTTACTTGTGGTGCAGGTTCGTTTGTGTCTAGACCGCCAGGATTATGTTCGTGCTCAGATACTCTCAAGAAAGATTAGTACCAGAGTATTTGATGCTGATGTTTCAAAGGAAAAGAAAAAGCCTAAAGAAGGTGATAATCTTGTTGAAGAAGCTCCTGCAGATATACCATCTCTACCAGAGTTGAAGCGAATCTATTATGAACTAATGATTCGGTACTGATTCCCTACTTGCTGTCTTGTTTTGATTGCTCAATTCAGTCTGCTTCCTGATGGGGGGGTGTTAAAATATAGATGGTGTTCTGTTACAACATAGTTATCAGTAGCGGTATATAGTGCTACTATCGCTATAGATAATAGACATCCTATAAATTCAAGGGTTGATATGTCTCTTACTAGTTCATGCACTTTGGTGACAAACTTGCAATTGAAGAACTTTTTCCATCTTTCTTGCTCATATTTTCAGTTCTGCTTCCGCATATTTGGAATAAGTGATTTTTAATCTTTTTTCTTTATCAATATTTTGAACTTGATCTAGGGAACCATAATTTTTTGCAGAATTTTTTTCTGTGGAGGGTACAGAGTAGATTTAGAGCTCTTCACTTTTCATGGGACACTAAGTGGTTGGACCAGTTTTTAGTATAAATAGAGAGTAAGGAAATGGAGAGGAGGAAGATAGGATGGAAATGTCAAATTCCCCCCATTTGTTTGAGAAGAGAAATAAAAGAGGAAATTTTTGTGGCTCCCACATATAAAAACTTTTCCCATCGAACTAGCTGCAAGAGTTATGGGAACAAGCTCTTCACTTTTCAAAATGATTTTTTCATAATATAAAAAATAAATAGTAAATAATTTATGTTACGAAAAAATAATATAGTAAAAAATTAATTTTTTACCAACTAATTTTCTTAATTATTATTTGTTTGCAATTTATACATTATTTCCTCTTTCACTTTCACTTATCCAAACTAGAGGAGAAAAATATTTCCACTGCTTTTCTTATTTCTATTCATTCAAAAAACACATTTCCTTCCTTGCTTCTCTTTCTCTTCTATCATTCTCTTTCTTATCTGTTTCACTCTTGATCAAAACAGAATACAAGTTGAAGATACTATAATTAGGTTTTATAGAAGCTCTATTTTTTGGGCTTTTATTCATTTGAAAACAAAAGCTACTTATAATTTAAGATCTTTTCAACATTGTTTGGTTGGTATGATTAAAGACTATCTAATTTAAGCTCCATTGAGGATGGATAAACTCGGAGATGACAAGTCACAAGTGTTTACTTGCTTCTATTCTAGAAGTCCTTGCATTTTTTTTTTTGTATCAAAGGGTTGTTGATGTGTAATTAGGTGTATGGTCAAAGGTGAAATTTATACGGTTGATACCTTAAATATAGGTTGACACTGCAGTGAGCCTCTTCATGATTTATGTTATATCATGAAAGAATGATTTGTTGAGTTGTACAGTTGATACCTCAAATATAGGTTCACACTACCGTGGCTTAACTTGAAAGGACAGGGGAGATTGATTTATTGAGTTTCCTACAAGCCTGTGTACATGTGCACTTGTACATGATATTCAATAAAACATGAAACAGGATGTTCTAGATTTTGACAATCACTTTCTTCTAGTTATTTGACAATCACTTATTTCTTTCTAACTATTAAGAATGAAGAAAATAAATATAGTGAAAATATCTCCTAATTGATCATTTTGAATTAACAAATTCAGTCTTGATGTCTTCAGACACAATCATTTCTCGAATGAAATGACAATCAATCTCCATATGTTTGGTCATTTCATGAAAGACGAGTTTTGAGCTAATATTATCATAGATGAGTGTCATTTGATTGACTTCTTCAAATTTCAATTATTTGAGTAACTATTTAAGCCAAATAAGCTAACAAGTAGTTGAAGTCATAAATTTATATTTTGCTTCAACACTAGATCTTGTCACAACATTTTTTTCTTGATCTTCCAAGAAATTAAACTATCACCAATAGAAACACAATATCCGGAAGTGGATCTTCTAACAGACGTAGATCTTGCACAATCAACATCTGAATAACATACAACTTTAGTATGATTATTGTGACCATATAACAAGCCTTTCCCAGGAGAACCTTTAGTGTATTTCAATATATGAATGACTGCATTCCAATGATTAACATATGGTGAATTAAGGAATTGACTCACCATACTAACAACAAATGAAATATCTAGACGAATGATTGTAAAATAGTTCAATTTTTCAACTAATCTTCTGTACATCTCAGGATTTTAGAAAGGCTCCCCTTGGTAGGAGTTTGGCATTAGTATCCATAGGTGTCTAATCTTCTTACATGGGTCAGCCCGCAGACTACCTCTTATGCAAGACGAGCCAATGAAATGAGCTCACATTTTGTTGGCTAAACGGGGGTTGGGCCTATTTGGGGAGAGCCAGCTCGTATTGCCAGTCCGTATTGCCACCCCTAAGACAAACTAGACACTTTGGACAGACTTGGAACAAGGTACATCTGGCAAGACTAGGATGACCTAGTTAAGCATGAATGAGAGATTGAGAATCCATAACTGTGCCAAGATATGCAAATGTTCGTGGGTGATAAAGACCATGAGACTCACACCCGGTGCCAATCATCTGTCCCGAACTTTGGTCATGTAAACAAACATAATCTTTGATAAAAGAAATAACACAATCAATGGATCTAGTTAGACAATTAATGGATAATAAATTAATGGTAGAACTAGGAACATAAAGAACATTATCAATAGATAAAGAAGGAAAGATATGAATAGTACCAACACCATGGGATGAGACCCTAGAGCCATTGTCCATGTTAATGAATGATAAATAAGAGATAGACAAAAAAGGAAAAAAAAGATTTATTACCAGTAATATGATCTGTGACACCTGAGTCTAGAACCCAAGGACCAAGAGAATTGGAGTGTGTAAGGCCAACAAAAGGTGTACTTGAATGTGCAACAGAAGTAGTAGAACTAGAGTTATGACAATCTTCATACCATTTAAGAAATTAATTGAAAATTGTAGCCTGACCTGAGATATCAGATGAAGTAGGGTCCATAGTAGAAGGTTTGCATATGAATAGTTTGGGCAACCGCAACTGATCTAGGAGGACGACCATATAAGGCATAACACCGGTCAATTCTATGGCCAAGTTTGTCACAATGGTCACACTTATGACATCCTTTGGCCAACTTGGACGCTGAGAGATTAAAGTAGAAGAGTCATCAACTAGAAAAGGTATATCAGTGATGCGTTTACTTGGCGCACGCAGAAGAGCATGTAGTTTACCCATATATTCAGCCATTGTACAAATAAGACGTTTGGGAGCAACAATAAGGGGATTTTGAAACACACCATAAAGACGTTAAGTATCATTAGTGTATAATAATTTAGCCTATTCCCAAACTTCTGAACATGTCTCAAAAACACCGAAAGATTTGTTTTAAAGATGAGTGAATAGTAGATTTAATAACAATGCGTAATTGAACATTAATTTTCAACCAATAGGAAACCTTATCTGCAACAACATTGTGAACATATTGGGTAAGATGATCTACATAATCTTGACTCTTAAGCCATAATTTAATATCTGAGACCTAAGTGTAGTTCCATCCAATTTGTCAATAAAGAGATGATCATTGACATAATTAGTATAGATAGATGGATTGGGTATGGTGGCAGTTGAAGAAGCCATAGATCCAGTTGCCGACGGCACAATGGTAGGAGGTGGATCTATGGAATGGTAGGAGACGAATCTATGGAAGGTGAAGTTTGCAACTGCTTATGCACTATGAAATGTCTTTATTTCTAGTGGATGTGGGATCTCCAACACACCTCTCTCACGCTGATATCTGTCAACTCGTGCGTGAGACTATATATTATAGGTGGTCCGATCGCAGCCTGATAGCGGGTGACCTAATAAGCCCAACAAACTGTCGATAGGATAGACTATAAATGACTCTCTTACCATATTAAGAATGAAGAAAATAAATATAGGATTGATATCCCTACACATGAGTGTTTATTTATAGATGAAAATAATAACATAATCAATAATAGAATAATATAAACTATGGGCTAAGTCCGTTGCATTCAACACTAACTAATCAATTTACATTTTTTATGGGTCTGGTGTAGTGTTTCTATCAAAAGCATATCCCCTTTTTTACCATATTTAAACCAACTCAACAACTAGTGTTTATGTCATTAACAGTTTTCAGTCCTGGTATGATGCTAACTGTATCATGAATTGACTGACCTTAGAAATGTAAGGAATGATATTTTAAAATCAACAGGATACAGGTTCCATTTTTTCCTTACTTTACAAACATAAAAATGCCTTTTTTACTCTTGATTATTGTTTTGAGAATGACTATTATTCTGTAAATACGTTATGCTGTGAACTCTGAAGTTGACACCCTTTCAAAACAACATTATCTAACTTTCATTTAGTGACTCTTATCAAATGATTTTTATTTTCTGTTTGTCATTATTCAAATGGATACTCTGTTCAATTCTTATAAACTAATACTCAGCTTCTTTTAATTTGGTTCTATTCTAAAAATCAATTTCAATGATCTACAAAGATTTTTGTTAATGGTTGTTTTGTTTCATTTGCTTTGGGTGTTGTATTCTTTTGATGCTACTTCCAGATGATGCTTGCAGGCTGATCATAATTTTTTGGTTGTCTTGTGATGATTTCTGTTTATTTTGAAGGTACTATTCCCATAAAAATGATTATCTTGAAATTTGCCGATGCTACAAGGCAATATATGAGATTCCATCTGTCAAAGAAAATCCTGCCGAGTGGATTCCAGTAGGGTTCCTTTTTTACTTATTTGATTTATCTATTATTGTCAGATTGAGTTTCTTTCTTTTTTTCTGAATATTTTCCTTACATATAGATCCTGAGGAAAATATGCTGGTACTTGGTTCTATCACCACATGATCCAATGCAGTCAAGCCTTCTCAATTCCACCTTGGAGGATAGGAATCTGTCCGAGATTCCAAACTTTAAGTACACCATCCTAATCGTGGGCTTGTGTCTTGTTAGACATTTTAGTCATGCTTTCATTCTCATCTAATGCACCTGTTACACATCATGTTGTAGGTTACTGTTGAAACAGTTGGTCACTATGGAGGTTATCCAGTGGACAACTCTTTGGGATTCATACAAGAATGAGTTTGAGAATGAGAATAACGTTGGAAAGAATTTGGGTGATAAAGCAGCAGAAGATCTGAGGGAAAGAGTAATTGAACATGTAATTCCCTCACATTGTTATATTTCTTTTGTCCCTTCCCTCCCTCCAAATTGCTTGGGAGGTATTTTGTGGATATCTTATTTTTCAGTTTTTCAAAACTTCTTAATTTAGGATGTGAGCATTAATGGTGTATTTTTGTTTACCTTGTCAGAATATTCTTGTAATATCAAAATACTATGCAAGGATTACTTTGAAGAGACTTGCAGCGCTTTTGTGTCTCAGTGTTCAGGTTAGTAATTATGATTATGTGCTGAAAGATTTTCTGTGGCAAATGATAGTTTTTAATGTGTTTGGGTAAGCCTCTAGTGTTTCAGATAAATATCTCAGTTCTTTCACAATAACCAGTGGTAAGGTAGTTTCATGTTATATGCCGCTTTAGTCAGGAATGGACCTACATATAAGCTTTTCAGGGCAACTGCCTCCTCAGAGATTCTCTTTGCCTTAATAGGCTAATTTACAACTTTGGTCTCACCTTTGATTCCCGATTCGTGATTTTGATCTCCTTTATTTATTTATTTTTTTACTCCACATTTTTGTCAATCCACAATTTTGGTCTAACTTTCAATTTTGCATACCTTTTCTCTTGGTCCAATTGAACCCTAGATCCGACATATTCATTAAAAGTTCCAACGACAAATAGTTCAATTAATTAAATTTAAAAATAAAGAATTAAACATGCAAAATTAAGGATTGAACCAAAACTGCAGGTTTTCTAAAATGTGGGGACTGAAATCATGATAAAAAATAAGGGGGCCAAAATTGCAACACAGCTTAAAAGATCTGAGTACATTTGCCCCTCATACCGATCGCTATATTGTTTGCTAATGATCTACCTATGCATATAGATGTTGCAAACCGTTCTAATTTCGTCTTCTGTTTTGAAGATTATAACTAATTGTCCTTGCAAACTTTAGGAAGCTGAGAAGCATCTTTCAGATATGGTTGTGTCCAAGGCATTGGTGGCGAAAATTGATAGACCCATGGGAATAGTTTGTTTCCAAAGTGCCAAGGATAGCAACGATCTTCTTAACTCATGGGCAGCAAACTTGGAGAGACTGCTTGATCTTGTAGAGAAGAGCTGCCATCAAATACACAAGGAAACCATGGTGCATAAGGCTGCCTTGAAGGTTTAAGAATGTCCATGCCACTATTAAAAGTTACAGGTACTTCCAAAGGTCCTTATGAAAGTAATATATGGAAGTACCATGGTTCATAGCTGAACTTTTTCCATTACTATCTATCACAATGCTTCTATCTGGTAACTGCAGGAGAATCCCAATATAGATGTTATTTTGGACTCAAGTTGCCTTGACAGGATGTTCATTTGAATTGTTGCTGATTAGGTTGGTTAGGTATTGGATTAAACGACAATGATTTATTTTACCATTTTATTGTCAATGATGAAATTAGGGTAGAGCTGATATATGCTTCTTACCGTTGTATACTAATGGTGCATACCTTACCGCCGACTTATGACAGGATCCTGAACGGTCTTGTTTGTGGGTCAGTGGGAAGAGAATGAGTGCTGATATTCTTTTGTCCTTTCAATTCTCCCGCATTCCTTGGGCTCACTATTCCAGTTTCTTCTGCATGTTGGATGCGGTTCTCTTGTTATTTTTCTCCTTTTACATTTTGCTAGCTGAATTTTCTTTTGTTTAACAGAAATTTGGAGTTTGTCAAGGGTGTGTTTGGTAGAAAAGAATAAAAAAGGTAGAAATCAGGATGGATGGAAATAGGAAGGGAAAAGAAAAATAGGGAAAACAAAAGCTGTTTAGTTAAAAAAATATATGAAAATCGATTGCCCTTTTTTACATTGAAATCTGGTTTTAACTAGACAGCATTTGTAACATGTATGTATACTGAATGAATAAAAATGTAATTGTTTTTGAACGGTGGAGCGTTAGTTTTTTCCTTAGTTTGACATGTCACACGATTCTTGGCCGTGAAAAAATCAGTTTGGTCACCATTTTGCGTGACCTTGAGAAAGACTATAATTAATTTTATCATTAAGGAAAATAATGACGATGCAATTACTCAACATAAACGCAAGTGTCGTTTTTTTCAAATAATAATTAAACTTCATAATAAACGATTGAGTCAAAATGTTATGTAAAAGTTACAATTGCTTGAACGACTATGTTACTTGCACAGCATTATCATTGTTTTCGGTGTTTTACACGCGACTGAGTTCTTACGTGTGGCTTAAGTGTTCATAGTACTTTCTCTCCGTGGTTTGTGAGAGGGACGTGTATAAAGATAAAAAAGGAAGCTTTAAATGAAATTTATTTTGGAGTTACTTTGCTCAGACGCAAGGAAGCATTATAATAGTAAGGCTTTGCCAACCTTGGTTCACACTAAGTTTGTTTTTCTGTTTTATTATGATCTTCAGCTCAGGATGATAGCAGTCAAATTGAGGGTTTCCTCCTTTTGAACTTTAGTGGACGGTTCATCTGACCTTAACTTGCATATTTGTATACACAAGTATTTAACGGAGGCATTTTGGACCATTTCATCAAGAGGTTGTTTGAACGAAATTTTTCAACAAGGTGAATATAATAATCCGCCGAATGAATGTTTGAATCTCATTGTGATGACGACTTTTGGATGATTAAAAGGAAGAAAAGAATTTGCAAGATCAGGAAGATGTTGCCTTTATAGAAAGAAAATACTAAAGCGCTCGATGGAACAAAATGTCAAAGCATTTTTCTCTCCCAACGTTACCAACATGCAATGTCAGAAGACCAGCCACCGATTATATTATAATTGTAATTACTTCATTTTAGTAAGATTTCAAGCGTGCTTTACTTTTTAACTTCATATAGGTTCCTTCTCATCTCAAGTATTATTTTCTCAATTCCTTTTGGAGTAAGGTATCAATCAATCACTTTAAAAGCCTTAGTGACTATTTGCAAATTCACAAATTAAAATAGAAAACTTGATAAAATGAACAATTAAAATGACATGTATAATTTCAAAATTAGTCTAGGGATTTATTAATGCATATCATTCCTAATAGTAAAGAAATCTTAGTGAAGAAAATGTGTCAAGTTTATCAAACCTGTTAAACTGTACTCAAGTCTGGTTTAAACATGGCGATTTATTTTCCTCCATAAACATCGTCAGCCAAAATAATGAATCAGAACTGGATTGACAATGCAATTACAGACAAGAGAGGAGGGGGCTATAATGGTTTAAAAAAAATTCATGAAGAGGTATAATGAAAGAAGAAAAATACAGAGAGAGAAGAAATAAACAAAAGGAATCATCCTGAGGAAGAAGAGCTAGGAGCAGAAGCAGACCAAGGTGGTGGTGGTATCTGGCTAGAATAAAAGGAAGAAAGTGAAGTGTCCTGCGAAGACGATACAAACGCAGAAGAAGAGGAAGAAGAGTGAAGTTGAGAAGCCATGGAAGACGTGACAAGCGTCCTGTCATTATAAAGGTTGGTGGGGTAGCCCGAGAGCTGAAAATACTCGTAAACGTTGGTCGCTGCTTGAGAAGGGAGAAAAGATGGAGTATGCACAACTTGATCCCTGGACGTTGAAATGGACGCAAGAGAAGTGGCGGAATTGGAAACACTAAACTCAGGTTGCCGGAGAGTGACATTCTCAGGGAAGTTCAGTTTCGCCTTGTTTCCTCTAAATCGAAGAGCAGCTTCATCGTATGCTCTAGCAGCTGCCTCCGCCGTGTCAAACGTCCCTAACCACACCCTCGCCGCCTTGAACGGATCTCTTATCTCCGCCGCCCATTTCCCCCACGGCCTCTGCCTCACTCCTCTGTATTTCCTCCTCTCCTCATCCCTCCTCACATTCTCTGTTGTCTTGTATTCATACACAGCATTTCCCATTTCCCTTCGTATTCTGCTTCTCGAATTGTTTGAACATTCTCCACCTGTATTCACATGTATCTTGTTAGTTGGTAACCAAACCAAATAACACATATTACACTGCAACCTTGAAGCTTCACTACTCTTCTAATCTATGCTACAATTAATATGCAATCAGAGAAAATTGAAGAAAGTAACATAGATGGTAAAGATTTGAAGGCGGTGCTTACTTCTTGGTACAGAAGAGGCTTGCGAGAAGCATGGTGTGTCTTGTTCCCTAGTTCTCTTGCTAGAAGAGGAGGCAAGAATATAATTAGATGAAGAAGGTAAAGAGGGTGTTGTAGAAGCAGAAGAAGGCACGTCTGGTGTGACAGAATCAGTGGTTGTTGGAACCTCTCCGGTGACGACGTGGGTCAAAGCTGAGACCATAGCAGACATCTCTCTCTCCCTATTCATGCCCGGAAATAGCCTTGGCAATGCGGTACCGTTCATCATCCCTCCCTCGTTCTCGTTCTTGTCAACCTCGTTTTTCTCTCTTGGATTCGCCACCTTAAATAAACACGTGTAAACAAATTCAAATCAGAGACACTTGGATTAGGTTTTGTGCATGCAGACACCCCTTCAATCCCACAACCCTCTCAGTTGTTTCTTATATATACGAAACGATGGAAAGGTCCAATTTGTTCGCAGGCGCCGCCATAGGAGAGTCAGTCGGTGGTGATTTATTGAACACTTCACACCTACACAACTTCTCTCCTTATTTACCAAGTAACTGTAATAAATTAGATTAAAATGTAAAGCGGTTTGAATAATTCCTTCCATTTTCTCTATCTCCCAATCTTCTTTTGCACCACATAATTAAGGTTCGGGAGATTAATTAAACAATTAAGAACCTTTTACATTTTATTTTAATAACTTCCATAAAAAATTTAAATGTGAAAAGCATAAATTTGCCGGCGCAAGTGTTGTGTGTGGAGAGAACCTCCACCGGCAGTTCCTGCTAGTCGGCAAAAAGTGAAGAAAAAGTAGACACCTGTATCAGCCGACATTCAAATAAATCGTAAGGGAAAGACCAATTTTTGTCCTCTTTGACTTTTTTTTATGGGAAGTGTTAGATAATAAACTCCTTCATTTTAATCCAAAATGTTTAGTCAAATAAAAAATCATAACACACACGGTTGGATAATCATATCAATTAGGTGTCAGGATAATTTTTATCAATTATCACTTTAAAAGTTTGTTTTATAATAAATGTTTAAATAAAAAATGAAATTATTCTTTAAAATTTAGTGGCATGAATTTTGGATTTACAGTTTGGTATTACACGTACTTCAACATATTTAATTCCTAATATATATATATTTATATTAATAGTAGCATAATTATGATCTGAACATAATCTCTGTATCTCTCTATGTATTAAATTTTAATAAAAAAAGTTTTATATTGGTCAAAACCTGAACATTTTTTTTATGTAACACTGAACCTTTTATTAGATTATACTTTTATTAAATTCTTTTAACTTAATTTGTTTCAACAAAATATATATATATAACGCCTGCAGCTATTACAATTGTTAGACGAGAATAATTTAAGGTATCTTCAGAGAAGCAGCGTGGGCTGTGAGGCGCTTTCGCTCTCACCGAGTTGCTTTGAATCATCGCCAGTAGTCGATACTTTTGTCGACCCAAGAGAATCTGCAAAACAGCGCTAGAGAAGAGATGAGACTAAAACCATAGGGTACATGAGCTCTATCCAATCTTGCAATGGAATTATGAAATCAATTACAATTCTGTTGTTCATTCATTTTTTCGCTTATTCAGCAATATCACAATCTATGATCTTGGTTGATCTTTTCTGTCGTGCTTCTGGTTTTCTTTATAGCGATAGGTTTTTCACCCAGTTTATTAGGGTTTGTATTTAGTTTGTGCACATGGTGACAGTCTGTCAGCTAAAAGAGTTACGAAACCATAAACCAAAGGCTATAGTAGCCCAACCCAGTTCTTGTTTTTAATTTTTAATTTAATTTTCTGTTTTACCATCATTGTTATTTATATAACCTTCGTTTGTCTCTGTTTACGTCAATATTTTTTTAATCGTTCTTTCTCCGCTTGCCCCTTTCAAGAGATTTTGTTAGGATGGTTGATTATTGACAAATAATAACGGGAAACAACGCAAATGGATTCCGGCGGCAATTCTTTACCGTCTGCACCTGATGCGGTTAAGAGAAAGGTTTGCTATTTCTATGATCCAGAGGTTGGGAATTACTATTATGGTCAAGGTCACCCTATGAAGCCACATCGTATACGGATGACACATGCTCTTCTTGCTCATTATGGATTGCTTCAGCACATGCAGGTCCATAAGCCATTTCCTGCTAGAGATCGGGATCTTTGTCGTTTTCACGCTGATGATTATGTTGCATTCCTTCGAAGCATAACTCCTGAAACACAGCAGGATCATCTGAGGCAACTCAAACGCTTTAATGTTGGTGAAGATTGTCCTGTTTTTGATGGCCTCTACTCTTTCTGTCAAACTTATGCAGGGGGGTCAGTTGGGGGTGCTGTCAAATTAAATCATGACCAATGTGATATTGCTGTCAACTGGGCTGGTGGGTTGCATCATGCCAAGAAGTGTGAGGCTTCTGGATTTTGCTATGTTAATGATATAGTCCTCGCAATCTTAGAACTTCTTAAACAACATGAGGTTTGTGTAACCGCTCATTTCCTTTTGGTTTTCGTTTATGTGCTTTAGAGGTATATTGATTTTGTGGACATGTCTGCATTTTTTGTACTTTATATATTCTTTAGGGTTTTTGAGTAATTACAACTACTGACAATGAGGAACATAGCACAAATTTGTAGGCTAGAAGAGTTTTTACATGATATTCTTTTCTTTTGGATCCTAAGAGAATTCTTCCAACACTAAATTTAGTTGGACATGAGCCCCTTAAACGTTCTATAATAAAAAGCTAGTACTCATCTTCAGAAGCTTTGGTTGGAAACTCCTGACATCAGATGTTGATAGGAACCATGACTTTGTTTGGTTGGTGAAATACACACACATACATAATTTTCCAGGAATTTATTCCTTAATGCATCTAAGCAAAAGTAAGTTTGTTCACTCTAATTTTATTCCAACATAAAACATTTCTCCATTTATAATTTTAAAGGACACACCAAGAAAATAATATGCATGTCTAGAAGAAAGGCACTAGGGGTTATTTGTCATCGTAAAGTACCTAGTAAACTCAAAGGTGAGTTCTATCACATAGTTGTATGTCTAGCTATACTATATGATAGTGATGTTGGGCTTCAAACAAAATGAGAGAAAAGTGGGTGTATAAAAAATGAGAATGGTAATATGGATGTGTGATCATACAAGAAAGAAAAAAAACATAAATTTTTTGTATGTGTACAACGAAAAAAGATTGGTGAAGCACCAATTGAGGAAAGATTACAAAAGCTGATTGAGGTGGATTGGATACGTACAAAATTGCATGATTTATAGTTCTGTGAAAAAAGGACAGGGAGATAAAAAAAGACTTTGGAAGAAGATATTATCAAGGTAGGTCTCGAGCTAAGTAATATTTCAAAAGCTTTGATTTTAACCATGCCAAATAACATGAAATCCGTGTGGTTGAACTCACCTAGTGGTATATTGCTTTGTTGTTGATTTTGTAAGCCTACAATCTACAACTTTGTGCCAATTGAGGTGGTGATAAATAAAGGCATTACAATGGGAAATTTCTTTAGTCAATTAAGACCAAAGTTTCTGAAGTATCCTAATTGATTGAAGAAGGCTTGAATATTAAGAATACCTTGGACCATGGTAGTCAAAACATCTTCTCGACATTCTAAAAGAAATAGGGATGATACATGCTAAGCATGTGCATACCAATGGATCCAAGTGTCAAACTTGTACTTGAGCAAGGAGAACCGTATTCTGATTTTGGGAGATACAAAAAGATTAGTTGCTATTGGGACTTGTCCTAACGTCGCCTTTGTAGTGAGCGTAGTAAGTCAAACTTTAAACTCTCCTTGTCAAGACCATTGGAGTGCAGCTGTATAGATCCTAAAGTATATTTATGAAGGCTCCTAGAAAAGGCCTCATTTATGAAAGATAAGGGAAATCCTCAAATGTGTTGGGTATTTTGATGCTAACTGGGTAGGATCACGAAGTGTTAAACAATCATGATAAGGTACTATGTTATTTTTGGAGGTAATTTAATATCGTGGAAAAGTAATAAACAAAATGTTGTGCCAAGATCAAGTGCAGAAGCATATTACAAGACAAAGACATTAGTCACTTGTGATCACATATGGCTAAAACAAAGAGCTTATATTTGGAGAAAGTTCTCAAGTGCACCTTGTATGTAACAACCAAGCGGCCTTACACAATGCTTTTAATCCTATGTTTGATGAAAGGACCAAACATGTTGAGGTGGATTGTCATTTCATAAGAGAAAAACTAGAGTCTTGAGACATTACCACTAGATTTGTCAACTCTAATGAACAGTTCCTAACATATTCACCAGTCTCTTAAGGGGATCGATTATATTTGTGGCAAGCTGGGTAATACGACTTATATGTTCCAACTTGAGGGGGAGGTTATAACTATAGGACTAAGTAGTTGATCCTATATAATCAAGAATGTCTAGATTATATATGTATTATTACGAATGTTTTTACTTATTCCCTTATCATATATTTGTTATTTGAAGATATCAAATTTCTTCTATTTATTGTATTGATTCCTTTTTCTTATTTTAAATGAAACACGATTTCAGCTCAATGTTTCTCTCTTCTCTAGAGTTGTACAGAAAGAAAGAGTTGGGTGTGGGGTTTGCATTAGGAGACATTTTAAGGGGAGAAAGGAGGAAGGATATGTGTTTTCCACTTCTTTCTACTCTTCTACTCATCCAAACATGCGGACGAGAATTTTTTTCATCTCATCCTTTATTATTTGTATGCACTCGTGTTTGTTTTTCTCATTCCGCTTTCTTAATCCAAACACAGTGTACAAGTAGAACGTAATATATGTGAAAAGGATACATTATTATGGTAGTGAATTTTTGGTGAATGACATCATTGGATTTTCAAGGGTTTCAACAGGTTGCAATAAAGTATAATTTGAGGGTTAAAATATAAGATTTTAACCATATTTAAATTTGATCTTGAGGGTAACGTGTAAAATGTTACTAGTCTGAACTTCTCAATTTCTTATCACAAACTTGTGTCTCTTTCTGATTTCAAATGCTTATATTACATTTGTTGCAGCGTGTTCTGTACGTGGATATTGATATCCACCATGGAGATGGTGTGGAGGAAGCATTCTATACTACTGACAGAGTCATGACTGTTTCTTTTCATAAATTCGGAGACTATTTTCCTGGTACTGGGGATGTACGTGATATTGGATATGGAAAAGGAAAATACTACTCTCTTAATGTTCCACTTGATGATGGCATTGATGATGAGAGTTATCATTTCTTGTTCAAACCATTAATTGGCAAAGTAATGGAAGTGTTCAGACCTGGTGCAGTAGTTCTCCAATGCGGTGCTGATTCTCTATCTGGAGACCGATTGGGATGTTTCAATCTTTCAATTAGGGGACATGCAGAGTGTGTCAAATACATGAGATCATTCAACGTGCCCCTCTTGCTACTAGGTGGTGGTGGCTACACCATTCGGAATGTTGCTCGATGTTGGTGCTATGAGGTAGAATGTTGAACTATTAAATATAAATTAAGATATCCTAAAGTGTCTTAGTATTCAATGAGACATCCCTTGTAGTTGTTGTTTCTCACTTCTCGACTTGTTTGTCTTGTTTTTGGTAGTTATATGTTACTTAATTTTTTTGTATAGAAATTCATCCAATACATTAAATTATTCATGATATATGTTAAGGCAGACAGGAGTTGCTCTTGGAATAGAAGTTGATGACAAAATGCCAGAACATGAGTATTATGAATATTTTGGTCCAGATTATACCCTTCATGTTGCCCCAAGTAACATGGAAAACAAGAATTCCCGTTATTTACTTGAAGAAATTCAATCTAAGCTACTTGAGAATCTTTCCAAGCTGCAGCATGCTCCTAGTGTCCAATTTCAGGAAAGGCCTCCGGATTCTGATCTTGGAGAGGTAAACTTCTGTCACTTATTTTACTGCATTTCCCCCAATTAGCTCTTTCTGAAGGATTTCTTTTAATGGTGTTAAATAAATGTATGTATTTATATTATTATGTGTCTTGTGGATCCATCTATCTTTTTCTGCTATAGCTGTTTGGGCAGGTGCAACAGTCTTCTCTCCTGTAATCATCATGTACCTTTTTTTTTACTGTTGTTATATGTGTGTGTGTTTCAGCTTAGTGAAAAACTCAACGTTTCCTCCCTTGAAACTTCAGATTTAAGTAGTCAGTTCAGGTCCTGCTCTGCTATTTCAGTCACTCTTTGTTGCTGCTGCCACCAACCACAACCATCTGCTGTTGGCCACCGCCCACTTGCCGTTGGCCATTACTGCGTGTGTTTATTAATGCATGTGTTTTTGTGACTAACAGTGACTTAATTTCCTCAAACAAGTTTTAGCTGAGTCTTATTGTTATTATTGTTAATTAGTTTGACAATAGATTCATAATTGAGAAGATCTTCAATAATCACATATTGCTCGTGTTCAATGATTGAATCACCACTGAAATTCAATGAATCAACCTAAAAATAAATTCTCATTTGACCTGTCACCTTTCTCCATATTCCTAAGCTCAATTCGTAGTTGAATTGCCTGGCGCTGGTTTGCAAATTGAAGTTTGTGAATCTTATCCCATAGTTGAAACAAGTGCTTGCAATCAATTTCTCTGAGAGTGAAGCAAGCCAGGATTTCAACTCCGAAGGTAGTAGTTGAGTTTAGGGTTTAATAGTTGATCTTCAAGTTCCTAGGCATGTTATGTAGAATCCTTAATCCCTCCATGTCTGAAAGTGAGAGAAATTGTACGGCTATCCAGGGCCAATAACAAATTAGTGGAGACAGTGTACTTTAATGATTTGACTTGTTTCCAGACGAGAAATTTCTTGCTGGAAAGATTTTCAAACATCACATAGATGATTAGTAGTGCAGGCATCGAAGTAGAGTTTGTCATTCACGGTGAATGAAATGGAGATGGAAAAGATGGAGTGGGTCCTTTATCATTTTGGGTGGTAGAAACAGAGAGACAGGGAAAAAATATTTGGTCAGAGAGAAGTTGGAATTTCATATTTTCCACCGTAGGTTGTTATAATATTGAGCCACAAAAATAGCATCTCAAGCTCTAGATAACATAATAGACTTTGTTCTTGAAAATACAAAGAAAATAAACTAAAAGTGTAGAGCATTATTCAACTAAAATAGATATCAAGCAGATTTCTATACAAAGTGTAGACTCTAAGAAGGGTCTTCAGGTCGCCAATGACAGTACTGACTCAGCAGTAATGTAATTCAATATTAACTATAGTAATAGAGTTACAGTTTCAGAGAAAGAAATCACATACTACAGAGACTAGGCAACTACTGTACAACCAAATAATATGAGTTGATTCTATACTCTAACACCCATATTGACTAGAGATTAGTGACTGATAAGATAAAGCTTCAGCACCCTAAACTCATATCCTAACAATTTTGATTTCATACTACTATTTATACTCATTTCCAAATACTCACATACAGATGCTCACAAATTTACAGGCAGATGAAGATCATGACAATGGAGATGAGACATGGGATCCAGATTCAGACATGGACGTTGATGTTGAACGGTATGTTACTTCATACTCGATTTATTTCTTATGATTAAATATCACATGATCATGTGCTCAATTTTTTGCCTTATTTATCAGTGGGCTTGTACCAAGCAGAGTAAAGAAAGAAATAGTTGAACCGCAACTCAATGATCCGGTATGTGTCTCTCTTGGTTTCTGATCATTTAAATAAATTAATAATATTTTCATTTGTTTTGAGACTCTAATAATAAAGTCAGAAGTTGTATATAAATCTACTTTTATCAGCAATATTTTCAGACACCATAAATGACATGGGTTAGGGAGCTACATCAACCTTTAACAATAGGGTGCATAGTTGCTCATGGGTTCACACTGGCACAAGACTAAAAGAATGACTAGAGACTAAGAGCTCAAAGCACACAAATATTATGATGTGTGTCTCGATACCTGGGATGATTTACGAGGTTGTCTAACTCTAAATTTATAATATTTGGAGTTGGGTTTTTTCTTTGTGACCCACTCTCAAAGTGTCCCCTTAGGTACAGCAAAAGCGGTAAAGTAGCCCTCATTGTTGAAAAGTGGAGAGTGCAAGCCATGTGTCTCTTGCTAAGTGCCCTTGAGCAAGTAGCACTTGCTTCAACTGCTTGAGCAAGTAGCACTTGTTCAAGTTGCTTAAGCGATGATCTTGGGTTCTACTTTTGGACCAAAAACTTCTCCTTTTTCTCCAAAAATAAAAAAAGCAAACAAAACATGAAATCATAAATAATATAATTTTAAGTTGAACTAAAAACTACTAAAAATATATCATAAAATAACCATAAGTGTTTAAATACAAGTTGAAAATAAGGTCAAAATATACTAATATTTGGAACTTATGAACCTCCACCTTGGAGCAATCCATCACATAATTCGAGATCTTCTTGGTGGTACTATGATCTATTCTTCCCTAGTGGTTATTCACTTCTACAGCGGGACACAATAAAATCTACTATCAATTTGTTTATGTTCTAGGTGATTCTCTATTTGTTGTATATTCTTGGCACTGAGATAGAGTATTGCACTATGCTTGTTACATGCTTTGAGATAATTTTGTCGCATGTTGTCTTCATAAAACTTGGTTTTACTCAAGCTCGACCAAAGACATTACATGTTGAGTTATAAAAAGATATTCTAGATTTGCAAGGAGACATTACCAATCATTATAGTTGTAATTATGACAATTAAGATACTGTAGGATCCTCTAATCATTATTCTAGGGTAGTAGATATTTGTATATAATTTCTTGTATTGGTTTACAATCAATTTGAATTGATTTAGTTTTTTTCTCTTAATTGTTCAAGTAATTTCAAGTTGGTAGCAAAATTCTCGATCTTGGGGACTTTGCTTTTGCATTTAAATCCTAGCCACCTTAGTTGTGGCTCTTTTTCTTTTTTATATGGTTGCCTAAAGTGCACCCACCCTATTTTTTCAGTTTCCTAAAGTGCTCTCGATGTGGACGTGGCAATATTTCTCTTGTGCCTTCTCTCACTATTAAAGATGTCCATCTGTCTCAAAACTTTCCAATAGCCTTGTTTGTGTTCACAAACTCACTTGTGACCTTAATTGTTCGGTAACACTCTTTCCCTCGTGTTTTTCAAGATCTTGCTATGGGGAGGACAATTGAAACGTGGGGGTTATATTCTCTCCAAGGCTTGGGAACCAAGGGTAGTATCAATAAAGAAGTTATTGCCTCTTGTCTTCAATCCTGCACTACTTATGAGTCCTTTCAAATTTGGCTTCTTCATTGTTGTCTTGGACATCCGTTGTTCTATATTCTTAAGTCCATGTTTTCTTTATTTTTGAAAGAGTTTGCCAAGTCATTCAAGTGTGATGTATCTCAATTTGCAAAGCACTATCATGCCACCTATTCCTCTAGTGATACAAAAAGTGTTAATCATTTTTATTTGATCCACTCTAATGTATGGGTCCCGCATTAAGTTCTAGTATATCCTATGCAAAATGGTTGTCCCTTTTAGCGATGATTGCTCATGTATCACGTGAATTTTCCTTATGAAAACAAATCTAAAGTTTTTCCTTTATTTGAAAAAGTCTTTCATATGATCCACACACAATTTAGGAAGTCAATTAGGCATTTGCTTTTTTATAATGGGAGGGAATATGAACTCACATGTATGGATACACCATAACAAAATGGTTGTTGTTTTACTTGTCCACTAATTTCTTCAAAGGAGCTTAATGGCAAAAATTTGCATCAGTATGTAGAAGATGGTAGTACAACACCATTCGCCAAGGTTGGTCAGTGGAAGATGGATTTTTAGCTTTGTCCCTTGTTTTGGCAATTTGTGGAAACCAATATATTGGAAACACTTAAAGCATTTAAAACTTGTAACTCCTTTGGGAAAAAAGGCCAAAAGTATTATTGCAAAAGATATTCAATGCTTTTATGATTTTGCTCATGAACTGACACCTCTAAAACAAATTGATCATGAGATGACCTTCTTTATGGTTAAAGCCCAATCAACTACTGAGGAATTAAATGTTTTTAAAAGTTGATTCTTTGGAAGAGATTAAGATGTTGGATAAGTTGTACATGGTTATGACTCTTTGTGCCATGCATCCAAATTTTGATCATGTACGAAACCAAATCTTGATTGGTCAAGAAATTTCATTAGTAGAAAGTCTCACAACCTGACTACTTTGTGTTCCCTCTCTGACTACTAGACATCTCTGCATGATTATGTTGAATCACTTGTCATGGTGTCTACTCGTGAAAGGGGTGGCCACAGAACTAAAGGAGGACAAAGTGATCCCGATTGTCCTGAATGCTCTTACTATAATAGGATGGGACATACTCAAGTGCTTCTCTTTACATGGTTTCCCTGCCATGACAACCAATGTCATCAAATCTAAGAAGGTTGTTCCTAAGTTTTCTTATGAAGAATATCATAGGTTAAAATCCAACAGTCAAGCACAATCTTTCACCCAATCTGGTTTGTCAACAATTTGCATATCTCAAACCATGGAAATTCAAAGTTCATGGATTCTTGATTCAGGCGCTCTAATTGTATTATGGTAATTCAAATGTTTTTTCTTCTCTTTTTCCTAATTTCCCAATTTTATTAAATGAGCCAATGGGTCCAAAGCTGCTTCTTTGGGAGTTGATCTCAAGTCTCCCACTCTTCTTCCTTGATCCTAAATTATGTTCTTCTAGTCCATGTTTGCCCTTTTAACCTCATTTCTCTTTGTAAGTTTACTAGATCATTAAATTGTTGAGTAATTTTTTGTCAATTCTTTTGTTATACATGAGTGTGGTATGAGTCAACTCGTTGGTGAAGGACATGAATCTAGAGGACTCAATTACCTCGATTACCTTGGATCCAGATCTTCTATTTTGTTTTGCTTCCCCATCTCCAAAACTTTTGTATGATTGCTTGTCATCCACATCCAAATTTAAAAAAATGGTTCCTAACCTTAGCAAACTTCAAATCCTAGAGTGTGAGTCATGTCAACTAGAGAAACATGTTAGATCTTCCATTCTAAACAAATCCGAAACAAAATGTAACTCGGTCTTTTCTATAATTCATTCTGACATTTGGGGTCCTAGTCGAGTCACATCTTTTGGATAATGTATTTTGTTATGTTTATTGATTAGTATTTTTGTTGTACTTGATTTTATTTAATGAAAGATGAATCTGAATTGTTGTCTATTTTTGTCTTTCCTTAATGAAATAAAAAATCTGTATGGCAAAGTTATCAAAGTTTTGGGGAGTGATAATGCAAAAGAATAATTTTCTTTTTTCTTTTCTACTCTTTTAAGTTCTCATGACATTCTACATCAGACCACTTGCCCTTATACACTTTAGCAAAATGGTATGGCATTGTTTGATTATAGGATTGAGAAGTCTTACGTAGAGGGTCAAGGAGATTCTCAAGGGTTCCAAGTTGATATGCCTCAAAAGAACAGAGGAAGGATAAGAGGAAAAGTCTTCTGCAAGTTTTGCCATCAGAAGATGCAAAAAAATGCAATGAGGAAAGAACAAACGGTTGCCTCCAAAAATGCCCATGAAAAAATAGTGTTCTCAGATCTGGTTTGAACCCCTTAAAACAGACTCAGGAAGGGCTAACTAACCTGATGGTGTGGTTAACATTGCAAGATCAGCAAGGGATGGTGGTGACAACATTGAGTAGTGAGAAATTCTGGAGCTGTACATCTTTAGCCGGAGGCCTGTCCATAGATTATTCATTATAGAGATTCATGTGGAGCTGTGATGTATGATTATATTACAAATAAAATATCTAGTGCTGAGCATGTATTAAAAATAAAAAACAAGTGCTGTTCCAGTGAATGGTATGACTACATAGTTCATTCAACACTATGGTTCTATCTTGGGAAGGATGAGTCTAAACAAGCTAATTGTAGAAAATATTCTGAGATGCTTTAGTTACTGCCTACTTTAAGAGTAAGCAAATATATATGTTCAAAGACTTACCAAGGATGCCTTACTCCCGCATCATTCCTCAAAAATTAATAAAGAAAAAATTGAAAACTATAACCTTTGGGATAATGTCTGTACTTAGTGTAATGTATATGACCGATCTTCACAGAACTTAAAATGTTGATTTTTTATTTTGACTGTCAGGCATCCTAAACAGTTCAAATCTGATAAAATTTGTGACATCACTTTGTCACTGACTGCCTATCAAGGAATGGTCATGTAATCTCAACTATCTGCTGAGATTCCCCTGTAGTCTATGTTACCAACAGTTCATTTATTAATAATTGGCAACCTGCTGACATTAAATTCTTGAGCCACAGTTATCTACTCTTTCTTTTTTTAATTTTCCAACAAATCATCATATATCGACCATTGACTAATTCTTCAACTAATTGCTTTTTGTTGACCATTGAGTAACTCTTCAACTAGTTGCTTTTTGTTGTACATTCCTCGGACTTCTGCTGGAAAGCATTATGTAAATTCGTACATAAATTCATATGCAACTTGGTACAATGTGTGATAACTTGTCTAGTTTCAGGATGACCAAAGAAGAAGTGGGGAGCATTTGAGAGACTCTGATACTGCAGTTGCTGAAACTTGCATGAAGGTGAATTTCACAACATAAAGCACAAATGCATAAAACACTTAGTCTGTATGCAGATTAGTATCAGTTTATTGGAAGTGTCATTTTACAAAGTTGTCTGACTGATTTTGGTTCTTGCAGGCTCTAGATATTTCTTCTCAGAAAGCTGATGAAGATAATGTGAAAGTTGAACACAATACTGTGAATGATTTGACGAAAGAGACGGGCCTAAAGTGCTAAGGAACATAGGTTTTAACTGATTGGTGAACAGTAAAATTAATTTTCCATTTATGCTGTCGCATTTCCGAATTATTTGAGATGCGGCTGCTGCTTGGTTCCATTATAGTCGTCATTGTATACATGCAGTCTCATTTTCCTAATGTGAAGGGCAAATTTAATTTGATTTTATCACATCCAACTGGTTTTCTTACTGTGACATTATATATTGTTACAGAATAGTAACTAGGTAATTAATTATGTACTATTATGGAGCTTGATTAATTTTTCTTATACTGATCTTATTGTGCATAATTGTGCATAGTGAGACTGGTGAATATTGTCATCAATTGAACAGAAGGAAAAGTGAAGGCAGTAAGAGTAATGCAAAACTATCAAGAATTATTACCAAAAGAATAAAGATGAACTCCCCCAAAGTTTGGAGTGACATTTTTCAATTATTGACAAGCATCTCATTCTTTGTTCCACCTATAGAGAAGTCACTGTTTCCTTTATAAAACTGAGATCTTCAAATCCTGTATCAGATAGCAAATTTTACAAAAACTCATTTATTTTTATTTATTCAATAGCATGTGTTAAATATAAATATTTGTCTAAATAAGATATTGTGTAAACTAATTTAAATAACACAATTTAGTCTAATCATTTCAAATTATGATTCTATTCTAAAATTGATTTTTTTTTTATTTCTTTACCTGACGAAAGAAACACAATTTTAAAACTTTAATTAAAAAATGTTATCTTAAAAAG
>Ga0123341_1000352_pt1 | contig 26287 bp, 21 predicted proteins | sample Turbeapinknodule_FD_89959 | JGI IMG/M metagenome (GOLD analysis project Ga0123341, IMG submission 89959) | Root nodule microbial communities of legume samples collected from Mexico - Turtle bean Mexico pink nodule | ecosystem: Host-associated > Plants > Roots > Nodule | place: Mexico: Nepantla...
ATTTTGGACTGTAAAATAAAAAAGATATTTTTAGATTTGAAAATACCTTTGAGATGGTATGATTCAAAATGTGTTTATTTTTCTGAAAAATTATATTACAAATTATAGAATTTGTAATATTTTTCTAAAATATGATTTTTTAGAAAAAAATTACTTAAGAGTTGTGATTTATATTTTCTTTTATGAACCGAAAGTCTTATAATACAAATTCTTCATTTCAAAATTTTGTTTTCAAAACATATCTTAAGTCATGTTGGCTAAAGCCCAAGTTTTGAAAACCAATAACTTAAGAAATCTAAATTGAGTTTATTTTCAGTCACATTAACATAATGTTGACATTTAAAGTTTATAGGTAAAAAAATTACAATGTAACTAAGATCACAAAAAGAGACTAATGCAACACATAAATTTAAAGAATGAGTACAACATTTAAAAAAAAAACTAAAGTTATACAATACTCGTTGTAAACCTCTTCCCAGAATGCCACTATTTGTCATTAATTTTACTCAGATAGCATGCACTCTCCAGAAAAAATACATCAATAAATAAATAAAATGAATAACATGATTTACTATTGAAAGTTAGAATTGGGTTATAGAAAACTAAATTCTAGTAGTCATTGTTTAAGTATATCTAGCTAGAATACCAACCCTAATTTCAATTTTTGGAAACCGAATTCTATAATAGCATTTTTTAATTTTTTTTTGCAAAACTGAAAATAATGGTGGAGATTTTTTTTTTTTCAATATGGAAATTAACAAAAAATAACAATGAGAGATTGAAGAAAATTAAGTGATTCAAATTGTTAATATTAATATTTAATAATATTAATTTAAAATAACAGAAGAAAAGTAAGCAATTAAAATGTAAAAATTATTATTGAAAATTAATAAATTTAATAAGTATTTAAAATAATTTACTTAACATTTTTGTGGATTGAAAGTAATGAAAACTTGAATTGTATTAATCCAATTACAGTTATAAGTTTTTTGTTGTTTAATTGTATTTGTAACATATGAAACTAAACTAATGAAATTTCTAAACACTTGCATAAGACAAAAAAAAAAGACAATAGAATGAGTAATCTAACTGACCCATCAAGTGCAATTAGAAGAGATGAAAGTTATTAATTGCAATAATTAGTGTTAGTCATATGTATTTAAAAGAAGTTGCATAATAATAAAGCTTTTAGATTTGCTCAAAAAGATGGTCCAACCTTGACCAATTAAAAAAAATTGTATTTAGACAAAGGAGTTTAAGAAACTTCAACAACCAAATTCGGGATTCGGACTTTGTATGGGTAAATGATATCTTTAAACAATGAATCATGTTATTTATTTAATTTTTTTGACACATTAAGTAAAATTAACGATAAAAGGAGTTTTTTTTAAGTAGATAAGTTGTGTAAGTTAATTAACAAAATCAATAAATTTAAAGAAATTATTAAAATAGATTACTACATTGTGATACAACTTATTCACAACTTTAACTTAACATCATTTACCTATTTTAATAATTAACATATAAAATTTTTAAAAAATGTCAATGAGAAAAAAAAATCTATACCAGCAGCAATAAAACATATCATTACACCGTCCAAACAATCACAAAAGATAAAGAAGACAACAATGAAAGACAATTATAACTAGACGGGAATGACGCATACAAACTTCAGTTTCATCCAAAAAAAATACCTAAAATAAATCTGATCTGAAAAAACAATGAGTAAAGAGAAAATTGTGGGAGAGACCTTAGGTTGTTTTACAATTTTTATTCGAATATATTGAAAAGGATACATTTTTAAAAATTATATAAATTAGTAAGTCAGTGCACAATTTTAAGAAGAAATCATATTTTCAAAGTGTTTGTAGATAAAAACATAGATAAAAGTCATGCTTTAAACAATTATTGAAATAAATATATAAAAAAATGATAATATAAAAGTTTAAAAAATTAAAAAATCCATTAATCAAATTATTACAAAAACAAATTTAAATAAAAAATATGTTATATACAAATTTCAAAGTATAAAAATATAGAAATTCAGAAAAAGAATAGATAAGTATGACTTTTAACACGAATTTTAAAAAATAAAATAAAATAAAATAAAAGTAAAAGTAAAACAATGAAAAAGTAACTAAAAGAAGAAAACGTTGACACTAATACGACTTTTTTAGGAAAAATAACTTAAAAGTCCTGATCTTAAAAGAGATTTATTTTTTTTATGAATGTAGAGTTTTATAATACAAATTCTTCATTTTAAAGTTTTTTTTCTCTTCCGGGTGTTTGTTATTTTTTTTCTCATTGGTTGGTCGTAGTCACTTTCAGCTTTCTGTTTCATTTTCCTCCTCTTTGTCGTCTCGTCTCACAGACAGAGAGGGTGTCTGCAGAAGACATTCGACACTGGTTGTCAGAATACTGTAATGATTTACTTGATTTTTGAAATATGTACTAATTATATTCTCTTAATGGACATTCGTCGTAAACCGGACTAGGAAGTTGTTTAATGTTTATAATTGTATTAAACAACTCTTAATTATAGATTAACTTTGCTGACTTGATCAATCAATGGATTGTCGTCATGGATTGACTGACCACGTATCATAATATAACATTCTTATCGTGATCGAGTAGTTCGAGTTCCTAAGTAATTCACTATTCGTCCAATTATGCGAGTAGAGTTCTCTTTTCAAAATATATCTTAATGATTTGTATAATTTTATATCGTTAAATATTATTAAACAAAATTCAAGTTTCGGAAAAAAAAGAGGCCCTTACTGTCTGAGATCATGGAGTTGGTGAGCCATGGTGCGCGGGTTAATGCCCTTGCGGAGGATGTTGTCGTGAATATGCAGTCCATTCAGTTGGATCCACGCCACGTCCTCCACCGTCGTCGTCAAAATGACATTGTCGTTTCCGAGACGGAGGTGCTGCCATGAACTACGTCGTTAACGGGAGTATTAAAAGGGAGAAGAAGAAGAAAGGGTGGAAAAGATAACGAAAAGGAGAATATAACGAGAACTGGCACTGTTCTCACTGCGTCCTTCGATTGCGTAACAATGCCTATCACCGACACCGATTCTTATGCCATCTTTTTTTATTTTAACTTCAATGAGTAGAAGGGAACACGACTCGGCGTCGTTTCGTTGCTACAAAATTAGGTTGACTGTTACTGATTAATCAGGGGTATTTAATACTTTAAATACTTTAACTTTATACATTGAATTGATTATACTTTTTTTATTAAATAAATATCATAATGATAGTGAATGATGCAAATATATGTCAAACATATCTTTATTAAGTCTCACACGAATAATATTTGAACTACAAAAATTGTTGTTTATGATTAAAAAAAAATAGATAATTAAAACTTTAGATACTAATTTTGCTTTACAAGGACTAAAAATAAATTGAATTAAAAAAAATAAGAAATGATTAATTTTGAATAAGCATGTATAATACAAATTTTATGATTTAAACAAATAGTAGTGATGTGTTTTTAAAATTTGTTTAAATTCAAAATGAAAAATATTAATTAGAATAGTGTTTTTTTTATCGATAAAGAAAACAGAATATTGTGATGCATTAATATTAACACAAAAGCTCTAGTAAAGCATTTACAAAATTTAATGACAATTAAAAAAAGTAAAATAATGGAGTTTGAATTTAAGTAGTAAATATTATTAGTTGAAATTGTTGCTATAGTAATAATAAAAGAATTGTTAGCATATATATTATAGTTAAAAATTAACGTTAATGAGAGCAATATATTGGATTCAATGATATTTATTGGACCACTCACTTGGATGATCGCAAGTATATAATTAGATTTTTGTATTCTTGTTGGAAATAACTTTGTTTCATGGTCTTCGAAAAAACAAAAAGGAAGGTTGTTTCTCATAGCAACATTGAGGTTGAGTATAAAAGTGTTGTTGCTGCACTTGTTGACATTATTTTGATACAATCTTTAATGCATGAACTTTGTATAACATCTCCAACACACAATTTTACTCAGATAACCTAGGTGCAGTTCAACTTGCAACAAATCCTATCATGCACTCCCGTTCCAAACACTTTGAATTTGATTTGCATTTTGTACGTGATCGTATTCAAGATCGACATTTCATTTTGGTTCACCTCTCATCCCAATTTTAAATAACTGGTATTCTCACGAAACTTGTTTCTGATGTAGTTTTTCATAAATGGAAGGCTAAACTTAGGATTTGTAATCACTCGTCCATAAATTTAAAGATGGTTGGCAAGGTTATACCTGCCACACAGGGTTTAAGTTTATTCTATCTCTATATAAGTCTACTACACTCTCTTTTGTACACATCCATTTTTTATATAATAACAATTCTTTTGCTTCTCGTTTGTCTCTGTCTTTCTCTTTCCCTCTAATACACTTAGAAGAACATTTACATTTCAAGCAATGGTTTAAGTTTGTGACATCTTGAAACCTAGTTTTTTTAAAAAAATGCTCTCACATAAAAATATGATTTTCATAAAAGCACCTAAATATTTATTAGTTAACATTCATGATTTGATATTCCAACATGTAATTATTTTCTAGATGGTTCATTTAAACTCTAAATATTATCTTTGTGTTTTATAAAACACACAATTTAAATAATTAACACTTTTCATTTATTTGGGTTTTCTTGTTGGCGATGCACAACAATTACATTAATCCCATGTATAATAGTTGGTGGAATGTCATGTTTTAGAACACCCAAAAACATACTTTCCAATACTCCATCACACACATTATATAAAGAATTATCATTGACCATACACAAAAATATCACTACAATAGTTAGCTAAATACCTCATTTTTGGAACATCCAAAAATATAATTTCCTAAACTTCACCACAACAATGAAACATACAATGCATCTAACAACATTCTTTAGAAGAAGAAAAGTTCATCCATCAATTAAGCAACATAATTTGAAGGGAATACATATATTAAGATGATTGACAACTTTTTTTGAAAGAGTATTGAAATAAAATTAAGAATTTGACATGTCATGTAATGAAACACCTGTAAAATATCCAATGAGACATAACCTGAATTTTATATAATTGTAGATTATTTTTATAAATATATATAACAAATTCAACCAAATGAAGCATTGACACAAATAAAAGATGGTTGTTTACCATCACCAATACTACATCTATATATTATCTTATGATTTGAAGTGTGTTGATCCAGTACCACATCGATCCAGCATGGAGGTTGGAATATTTTAAAACGACGTACCTCTCAAATAATAAATATTTTAATTACAAATCTCTCCCCACCCATTTAGATATTGAGCATAACATAAGGAGATTTAATTTAATTTACAGTTAGCATATAATCATAAACGATTTTTTAATGTATTTCACTTTTTATAATTTACTTGGTATATTAATAATACATTTTTATTAGTGAATTCATAAAATTAGGAGAAAAAATAAATTATCAATCCAAATATTTATAATTTTTAATAAAAAATAATTACTGTGAAACTATTTGACGTGTGATAAAGAAAGAAGAAAAAAACTCAAACGAAACGATATGAAAAATTTGACGCGATAAGTAGGAGAAAGAAGAACCCGTTGAAAGCATTGGTTCCGCAGACGGAGCTGCTTTTGATGAAACGTGAGGGAGAGTTAATTATCGGCCATGCTGCTTATTTATTCTCTCTCCATAGTTTTGGTTTATCCTTTCCGTAACTGTAAAGACCATTTTGCCCTCAATTAAAAGGCACAAACGGGTCAAAGGATCTACCGGAATAAATCTGGACGCCCATTTTCCACACCCATGTTCGCTGTCTTCACCCTTCTCTCTCTCTCTCCTTCTTCCAAACACTTCCTCTCTCTAAACCTGAAACCTCGCCACTGCAACAAACGCAAGCACTCAAAGTGCTCCCAATTCCTCACTCATCACGGTTTGTTCCTTCCACTGATTCATCTTCTCCCTATCCAGCTCGATTTCGTTTTTTTCCGTTATTTTCTCCTTTCGATTATACCAAACAATTTATCGCATCTTGTAATTAGTCTGTTTTAGCTCGTGCTGCGTTGCAAAGCGCTGAGCCTTATGATCGGTTTAGCTAGTTTGTGCGAAGAGTTATGTTTTTGTTTTCCGACCTTTTGTTTTCTCTTTTTCCGTCGTTTGCGTTACTTGTGTCGATGATTTGGGGTATTCGATAGCTTCTGCGGGTTCAGCATGTTATGAATTTTAGGTTTGTGTTTGGTTGTTGATCACGTAACTCTGCGTTTTGATTTGATTCGCATTGAGTATTCGCTGCGTTTGATATGCGATTCTGCTTTGACTGGTAATTCAGACTGTATGGAAATAATGATTTTAAACTTTGGCTGGATTGTGAGTTTATTAGGGAATTGTTGTTGGAATGATGTAGCGTGTCTGGAAAACCATTGAGAAATACTAAATCACGTCTGGGACGTGGGAGCTGGTTTCTTAGTAATTGTGAAAAACCACGTCTGGAGCTGTAGATTTTGGTATTTGGGATCTTGAGAAGACTATGGTCCATCTTATATAATGGGTGAAAATGTTTTGTAATAACTAGGTACTGTTACAGAGACTTCTTAAATGTTAGTTTCTCGGAGCTCCCACGATGTACGGTTATGCCTTATACTTAACGCCTTTCTCGGAGCTGTAGATTTTGGTATTTGGATGTGTCTTGAGAGAGTTTTTCTGCATTGCAAACGTCGTTTGTTAAATAAATGGTCATAATCCATAAACTACATCTGATTTTTTTTGTTTGCCGTTGGAAATGATCCTATGTAAAATTCCTGTTATGGAATTATTTTCTCAATTCACCCCTGGGGTTTATTTACGCTATATGATTTATGTACTTGGCAGTTTCTGCAATGCACCGCGTGGGTAGTGCGAGCAACGGAAACAACTCAACTCGACCTCGCAAGGAGAAGAGATTAACCTATGTGTTAAATGATTCTGATGACACTAAGGTGAACTTGTTGTTTTATTTACTTATTTTATTTGTTCCAGGGTAGCATACAAGTTTCATGCTTGCTTCTAGTAGTTGCATCTTCATCCCTATCCATTCCTACAAAATTTTCTTTGATACTATGCTTCCGAATCTGTTAACTAGTTGAAACTGATTGGGTTGATTTTAATAAACATAAGCATTACTTGGATGAAAATACTATTTAATGGATTTGGTGAATTCCCAGTTTGGTCCTAGAAAGATTCTCTTAACTCAATATTCCTCTCAAAATAGTGACTTAAATTCTGCTTTAATGAGAATATTTGATTATTGACTGTCATAAATTTGGTCCAAGTGACCATTTTTTGTACCAATTTGATATTAAAAACTGTCAATTGAGGATCAAATAGATGTGAAGGACCAAATTCATGTTCCAAAGATTTTTACAAATATCAAGGTGGAGGTTTACCCTAAATTTTAATATTATTTTCTCTTTTTACATTCACTTTAGACCCACTTGGTTGTTTGCATATCTGACCTTTTGGTTTTTAATATTTACCCATATTTACTTTCTAATCGATCAAATCTTCATGAATAGTTCCTACAGTACTTAGCTCCTTTCTGCCAGGTACTTGTGTTTTGCTTTGAGAGGCATTATGTCATAAATTTTATTTTTTCAATATTTCTTATTTTGGTTGAATTTCCTTCAATTTTGATAGTTCTCTTAGTTGCACGGTCTAGAATTGTAACTTTGCTCTTTGCTGCAGCATTGTGCAGGCATAAATTGTTTGGCTCTGCTTACATCTGACGGGTCTGATTATCTCTTCACCGGGAGCCGTGATGGCAGGTTAAAGCGATGGGTACTAGCTGTTGATAGAGCAACATGCTCGGCTACCTTTGAATCTCATGTTGATTGGGTAATCCTTGTGTTAATTTTTTATATTTATTTTTCTTCCTTTCCATTTGATAATTTATTTTTGATTTAGTAACTTCTGGTACATGGAAGTGTTTTCTTAACATGGTTACTTAATGAATCTTCATCTGCAATGGAAAACCTCCCAGCAGCTATTTTTTTCATTTTTCCTGCACTTGGCATTTTTTGGTGGACTTATGTTACATTGTTAATAATGCATTTTTTTTTTAAATTTTACCCAATCTAGTGGTAAAGTCAAAAGGTGTAAGAAAGTATATCATGTAATGTGGGAAATCTATTTTCCATGCTACGAGCAAAAGAAGCCTCATTGTTGGGTTTAGAGTTTAGGGTTATGTTTTTACTAAGACGAGTGTTAGTGTTTTTTTTAGAATTTCATCTGCAAAAACAGGTCTTCAATGGCCTGAATTTGATATAATTTTATTTATTTTATTTTTTGTGGAGTATTTCATCAGATATCCTTTCCTGCCGTCTGTAATGATTTGTTGTGTTGAAATTTAAGAAGCTTAATTCTAATTGTTAAGGTATGGTTGAAAAGGAAAAAGGCAACTGAATTTGTCTTGTTTTGTATTGTGTACAACTGAATTTGAGCTTTGTATTGTGTGAGATAAAGTTATCTCAGAGTGTTGTGTTTTTTTTTTAGAATTTCATCTGCAAAAATAGGTCTTCAGTGGCCTGAATTTGATATACTTTTATTTATTTTAACTTTTGTGTAGTACTTCAACAGATATCCTTTCCTGTCGTCTGTAATGAAAATGATTTGCTGTGTTGAAATTTAACAAGCTTAATTCTAATTGTGAAGGTATGATTGAAAAGGAAAAGGCAACTGAATTTGTCTTTTGTATTGTGTACAACTGTTTTTGTCTTGTTTCCTTCTCTTTTACTGTAAAATTCATAATATCCTGAAGTGTCTAATGTACATTTTTTCCTTTAAAATGTCCTCTTTTTTGTCAAACTATTTTTTGTCGTTAGAAATTTATGCAATTCTTTTTGTTCAATAGGTCAATGTTCTTGAACTTATGACCATTCTTCTACTTTTACTCCCCCCCCCCAAAGTCCAAAACCCCCTTTCATTAACATTTAAGTTGTACCCACAAAACCTGACACCTGCACAATCTCTAGCACATGCACAACAGCTTAAGTACAATTGAATACGTAATATAAATGCTACTTTTATTCTTTCAGGTTAATGATGCTGTTCTTGTTGGTGACAGTACACTTGTTTCTTGTTCTTCAGATACTACCCTCAAGGTTGGTTGGTGGCTAGCTTTTTTTGTGCCAATCAATCCTTGCTCTTCTAAAATGGTACCAGTACTTTCATAATTATTTGAACCTTTTTTTTTGTGTTAGACATGGAATGCCTTGTCCCTCGGAACTTGTACTAGAACGCTTCGACAACACTCTGACTATGTTACTTGCCTCGCATCAGCAGGAAAAAATGTAACGTACTTTAAACATTTTATGCTTCTTATTTAGTGCATAAAAAAAAGTTAATTTGTTGTTTCTATAGGTTGTGCATTGAATCAGATAGATAATTTGGTTGAATTATCAATGTCAAATCCATTCTTTGATTGTTTAATAGTGTCATGCATTGTAGAGCAATATTGTTGCCTCTGGTGGCCTTGGTGGGGAGGTTTTTATATGGGATATAGAGGCCGCTGCCACTCCAGTCTCTAAGAGCAATGACACTACAGTTGACGAATCTTCAAATGGTATCAATGGTTCTGGTAACTTACTACCATTGACAAGCTTGCGTACTGTTAACTCAAGCACCAATATGTCCATGAACACTAATCAAAGTCAGGGATACATTCCAACTGCTGCCAAAGGCCATAAAGATTCTGTTTATGCATTAGCTACAAATGAAAGTGGAACTATTCTTGTGTCTGGTGGCACTGAAAAGGTACAGTATGGCATATGCTCCTAGTTGTTGAGGCTTCTTTACCTCTGAAACATTAGAGGTGGTTTGTTTGCGCTTAATAGAGATAGATGTATAGATCACATAGAGCGCTTTAGTAGCTTGGATTTTGTGGCATGTTTCTTTTACCATGGCTTATTTCTTCTTCCACTTTTGTGGGATTCTCTAGGTTGTGCGTGTCTGGGACACAAGAACAGGAGCAAAGACTCTAAAGCTAAGAGGGCATACGGATAACATCAGGGCTCTGCTTCTGGATTCTACTGGCAGGTTTGTTGAGTGGATATCTAGTTTTAGTTGCTATTTTCCAGTTTACAATTATAGTTTAAAGTTGGTAACTTGCTTTTCTTCCTTTTTTTATTTTTAATTTCTTTATTTTCGTAAAATTCTGTCTCTCTCTTCTCATTGATCTTTCTCATTTGATATTTCTATGTTTTCCCACAACTTGTAGATAACAATGCACATGAATAACCTAATTCTTTGATTGGCTATGTTAGAGTGAACTTATTTAATTGTCAATCATACAGTGAGAAGTATTTTTTTTTTCACTGTATACAGCAATGTATCTCTTCACTGGATAAATTTGTTAAGTTCAAATTAAGTAATATGTTTTTTCAACAAGTCGGTTGTGATGTTTTTAATGTTCATCATTGCAGATATTGTTTATCTGGATCTTCCGACTCTATGATAAGGTAATGGTCGCATATGGAGTAGTTATAAGCATTTCAATTCGTTTTGTTTTGTGGTTGACTAACAATTTGTCCATCTTTCCTCACAGGCTTTGGGATATAGGTCAGCAGAGATGTGTGCATTCTTATGCAGTTCATACAGATTCTGTTTGGGCACTTGCCAGCACCCCAACGTTTAGTCATGTTTATAGTGGCGGGAGAGACTTTTCAGTGAGTGCAACCTTCAAACTGAAATTAACATCAAACTATCTTTTTATTGTTACATCTTGCATTTATGTGACATGGCATCTCCTTTTCCTGTTTAATTCATTAACCTCATCTTCTAATGTCGTATTCTTTTATACCCTAAGTTATACTTGACAGATTTGCAAACTAGAGAGAGTAGTTTGCTTTGCACAGGCGAGCACCCTATTCTTCAATTGGCTTTGCATGATGATAGCATATGGGTTGCATCAACAGACTCTTCGGTTCATAGATGGCCTACTGAAGGATGCAACCCTGAAAAGATTTTCCAGAGAGGCAATTCTTTTTTAGCGGGAAACTTGTCTTTTTCAAGAGCAAGAGTGTCACTGGAAGGATCTACCCCTGTATGTTACATTTATTTCAGAAATAAAAGTTACTATATTAATTTTCTATATGTACGTATATAGATTAAGCATGTTAGCTTACATATCCAATATTAGTACTTCCTGTTGGTGAATATGTCAGATTGTCTTAAACTAGCTTTTGTTGAAAATATTTTTTTCTGGTTTCTCTTTTTCTCAGAACTAATAATTATCCCTTTATTGTCAAAATGACTGATCTAATAGGTTCCTGTATACAAAGAACCTACCTTAACTATCCTAGGTACACCTGCAATAGTACAACATGAAATTTTGAATAACAAGAGGCATGTGTTGACAAAGGTAATTTTCTGGTAATTTTATTATGTCTAGCATATTGACATGGCCTTTCTCTGTTATTTTCTTATCTGATGAATAACTTTTGGTATAGGATGCATCTGGTTCAGTGAAACTTTGGGAGATTACCAAAGGCGATGTGATTGAAGATTATGGAAAGGTGACAACTGGTTACATTCATTTGCAACTTGTATCACATTCTTGTTTGCCAGGGAAGAAGATTGTCTGTAATGAATAAATGATATTTACAAAGTTTCAACTAATAGCTCTTGCTTTACTTTTGAACTATCTAGGTTTCATTTGAGGAGAAAAAGGAGGAGTTATTTGAGATGGTATGATTACTAAGTCACATCATGAATTTCTTTTTTAATAATTATATTTTCTTTTCTTGGCAAGATAACATGATTTCCGGTACTTTATTTGTCCAAGCCAGCTTTTAATTTTTCCAAATGCTGTTTTAGGTTAGCATTCCTGCATGGTTTACAGTGGATACCAGGCTCGGAAGCTTATCAGTTCATTTGGACACACCCCAGTGTTTTTCTGCAGAAATGTATTTGGCAGATCTTAACATTGTAGGCAAGCCTGAAGATGACAAGGTAATGGCATCATTGTCATGAAAAATGGACCTGCCCTTTTCTTAAATTTATAATTATATAATGTTGCTCCTAGTTTTTGGTATGCCGCTACAATTAAGGTCAACTCTTTATTTACTTGTTGTCGTTGGCTATAATTGACGTGAAACTGTATAATTGTCAACCACTTAATCTTCATGGGATCCATTCCAGTCAGTGGAACATGGTCATCATACCATCTTTAGTCCATAATCTTGCTCAATCTGGAATGATTCATATCTTGGTTCATAGTATAATGGTCATGATGGAAGCATTTAAGTTTTTTATATATCTGTTGAACTATATTGGCTGAGTTCTATTATGAATCTTTATAGTTTTAATAAATATGTGATTCATGCACACGACGACATAATTAGAATATTTTCATCAGTTTGTTTGTCATGTGTGAACAATAAAATTGTTGCTTGTTATTGTGCAGGTTAATTTGGCTAGGGAAACCCTTAAAGGACTCCTGGCTCATTGGTTGAGAAAACGAAAGCAGAGAACGGGATCCCCAGCTCCTGCTAATGGGGAGTTATTATCGGGAAAAGATATTGCTTCTAGAAGTCTTAACCATTCAAGAATTGAGGCTGATGGTAGTTCTGAGAATGATACTATGGTTTATCCTCCGTTTGAATTCTCAGTTACTTCCCCTCCTTCCATTATTACTGAGGGCTCTCATGGAGGTCCTTGGAGGAAAAAAATTACTGATTTAGATGGAACTAAGGACGAGAAAGACTTCCCCTGGTGGTGCCTTGATTGCGTCTTGAATAATCGGTTGCCTACCAGAGAAAACACTAAGTAATTTTGCTGCCGTCTTTATTTTTTCCTTCCATATTAATAGCTGCATTAAAATATGTGGTTGTAATCGTGCTTTTGATTATTTGTATATTTTGTTCCTTTGGCATAATTGCCTAACTCTGAGGATTATATCTATTTAATCACATCCAAAAATATGGTGGTACTTGTCTTTGAATTTGATTGTCTGAGCATGATAACATCTCAACTTAGTTATATAAAGCTCTCTTTAATATTGTGTTCTTTTGTGATAACCACTGCAGATGCAGTTTCTATTTGCAACCATGTGAAGGCTCTTCAGTCCAGATTGTCACCCAAGGGAAGCTAAGTGCCCCACGTATATTAAGAATTCACAAGGTAAGTTTTTATATTAATTGACAATTGGTATTAATAATTGCCTTAATGATCTCTGCATGTGTTATTAAGTTGACCATGATCATACTTTCCAAAAGTGTTATTCGTTTTGAATTTAGTTTAGTTTTTGTTTGTTCATATGTGTGGATTCTGTAAGCATATCCCCACATGTAGATGATACATTTTTTATGATGAACTTAATGTTCTCTTCTTTCTGTTGGTTTAGGTTATTAATTATGTAGTTGAAAAGATGGTGCTTGACAAACCTTTGGATAGCATAAGTGCTGATGGTAGTTTTGCCCCCGGGCTTACTGGTTCACAGTCACAGCATCAAACAGTTGGAGATGGATCCTTTCGATCTGGATTTAAGCCTTGGCTAAAGCTTAGACCTTCTATTGAAATATTGTGCAACAACCAGGCAAGTAATATGTTGCTTACCAGTCTTATATACAATCTTGTGACTCTGTATGAATATATTATGGTATTTTAGATACCAAGATTGAGCAATTTCATGACTTTATACTTTATTTTTCTGTGGTTGGCTTACTTTCCAATTCCTTTTATGTCTTCTAGAATCTATTTGCTAACATGATTGCCATTTTAGTTTTCCCGTCTTGGTGTTTCTGGAAGTCATTGAAGGAATGCTCTTTTTGATCTCTTGTTCTAAAATAATGATATGAAAATTCACTTTTTAATTTTTTTTGCCCAGAATATTTTTTAGTTCCTAATATTGGGATCAAACTTTATTTTAGTACCTGAAATTTAAAAGTGATTTTTTTAGCCTCTCAAATGTAAAAATTGATAGTTTTAGTCCCTCAAATTTAAAATTAATTTTTAGTCCTCAAAATTTGAAAGGGGTTTTTTAAGTCTCTCAATGTAAAACTGACAATTTACATCCCTCAAATTTGAAAATATTTTTTCTTGTCTAGAATAATTCATTTTGATTTTCGAAGTTGACATTCACAATTTGTTGATGTAACTAACACATTTAGTTTAAGAACGACATTTTAATCCTGTTTGAAATATCCTTTATACTTTTCCTTTTCTCATTCTTCCCCCTCCTTGTAATAGTTGTCTGAATGATTGCTACTACTACCACAACACTGTAGTTCATTCTTATCTTCTATATTCTTTGTTTTTTGTCACATTGCCGTGAATGAAGTTTCTTTTTCTCATTCTTGCCCCCTCCTTATAATAGTGGTATGAATGATTGCTATTAACCACAACTATATAGTTCATTCTTATCTTCTATATTCTTTGCTTTTTGTCACATTGTCCTGAATGAAGTTTTGACTTTGAGATTAAAGTATACTGGTTTGTGACTAGAATGTGTGTGAACACAATGTTTCCTCTTGGTTCCCTAGATTTTGTGGGTTTAAAATCCTGAACAAATTGATCTCAAAACGTTATTTGATAATTTAAATCTTGGAAGTTTAAAAATTGTTATAAATCGTATCTCTAAGATTGTTAGAAAACATAGTGTTAACAATGTTTTCGATAGAATACAAAAGGGTTGACATCAATGTTAGGGGATTTTTTTTAAGATTTCGATCCTTTAATTTTTTTCTGTAAAGTATTCAGATTTGAATTAAAGACGTTAATTCAAAATGATGAATCAATGTCAATATCAATTCCCACTACCTGCTTATGTTCTTCTTTTATTCTATTTAATTAATTTTTCATCTTGAATGAACCTAGAATTATTAATGAAGTTGTCAATTATTCATTTTCATTTCTTAGTTTTAGTATGTAGATCTTTTGACAACTTTATGAACTAAAATGAGTTATTTCCAAATTAGAGGACTAAAAAAAATGTCTAAAATTGAAGGGGACTAAAAATCACTTTAGATTTGGGCAAGTAAAAAATATTTTCAATTTTTGGGATTAAAATATCAATTTTTAATTTGAGAGACAAAAAACACTTTTAAATTTGGGGGAGTTAAAATTTGGCCTAAATTTGAGAGCGATTAAAAAGATATTTTAGCCAAAAAATTTAAAAAGTGAATTTTCATATAATTATTTAAGGTACACATGTTATTGTTGACATGGATGTTAGCCACATTAGCAACGAGTGTAACGTCTTTAGTACTTAGGGATCAAAATAACATTTTCTTTAATTCATGGACTAAAAAAGGACAATTTTTAATTTGGAGGACTATAGGAAAGAGTGACCCGAATTTGAAGAACTAAAAACATATTTAGTACTTGTTAGAATTATGTAGTGTGGATGTTGGTTTGTAATTTGCAGTTACAAAGTCACTAATTTGACTGACTTCTGGAGTCCATGATGCAGGATGAGTTGACAGAATATTAGGGCAATATGGTTTAAATATTCTTGGTTTGATTTGATTATCCAAAAACTCAGTGCAATGTTTCTTATACCTGGGATTTCTTTTACCAGTGGCATTATTATTATTATTATTCATCGTGTAACCGTGTTAGATTTTATTTTCACCGGATATCACAAGATGAACTGATAATAAGATTTGAAAAGACTGTCTTCTTAAATTCTTAACCTACTGGTAAGCCCTTGATTATAAAACTCAATTTCAGATGTTATAGACTCCTAATTGAGCCTTTTTACTATTGTATTGAAGTCTTAAAATAGACGGCAGTACTTGTATTTGATCTTTAGTCTTAACTGTTCTTGTGTGTTACCACCTTTGTTTTCAATTTCATGTTTTAATCAAGTTATTAAACTTATTACGCCTTTTACTGGTTGGAGATGATGATAATATTTTAATATCATTTTTCCCAAAGATTGAATGTTGTTTTTATTTTATTCATATTTGACTTTGCTTTGCATGATACTATTTTTTCACTTAAGGAATCTGCATTTAGCCAGCCTTTTGGTTTATTTTTAGGTACTATCTCCTGAAATGAGCTTAGCCACAGTGCGAGCTTACATATGGAAGAAATCAGAGGACTTGGTTCTAAATTACAGACTAGTTCAAAGCAGGTGACTACAAATTGCATATGCATCAGAGGTGGGTAATTGAGCCTTGCTTGTCTTTTCTGAGCTACAATATAATATTTAATGCTTTTGTGAATTTTCATTTCTGTATTTATCATATTTTGTAAATGTAACCGATTGGAAAGAGGAAATAGTCATTTTAAGATAATATTTCTTGACTGGTGTGAATGTCGATAAAAGTGATATTAGGTGATAAAGCCTAATCTTTATTAGTAACTTGTTTTCTTTCAGATTGGACAAAATTGAGCTTAACCTATTATTATCTGAATTGTCATTATTTATTTTGATGCATTGCAGAAACCATTCTTCTGCTTTCTTATCTCTATCTCTAGAAGAAAAATAATTAGAAGGAAAAATATTTTTTTTATCTTTTTTATTCTGAACTTTTTTGTTTAAATACAAGCATTCCCTGGTGGGATAATGTTTGTTGTTGTTCCATATTGAATTTACCCCCTTTTTGACATGCTTCATTCTTAGTGTGAAAAATTATATATTTGATGAGGAGTGCTAGTAATATACTCTCTTGACACTTTTTCTAACTCATCTCATTGGTATAAAATTTAATGTAAACTATAAAATGAGAAGTGAAACCTACTAAAATTTGTATTTTTTAATAAATTTCAATCAATTGTAAAAGGAGATGTTCAAAAGAGTGTATTGCTGGTATTTTTCTGTATTTTATTTATGCTGTCTCAGCAAAGATTGCAAACTTCACGATGAATTGTGATTGATACTTGCAGGTTTTCTTGTGATTATGTAAAATGCTTCTGAGCACCGATTCTTCTTGGGTTGCCTGCATTGATTGTAGTATTATTATAGGAATTTGTAAATTCTTAGTGGTCACTATCACCAAATTTAGTGCCATCCTCCGAACCTGCTTGGATAGTTTATTCTTTATTGGAGAGCTGTTACTGTAAATTTTGAACTATATCTAGTTGGCGTGCATACTTCTGCTGGACGTGGCGGTGTCTTCTGCATCTGACATCTGGCGCTATGAAGGCTTTTAATTGACTCTATTGAGGATTAGTTGGAATCATACTGCCAAAGTGGGGTGTTTTTTCAGGAATCAGGCAGTTGATATAGAGATGACAACGAAAACATTGTAAATTTGAATTGTGCGTTAAATATCTGGCCATAATTATGTTGTCCAGGTGCATATTTACATCATAAAATTTTGTTAATTCTAATAATATTTCCATTTGTTCAAATTAGTCATTTGAAATCTAGTGCTAGTTCTCAGCTAACATTATATGGGTCTTGTGTTCTTTCTCTGCATTAGTGTATGAATATTTGAGTGTATTCAATATGCAATTCTGAAGGCAAAACATTAGTTGAAACTGTGATGCTGTGGCATTATTTCCTTAGAGGTTTATATTTCGAAATTATTATCAAAATGATGTAACTGATAATCTTACCTTGTTATGCTTTTATTTTATTTATTTTTGTTGAGCCAGTAGATGTGAAATATGGAAACTGAATATGTACATAAACGGTGGTACTTTTTCCAGCAGCCGATGTTTGTTGCTTGCTGTATTATAATTCATTTTAGAGCAAATTATTGTGAGAACTCTCGTGATCAGCAAAATTTGCATAATTTCTGTTTTTGTTGACTCTACAGAAAATTTCTTAAATTTCGGTGACAGAGCACTCCTTTTTCATTAAGGGGATGTTTTTTTTGTTAAAATATAATGTTGTTATATGACGTGTAAAAACTTGTTTAATGCATTTTTATACTTAAAAAGTATGTTTAATACATATTTACATATAAAATTATTTATATAGAAAATTTTCTAATCAAGGTTTGTTGTTTTTGGAGGTTTTTTCCAAACAGATATTGAAACATGTTTTTATCTTTTAATTTAAATACAATTGTTAGAAAAATGTAATAAACAAACACATGTTTATGCTATGATCACTGCCAAAACAAGGAGCATTTGTCACATGATAAATTCAAGGGGTTTGGATGACTGAATTTCAAATTAACATAAAACTTTTATTAAAATAAATTAACCATTTTTTTTAAAGTTAAACTTCTGGTTAAGACACAGTGTTGACTAATAAGGACGTGAATGAGTTGATATTTTATTGCTTGATTATGAACTTTTTCATAAGTTTCCGCATAAACTAAAAGCAAGACTTTAAAGAAACTATACAATTTTTTATAAGTTAACTTATCTGAAAATTAATATTAATATATAAATTTTTCTTCTTAATTTTATTTTTATAAACTATTTAGAAAAAAATTATTCAAATATGTCCAAAATTATTTGAATTTAGTTTAATACATGACGTCCATTTAAAAAGACCAACTATTCCACGTCTATTAAACTAAAACGTGCAAGCTTAGGCAAGATGAAAGTGTTTCGGACGTATACTGCTTTCAGTGTTGGGTTCTATTCAACTACAACTTCCTGTTTTTCCTTTGACTCAACTTTTCTTTAAGGGTTATTAAGTTGTACCTTGAGTGCAAATTTCTCCACGAGTAAGGCTTTTCAACAATTGCCAAAGTTCTTTTAAGGCAAAATACAAAAAGCAGACATTCATAAAAGTAGTACCAAAGGTAGTTAGGGTGGATATTCTTAATCGTTTCATTTATGAGAGATAAAAAAATCATTGCAACAATCTTCACGTTTTGAAATGATTACTAGTGTGAAATTGTTTGTTATAAATTAACCAGAAAGATTTGAACATACATATTGATGTTATGCCTATGCTTTCGTAACTTCAGGTGAGTTTGGAATTCAGTTCGTGTTCGAAGTAGGATATTTGTAAAAGATATTTTAACGTAAAAGATATTTTAACGTTTAAGTTATAATTTAATACGTGGTTAGTTAGAATTTAATGTGTGGTTGTTAAATGCTAATTGTTATTAATGCACATTTGTCTCGATTATTGGACATGTATTTATTAAGAGTTTATAGGTCCCCAATCAAAGATAACATATCTACAAAAGACAATTTGAGGTAAGTTAGGATTCATGTGAGGTAGTTAGAATATTAATTATTATTAAATACATCTTTGACTCGTTATTGAATGTATATTTATTAAAATAACAGATTGTAGATTGATCCATATTCCATATTTCACACAATTTACTGATTTAGTCTTGTAATTAAAAAAGGATCTTGTATATATATTATGTTTATTTAATTATTTTAAAATAAAACTTATCTTTTGAGTGGTTGAAACGTTGTTTTTACAAAGATTTGATCCTATATCACAAATCTAAATCCCTAAATCATAAATATTATATCAAAAGTATTTTGTTAACACCTTTTATCCATTAACATAGATTTAGACTTTCGTAGAGTGATGTTTTTTGTAATTTTGATGAGAGTGATGTGACATTGAGGGTAGTTTTGTAAAAGTGTAGCGTTTGAGTGCGGGTGTGGAAGTGAGAGAATTTCAAATAAAAGAAAAGGTCGAAAATGGAGAAATAAACAACGGTCTTCGTGGAGGGAGGGAGAAGCAATAGAACAAACGAAATATAAATCATAAACATCTTTCTTGTGTGGTTGCCACTGCTTATTTGTTTGTTATTAAAGTGTTTAATATCATTGATTTCACTCATCAATCAGAACTAATCTTATATTATACTGGTTACTCGAGCCAACGAATGTAAAATATTACACAGTTTCTTGTAAATCTACGGTCAAAGTGACATTATTAAATGTGTATTACTGTTGAGATAGTCATATTATATAATATAGTATCCGAAAAATATCTCGGTTAGATCCGCGGTTGTCACTTGGAGAACGTAAGTAACACATAATTATTTTATTTAGTTATGGAATATAATAACTATTTGCTAACTAATAATAATAGTAATAATATCTCTCTTCAGAAAAGAATGTCCGTTACCTTTTCTTGTCATAATATTATTTATTTTTTGGGTCCTAATGATTTAATTTATATTACTTTTAAGAATAATAAAATCCCATAAAATCCCACGTGGTTCATTGCCGTTCGCTGGAACAAGAATCATTGTTATCTTTATGTCTGGCACAGTTTCTTACAACACCCCAACCTAAAGTCATTTCGATTTTCGTGGTATGGCGCGGGTGTAACTACGCGCTCCGTTCCTACCGTGTGTGTTGCTGCAATTTCGCTTCTATTATTCGTTCACTCTTTTTCAGCCTTTTCCGCTGATCAAAACCCAAACATGTGACCCACGCGCCCTTGCACGACAAACAACACACGACTTCTTTGTTTTGTTTCTTTGGTACTATAAACTCTCAGAAGCATGCATAACAAGAACCGCGTGCAAGTGTAGAAAAGTACCACCATTTTTCTTTTCTTTTCTTGGTCCATTCTTCTCTGCATCGGAAAGTGTGGTGATAACAATGGCAACAGAAGAGTGAACATTAGTTGGGTTGGGTGAGTGAGTTCAGTTCAATCACTGTGAATTGTGATGGCCTCGGTTGGGGGTTTTCTAGTCTCGCCCGTTGGTTCTGTAAGGTGCTTTACGAGGCACCGGTTTGGAGTTCGGGCTCAGAGTTTGGAGGGTGGAGGCTCTACGGTGTTGTCGTCGGAGTCTGTGAATGGATCTTCGTCGGTGGTAGTGGGGACGCAGAAGAATCATATTGGTGGTTCGTTGGTTAAGGAGGAAACGAAGGTGCGGTTGTTGGGAGTTGAGGAGAAGAAGAAGAAGGGTGAAGCAGAAGAAGGTTTGGCAGCGCTTTGGGATGATGGGTATGGGAGAAGGAGCGTGGAGGATTACTTTGCCGCTGCTAAGGAGATTTGCAGATCAGATGGAGGCCCACCTCGGTGGTTTTGCCCAGTTGAATGTGGGCCCCCTTTGAAGGATTCTCCTACTCTTCTGTTTTTACCTGGTACAAATTTACACTTCTGAACTTCATGCATTCACTGTGTGTGATATGTTTGCATGAGGCTTCTAGCCATGAAATTGTCTTCCTTATAAACATTTTTTTGTGACACGTTCATTCTTTATATTTTAGTAACATAGCTTCTTTATTCTGACACACTTTTTCTGCTAATATTTAATGGAGATGACAATAAAAGAAATTTGTGCGCGACTTCTTAGTTTAATGAACCTTACTCGTGATTTTGTAATTTAAGAAGAAAAGCATTTACTAATAGGAGAGATTGTTAGTGTTGGATGGGTTTCTTTGCATGCTTTTAAAATACTGGATTGAATGGGTTTCTTTGATATTGGGCCATATTTAACTTTACAGTTGTGGTTGATTGTTTTCAATCTTGGAAACTTTGATTTGTAATAAATTGGTTGAAAGTTCGGTCCTCAGAAATCAGAGTGTGTATATCTACGTATATTTGAGTAAGTGTGAATGAATGTTTAACCTGAAAACGGTTTCATTCGTAAAGATTGATGATTTGTATAGATGAAAACTTTTATGTGACAGAGTGGTACTAGTTGCTACTTTCAAACCCCAAATTGAAATTGTGTATTAACTCTTAATGTTGAAATATTGAATGATGAAATTGAAAATGCAGAGTGTTGAAATTTCTCTAGTTTAACTCGTGCAGGGATGGATGGCACGGGACTCGGTCTCACTTTGCACCATCAAGCTCTTGGGAAGTATGTTGTTTTTTGTATTTTAATAGTTAGTTGAAAACTACTTTAAAATTGCGTTTCTTTAGCATTTTGAAATTGTATGTCTGAGATATTACTCAGTTTTACAATGGTCTGATTTTATTTTTTTGGTGTAGCCTTCTTGTTGAAGGTTGATGAAATATTAAGCTTCTTGATGGATATGCTTGTTATATTGTTTAGAACAATTATTCTATGTTGGTTCATGTAATTTTATTTCGCTTTCTCTTTTGATCTTTACTTTATGTAATGCAGGGTTTTTGAAGTTCGTTGCTTGCATGTCCCAGTTCATGATCGAACACCATTTGAAGGTCTTTGCTTTTTAATGTATGCTTTTGTCAACTTTTGAAAGTTCTTTGTTGCTTTTGATGATATGAGAGTGCTTAATTTGAGTTGTTCATTTTTATTGAAGCATCTGGAACTTCTCAATTTCAATTTGTTTAATGCTCTTGAAACATACTTCTACATTGGCATAGTTCAAATGTGATGCAGCTCATGTACCCATTGAACATTTATAAGTGGGGTAGTCGTAAATTTGAAGCATAAAATTCAATTAAGCATGTCGATGCTTCAAATTTTAAACAAAAAGGAAGTAGATGGTTAAAATAGATCTTATGAGAAACATTATGGGAATTCTGAATTGGGTGACTGAGTGACTCTTCCTTTGGGCACTCTGATAATCAGAATCCAATCCTAGATTGGAGGGATTTCCTCCTTCTCCCACTTTCCCTTCCAGAAACCCTTTCTGTGATCTGGAACAGATTGAACTGCCAATGGCTAACTAATCTCAGGAATCTTGCTTATCTGCTAGTAATCTTAAAATAAAAAAGGAAAACTTATCAACCATTCACATTGTCTTCTTATCCTTTTGTTTGAAATTTCAAACTAAAAGATGTCTTTCCCTAAGAATTATGCAAACCTAAACATGATCTTGATTGTAAAATTTTATAAATGAATAAATTCAAACTTGCTAGCGAAGCCATATTATATACTTAATCTGAGAGTTTTCCTTTTTAATTTTCAAATTTTTGAAGAGCTGGTGAAACTTGTTGGAGAAGCTGTTAAGCTCGAACATGCTTTGTTTCCAAATAAACCAATCTATCTGGTAGGTGATTCGTTTGGTGGAAGTCTAGCACTTGCTGTTGCTGCTCACAATCCAACAGTTGACCTGGTACTGATATTATCCAATCCAGGTGATTCTATCAATAGTGTATTCCTTTTTGTCAATTGTTAATGTATTTAGTTGGTGATGTCTTGTCAATTTTCAACTTAAATCTGACAATATACCTTTTTCAATGACAGCTACATCCTTTGGCCAATCTCAGTTGCAACCTTTGTTTCCTATCTTGGAGGCTTTACCTGATGAACTGCATGTTGCTGTTCCCTTTGTTCTTAGTTTTATTATGGGTAAATAATATTTTTCTTAAGATTCTAGCTGTTACATATGAATATTCATGGAGATATAATTCATTTGCAAATTCTATGGATAATAATCCAATTCTTATTTTTCTATATCTTGTGAATTATGCCTAATAAATAATTACATCTATTTCAAATGAATTTTATAAAGTATGTGGGACTGAATTGTATTCAACAACTAAAGATGTCAGAGTATGTGCTCACACACACACACACACCAGTGTAGCACATTGCTAATAAAAAAACACACTTCTGTAGCACATTGCTAGGAGGATAACAAACAATAGGGGAACAGAACCTAATCTCTAAGTTCTGATTCAATAGAATGAGGTCTCAAGAAGATAAGTTGATATCAGTATCATAACAAACTTGCTGTTCTTTATATTATCTCATTAATTCATATATACTGTTATATTTAATGACACCAGGCGATCCAGTGAAGATGGCATCAGTCAATATTGGAAATAGACTTCCTCCTGTCAAAAAAGTTGAACAATTATCACACAACCTTACTGCCTTACTGCCATGTCTTCCTGTAAGAAGCTTTTAATATTCTGTCCTTGGTCTTTCTCTCTATATCTCTTAATGTTTAGGGCTATATTGCATCTAAGTTTAGCTAATTGACAATAATTACAGGCTTTTGGATGGATTTAGCTCCTAACCTCTTGTAACACACACTAGCATGTACACAATTATGAAGTTTTTTCTTTCAACTTGTGATTGTTTAATTATCCCTCTTATTTTCTAGATTATAATAGTATTTGCCTTTTTCCTCTATCCTTTTCTGTTGTTCTATTTTCTAGACAAAATATTACGAAGTTCATATAATATGGGATTATGCTCAGCTGCATCTGTATTTAACTGTATTATGTATTGTCAGGAGCTGGCTAACGTTATACCAAGGGATACTCTTCTTTGGAAGCTGAAACTTCTGAAATCAGCTGCTGCATATGCTAATTCTCGTCTTCATGCCGTTAAAGCTGAAGTACTTGTGCTTGCTAGGTTTTTACTCTCTTTAGAATTTACACCTCACATTATAATACTGCGTTGTATAGTTTTGTTTTTCATCTCACAAACGTTCTTCTAATTGCCTCACAAAGCTAAATTTGTACTTGCAATATGTTATGGCTTTGTTTGATTCATGTTACCAACCCAACCTAATATATGTGGCTATTGTAATTTAATACAAGAATTCTGCCACAATAACCTACAGAACGATATAACCTAGTAGTAGATCAATAATGTATATATGCTTGTATGGTAGTATGGTTCAGATTTATAGTTCTCATATTCTTATAGGTCAATGCTGTATTGGATCTTTTGTGCTAACTTAAATTTATTGATTTATGACTTAAGCTCTTACATTTTAACCGAGTCAACAATGTTGTGTACGAATTTAACATTTTCTCACCCAAATTTTGAGACTCTCGTGTTCATATATAATTAAGATGTATAAGTTGCTTTCTAGTAAATATTTTCCATTGGATGCTGACAAAATTTCCATTCTAGCGGTAAGGATAACTTGCTACCCAGCGTAAATGAAGCTAAAAGACTTGCGGGATTATTGTCAAACTGCAAAGTTCGTGTCTTTAAGGACAGTGGACACACCCTTCTCCTGGTACGTGAAGTGAATGTATATACTTGCAACTATGGTAATTTGAGATAATGCTCTCACTTGATAACCCCTATTAACAGGGTGTGTTAAGTGAGACTGCTTTCAACTATCATCTATAAAGTTGAGGATATTTTCTAGCGACCATGTAACTTCTAAATTTGACCATCTACATAAGATTGAGTGGCCGAAATTGGTTCCTTCAACCTTCTATGATAAGATAATGTTCTCACATCTATATAAGCTTGAATGGTCGAAAGTAGTCCCTTCTATAATAAGATAATTCTTTCACTTGATGACTCCTATAATAGGTAGACTATTGCATTATATCACCATTTTAATCCTTATGGAGGATTTAAGGGTGCACAAATAATATTTGTATCAAATCTTTGAGGGGTTAAAGTGGTGACAATCTTTGGAGAACAATGTAGTAAAAAAATCTTAGGGACCAATCTGGCGTATAAATATTTTGGAGGACTAATGTTTGGGTGCATAAAACTTTGGAGGACCAAATTGATGATTTTCTCTTCATAATTTTCATTTTAATTGATTTGTAAAGTTTTTCTTTTTTCTTTTCTAGGATTGCTTTCGAAAAGTTTGAGTTTATCTTATTTTGTATTTTTTTAATACTTTATTAAATTATCTATGTTTATTACTTTCAGGGAATCTTATAATCACAAATGCTGTAAAGAGCATTTTCTAATTTCAGTACTTGTCCATGGACCAATAGGCATACAAAAGGATGTGTTTTTTTGTTTTTCTAAAGCCTTTACTTTCTGCATAACCTTAACACAGTCCTTTGCATCATGTGATTAACATCATGAACTCGCTAGCCATGTTATATTGCTGTATTAAGTTTAACTATATTAGTTGCAGACTTACTTCCTATATAGCTTCAGTGATAACAACTTATTATCAAGTGCAGGAAGATGGTATTGGTCTATTGACCATCATCAGGGGAACTTGCATGTACCGTCCTTCGCGAAGGCCTGATTTGGTCAGGGATTTCATTCCTCCCAGTATGACAGAATTCAGATATGCAATGGATCAAGTGGTTGGGTAATTTGATTTGGCTATATTATGTTCATTTTTTTGTTGCTCTTGTTAGTTTTTTTTTTTTATCAGCAATGAATTAATAGAATTTAAAAGAAACACTTTAGGGGTGTTCCAACCCTTATACATAAAAACTCCTAATTAAGCATTCAACAATTAGATCAAAGTTGAGCGATACACCACTTAACTCAAAACCTTAAACTAGATAAAGATACTAGTGGAAAGAAATAGATGAAATATATTTCTGAAATATTTTACAAATGTGATTACAGTCTCTATTTATAGACTGTTTTACAACCTAATTAAGGAAAGAAATAATAGGTAATGAAATCAAGAAATAATGGGTGTTTAAAGCTGTACAAATCAAATCACTAACAAATCTGTCCTAATAAATATAAAATGGAATATGCACTTAATTATAACATAATTCTTCTGATTATGCAACACTCCCCCTCAAGTTGGTGAATGTATATCTATCATTCCCAACTTGCAAGTAAGATC
>Ga0123341_1000353_pt1 | contig 26251 bp, 17 predicted proteins | sample Turbeapinknodule_FD_89959 | JGI IMG/M metagenome (GOLD analysis project Ga0123341, IMG submission 89959) | Root nodule microbial communities of legume samples collected from Mexico - Turtle bean Mexico pink nodule | ecosystem: Host-associated > Plants > Roots > Nodule | place: Mexico: Nepantla...
GGTATTTTTTTTTATAGAAAATTATGTCTAGTTGGAGAGATTTTTATATTTGAACAATAAAAAATATCAGAAAATTAATTATTAACAAAATTCGACAGAAATTCCACACTGATATATATCATGTATCATGATTATGTTAAGGAACATAACCTTGGCATATTTGGTAAGACAAATCAAGTCGTTGCAAGAAAAATACTCTTTCATGGGAAAAATCAGCAAGAAAATTTGATTTTCTTCTAAAATGAAAGAGAAAAGAGTTAGATTATTTGATGTGTTTCATGATAAAAAAAAAGGGTAGATAGAGAAAAAGTTATTTGAAAGAATTACCACATGATTCATGTCAATTCCTACAACTTTTTCAAATATTTGTTTCTTATAGAAATTTTATTTTAAATTTTTGAATTGAAAATGGTATTGTTGTATTCTATATAGATTTGTTCCAAATAATTTATTATCTAAAATATCAAGTTAAATTTTTTATTTTAATTGGAAAAAGAAAAGCAAAAAGTGAAAAGATTTTTGTCAATTTTCAAGGCAGCAGTTGGAATAACAATAACACACATCATTTGCACAAGTAAATGATAACCACCTAATGAAGATCAAAGACTAATATTTGAATTCGTTACCATAATAAATATTTTGTAATAATGTGACAAGATTCTATCTGAAAAGTTGTCAATCTAACCATATATATCTCATCAAAACTCTATTAAAAACCTGCCATCTTTGACAGGTAATATTTTTCTAAAGATAATGATTTTATGCAAATTCAGACATCTATGTTTGGTATTTACAACAAATTCAATATGTTATGTTCCAATTATTCATCCTCTTTTCTCAACAAAACTCGAGAGATTTGACATTCAACCCATAATGCAACTTTCATAAACAAAAAGAAAGTTGCTTCTCAAATCATGGGCATGATTACTGTTTCTCAACCATTTTCTCCTCAGCCTTTTACCTTGTCATATGTTATTGCGAATGCTTCCAATATGATTGTAACACTGTTCTTCTGTCTTTTTCTGGCCACCATATTTTCAACAATAGTTGTTCTTCTCCTATTGAGATTATGCGAAATTATATCAGATATTCTTCTTGAAACACTTGAGGATGACACTGAAGATGGAAGAACACCTTTGGTAGTTCAGTCTTTTCTGACTAACCAAGATTCTTTGAATCAAATAAGTCATAGTAGGGAAAGATTACAATCACATTCACAAACTTTTGGGATGAGATCAATTCATAAAGCTTCATCAATGAAACTGCCACAGCTTGTGATTTATGGACAAAATCCAAATGAGTTGAGTCCATTTTGCAGTAGTTGTGTCATATGTTTGGAGAGCTTCATCACCGGGGAGTCTTGTCAAATTCTTCCACCTTGCAATCACTTATTTCATTCTTACTGCATAAGGCATTGGTTGAAAGACAATGCCTCTTGCCCCATTTGTCGAAGTGTTTATTAGAAATATGATAAGTTACAAAGTGGATTATGCATGTTTTGTAGCAAAAAAACTTGATAATACAAAACTGTTCATTTCTTTCCTTTTGTTGGGAGATTTCGTCATTGTTTATATTTCCTTTGTATTGTTTATATCCTTTGTAAGTACTCATTACATTTTATTCATTTATTTATTTTCTAGTGAATGGTCCGAAGTACCAAAGTTATCTTGGAACCGTGTTTCCTGAAATTTTTTTGACTATCAACACAGTCACAACATCTCGACACTTCGATCGTCCAAATAATGCATGGGTTGACAAAATCAGATTTTGAAAGTGTAACTAATTAACGAGTAATAAACACACTTCATAACACAATCAGCAGAATTTGGGTCTTAGTGGGCAAGGCCTAATGATCCGTACTAAGAAGGGCCAAGACAATCACTATAAGTAGGTAACACCTCCTCAAGGTTAAAGGTAATGAAACTCTAATATCTCAATACCCTTAACTCGCGCTAATACGGACTTGAGTGTCGAAGTATAATAACAGATATTCTTGTCGAGTCTTGAAGATTTGAAGACCTAAAGACCTGAAGATTCGAGAATCCGAGAAGCTGAGGACCAAGAAGGATATGTGTAAGGAAAATTCCATTTTTGGCACCCACCATGGGGGAGAAATAAAATCTTACTGAAAAACCACATGGTAACCACTTGAAACATGATAGGTAAGGATAGACGCATGCCAAAGGAAGCAGATAATCATCAAGACAACTCAATAAAGATAATGCTAGAAATGAGGAAAGAACTTGAGACTCTCAAGAGGAAAATTTAGGAGGAGATAAATGCCCTCATAGTAGACAATGCTTATATATAAGGAAAAAACTAGAGAGAAAGGAAACGATCTAAATAATACATAAGGAACATCGAGATCCCATCGGGTCTAATCAGTAGACACTGCTAAGAATGGAGAAGGCCAATCGTTTCCATCACTTGAGCACCAAACTAGATGTTTCAATTAACAACTTCAGAACTTCGTCACAATAACATCACTTTACAAAGGTAATAATGAAAGTTTCCCTCCCAGGAACCTAGAAAAGTCTGACAATGGACAAATATGATGGAACTATCGATCTCAATGAGCACGTGGATGCCTATGTAACCCAAGTCACACGAACAAGGATGAACTTTTGTGTCGATTTTTATCCATTTCCCTAAAAGGGGCCGCCCTGAGTTGGTTTACACATCACCACCTTTAATCAATTATTTTTTTCGATACGCTGGTCATGAAATTTGGGGCACAAATTAGCTACAAGCCGACCTTACCACCTCACATTCGTAGCATTGGTCAATATCGGACAAGAGAAGATAGAGTTGTTGCGAGCATTCATGAAGCATTTTGGAAAGGAAACACTTAGTATCCAAACCTAAGTCCCAAGGTGGCCAAACATCATATGGTCAGTAAGCTCAAACCTGGTCCTTTCTCGAATATCCTTGGCAAGAAGCCACGTGCGAATCTTGACGACCTACGGTAGAGGGTAGCCAAGTTCATGCAACTAGAAGAGCTACGAGAATTTTATTCTAAGGTGAGATCGCCTGACGGCCTAGACAGAAGATTAGTTGAGAAAGACTGAGGTAAACAACTGCCACCGTCGAAAAGGCAAAGAGAGTTTCCCCGACCTCAGCGCTTCGCACAATACACACCACTGATTGCGGACTGGTCTCAAATACTTGAAGAAGCTCTAAACGCCAACCTCATATTGACCCCCAACAAAGACCTATATGCCCCCTAACGGCAATTAGACAAAGCATTGTCGATACCATCACAACTACGAACACAAAATGGAAGAATGCCTAACACTCAAAGTCAAAATTGAAGAATTGGTGCAAGTTGGTCATCTTTGTCGCTTTGTGAGGAAGAACCGTGACGAGGGCGCTAGGAGGCCAAGAGCTGAGAGCTGAGGAGAAAGACAAGAATGTGTGGATAGGAGAGAAGTTAATCAAGATCGAGGTGAAACTAGCCCCTTGAGAGGTGTCATCAACACCATTTCTAGTGGAATTGCGGGAGCAGGTACAATGTACTCCTCTAGGAAGAGACATTATTTAAGGGAAATTTAGTTCACTAATGTCGTGGCTAAAAGGAATAGAAGAAGCATGCTACCCATAACTTTTACCAACAAAGACTTCAAAGCCATTGATCTCAGCCATGATGAGATCATCGATAGAGGTACCCAACTTGATCATCATGAAGCACCGGTTGATTAGGGAAGTTCGATGGACACACTATACTAGAAAACATTTAAAAATTGGGATTGTCCCGAGATATTATAGCCTCGTATGATGAACAAATAGTTGGATTATCCGAAGGGCTAGTAGACACCCGAGGGTATATTGACCCGTACACGAAGTTTAAATAGGGCATCCAAATGTACAAAACCACCAAGGTCAAATATATTATTGACACTGATACTTCCTACAACGTCCTACTAAAAAAACCTTCACTATATAATTTGGGAGCAATCATCTCGACCCCCCACCTAGCCATGAAGTTCCGCCCGAAATTTGGGACATCATGATCATCCATGTTGATAAAGGGACCATACGAGAATGTTATGACGCTAGTATGAAAATCTCTATTGAATACCTGACCGAAGCTGAAGACTAGAGGTTAACTAGGTCGCCATTATGGAAGACCTGGATCCTTAGCATAGCAACGACCCGAAGGTGGAACCAGAGGAGGGGACGATCCCATGGCAACTAGGGGCATATAAACATAATACTTAACTACGTGCGAACTTGAAGATGGCCGAGAAGGTTGCCATACCGAACACATTGGCAAAAAACCATGATTTGTTTGCATGGACAACGACTGACATGTTAAGAATAGATCCCCGCGTAATTTCACATAGGATGGTGTTGTCCAAAGAAGCTGGGTATCTTCAAATAATAAAAGATTGGAAGAAGAAAGAAGGCTAGCCGCTAAGCATCAGGGTCAAAAGTTATTGCGCGCTGGTGATAAGTGCTAAATTATAGTCAAATTCATAGTTCAATAGACATGTGATTTGTGCATAATATGTATACAAACTAGCGAAAAACATGTCAAGAACCCTCCAACTCAAGCTGCACATGAATAAAAAGAGGAAAAATAACAAATTTACAAAATTCTTGTAGAGAAATGCAGAAAACCAAATAAACAAGGATGAAGCAAAATAGTCAATCCACCCAGTACATGAAAAATGACTTAGTGGGTTGATTCTAGAGAGAAAGCTCCACAGAAAACACTCAAAATGTTGAGCACATTTACATATGCTGACAGGATTAAAGGAATCCAAAACCTAGAGTAGAGGTCTAGGAGGATACATGCAGAGTGGGACTCAACAAGGATTAACAGAGCCTCTATGCTACATTTTTTTAAAGCCTTAACCTAGTAGTAGAAATTAGAATAGGAATTTCAATTCTTGTAAATAAATTAGGCCTCAAACATTGGGCCAAGTAGCATAAGATTTGACTTGTATTTGGGTCTTGCATTATCTAGGGTTAGATTAGGGTTTCTAGAAACCTACTAAGGGTTCAATTGGGCTCACTTGGCCCAAGATAAACCATAGGTCAATCATGACATGAGAGTAGACACCTAAATGGTTGTGTTATACATTAAGCGCATATTTAATGTGTTCGCTAACCGACACATGGGAGAGAAATTCAAATTTGAATTTCCCTCTCCCCTTTTAGCTCCATTCTTGGCCAGATTTGAGTATATAAATTGAAGGCTTGTGTACTTGTTTTTCAAATCATTTTGAATAGAGTTATGCTGCAGAAATTGATAGTCAAACTCTCCTTTGTTTTGCCTTTCTTTATAGTAGACGTATACTTGATCTCCTCCACCAATTCCAAGTGATTAGGCATCACATATCACTCTCCAAAACACCTCATGACACTCCAAGTTCCATAAAACTCCTAAATTTCTTCCTTGACTCCATTTCCTTCATTCCTTTCATCAATTCAATCTACACAAATCAACAAAGAATGCAAACCATGAAGAAGAGACTCTATCATGTGGTATCCAGATTCCTGGTTCAAACAAGTGAGTTCTTTTTCTTCTAGTGTTTTTCTTCAATTATGTGCTGTTACAATTTATTTTGCTTGTCTTGAAGTGTTTGCAATCTGTTTCATCGTTTAATTGTTTTGGTTTAAGTTTTAATCGGTTCAAAAGTTCATTTCTATCTTGAACTTTTCATTCTGTGAGTTAGGATGTTCATGTGTTTCGTGTGTGTGATGTTTTTTAGTCTTATTTCACAAACTAATTGGTGCATTTGGTTAGTGCTGAGTAAATTTTATTTTACAGCTCTTAATTCAATCATGTCTTGTCATGTTATTCCATATTTGTGACAATTTCTAAGTAGTACTTTTATTGAATATTTGATTGCTTAATTTTGCTTGAGTCCTACATATACGTTGTTTTGATTCAATTCATATGTGCTTTTGGTGCTTTTTAATTTTTCTAATTTGAGTTTCATACTATTTATGTTAAGCCTTTGCTACTGCTATACTAAACTAGGGTTAACGAAAAAACTTCTCTACTTCATTCATATTGCTTAGTCCCTTTTAAGGGTAAAAGAGGGTTGGGGGCCTTACAATTCTTGAATAAACATGACATTTCAAACTAAAAAATACATAATAATAATGGCAGACTTCCCAAATAGGAGCATGGGTCTATCCTATTATAAAATCTTTCATCCAATTGGGTTGCTTTTTGGGCCTTGTGCTTGTGTATGGCCCCATTCTAACATTACTATCCGCCTCAAAAGACACTTTGTGCTCAAAGTGGAGCCTTAGGTTCAGTTAGGCCGTTGGTGGGCAATTAGGCTGGGGTTGGTCCACGTGAGCATTGGTTTGGTTATGGGGTGGGGTGTAATGGAATTGGCACGGGGGTGCAGCGAAAATATGGGTTGTGCAAGGTTTTTTGGGGCTAATAGTATTAGTCTTAGGCGTTACTGGCTCCGAAGCAGTTTTTGGGTTTTTAGGTGTGATGCTTTAGTGGTGGGGTGGGGGTGCAGCAAGAGTTTGGACTGTGAAGGGTGTGTTGGGATTTAGTATTGGGTGTTGGATTATTAGGGTTGGTAAGAGGGGTCGCGAGTGCATTAGGGTTTTGGGGGATGGGGCACCGTTTGGAGATTAAGGTTAATATTAGTTGGGAAGTCTTGAACATTGGCGCTAGGCTCGAGGCATGGGGAATTCGCACCGCCTGTGAGTGGGACGCGAGGCACGCTGCCTTTGGCTCTTGTAAGATGCGTGTTCAGATAATTATGAGGCGTGGAAAGGCGTTGCTCGTAGGGCACGTAAGTCTGTGCCAATTGTGAGTGGAACACATGGTGTGCTGTCATTGATATCCATGTGCGATGAGTTCAGAGAGTATTGAATTGGGTTTTGAGATGAGTTAAGTGTTGTTGGAAGGGGTAAGTTAGTGGATTCTGTAGAGGAAAAAGGGTGCTCCCCAGATGACCCTTTGAATGGTTTTAAAAGTGAAACATGCAAGACCAAGTGGACGCGAGCGAACTCTGGTAACTGGAGTCCGTAGGCAACGACTCTGACGTGACCAAGGACTCTGTACGATCCTAAAAAAAGCAGGCCCAAATTTTGATTTGGGCGTCGTTCCTACGAGTGTTTCCAGTTGGGATGGAGGCATACCCACACCCATTTGTCGGGGTCAAAGGTACGGTCGATGCAGTGGTGATTGGCTTGGTCACACATGTGTTGGCTTGTGCGGCGCAAATGTTCCTGAAGTTCATGGAGGATGACGGTGTGCTCCGTCAGCGTCTCCTGAAGGGTGGCCACCATGTTTGGGATGTTTACAAAGTCGATGATAATGGGTGGTTTCCTACCGTATAGCACATGGAACGAGGAGGTTCTTATCGCCGAATGGTATGTGGTATTGTGCCACAGTTCTGCCAAGTGCAGATATTGATACCACTTCTTAAGTTGGTTTCCCGCTAAGCATCTCAAGTAAGCTTCTAATCCGCGGTTTAACACCTCCATTTGGCCATCAATTTGGGGATGGTACGACGAACTGAATGTTAATGTTGTTCCCTATGCCTTGAATAGATGTTGCGAAAAAGTACTCACAAACAAGGGTTCTTTATCAGATATAATGGATTTAGGTAGTCCATGAAGGCGACACATCTCAACTAAAAAGCGTTTGGCTAGTTGTTGGGTCGTGAAGTGCGTAGGAAGAGCTATGAAGTGTGAATATTTTGTGAGTCTGTCGCAAATGACTCAAATGACCGAGTGGCCGACTGAACATGGGAGGTGAGTTATAAAATCCATTGATATATCTTCCCATACTTATTTTCAAATTGTTAATGGTTAGAGTAATCCCTAAGTTTTGGTTGGCATGTATTTGTTTTGTTGACATGTAGAGCATTGTTGGACGAAACAATCGACGTTTCTAGTTCATTTCGGCTAATAGAATGAAGTAGCTATGCGCTTAAGAGTGGGTTTGATGTTGGAATGGCAGCCGAACGAGGAAGCATGGAATTCGGTCATGATGCGGTGGGGGAAATTATTCACTGCTGGCACAAAAATCTGGTGTCAGAAGAATAATAACCCTTGACTAGTGGAGAAAAGGCTCGGCTGCTGTTGACTGCCTGTGCATGCTTGGATCACTTCCTAGCCTTCTGTGGTTGCAAGATATTGGTGGAGGTCACGAACAAGCTGCAATATGGTTGAGTGATCCTCACTTTATCTTGAAAGAGCATCAGCCACGACATTCTCCTTCCCAGGTCTGTAAACAATCTGAAAATCATATCCCTATAATTTTGTTGTCCATTTCTGTTGCTCGGGGTTTGTATGATTTGGGAAAGAACGGTGTTTAGGCTCTTTCCATATGTGATTATCTTGAAATGCTAAGCTATGAGATACTTACACCATTTTTTTACTGATTTTGTAACGGCATACATCTCACGAACATATACGAAGGAAGCTTGGAGTTTGGGATTCATCTTTTTGTTGAAGAAGTCCAGCGGACGCCCTGATTGGCTGAGGACAACTCCTACTGCCACGACAGAGGCGTTTGTTTCTACTACAAAAGGAAGCTTGATGTCTGGTAGGTGTAGGGTAGGCACTTTTGCTATGTGTAATTTTGATTTTTCAAATGCTTGTTGCACGAGTTGAGACCATGTAAATTTATGGTGTTGTAATAAGTCGGTGAGAGGAGCGGCGAGTGTGACGTAATGCTTGATGATTTTTTTGTCGAATCTGGTGAGGCCGAGGAAACCCAGTAATTTCGTGAGTGATCGTGGCTGAGGTCATTTGTGTATGGCCCGGACCTTATCCAGGTCTGGGTGGACTCCTTGAGTAGAAATTATATTACCTAAGTAACTGACTTTCGCGGTTGTGAAACTTCATTTGGAAAGCTTGGTAAAAAAAATTTTTATTTTGTAGTGTTGCCAATATAGTTTTTAGATGAACAATATGATCCTGCAAGTTTGGGCTATAAATCAAAATATCATAAAAAACAATTAGGACAAACCGATGGAGGTATGGTCTGAGAAGATCATGCATTGCTGCCTGAAAAGTAGAATGAGCGCTAGTTAAACCAAATGACATGACTAAGAATTCGTAGTGGCCATCAATAGTGTGGAAAGTTGTTTTGTGAGTGTCTTCTTGAACTATAAGTATTTGGTGGTACCTAGAGTGCAAGTCTATTTTAGTAAAAAGAGTAGCTGAACCTAACTCATCTAGCAATTCATCAATGGTGGGGATGGGAAAGTGGTCACGCACGGTGGTTGCATTCAGGGCTCTGTAATCAACACAAAAAACACCATGTTCCATCTTTTTTTTATTAAGAGCATTGGTGAAGAAAAAAGGTTGGTACTGGGTTGAGTGAGGTAATAACTTCCTTGTGGTGATGAGGGTAGCGATAGGGTTTCACTTTGATAAGCGAGGTATTAGGTAACAGAGGAATATGGTGGTCATGGGGTCTTTGGGGAGGTAACCCACGAGGTCTTTGAAAAATGCTTTGATATTCTTGAAGAAACGATTGGATGGGTGAGGGTAGATTGAATAACGGGGAAGTAGGGTTATCACATTCAGTGTCTATGGGTGTAAGGGAGATGGTTTGTGGTTCCTCCAATAGAGGAGTAAGGAAGCAATAAAATTATTAGATAGGTAGTGACACAATTGGTGATAAGTGGTGGCTGATGAGGCGGGTGAAATGGAGGCTTGTAAAGTGATACGTTGGTTGTTGTGTGAAAAGGCTATACTGGGTATTGAGAAATCTGCTGGGATGGACCCTAGTGTGCTTATCCATTCAATGCCCAAAACAACATCTGCTCCTTCAATGGGAAGAAGGTAAAAGGGAATAGTGAATGTGGATTTCTAGAGAGATATGTCCACTAATGGGCAAATACCTTGGCACTTAATGAAATCGCAATTTCCCACCATTACTGAAAGGGGTGGGCTGGGTGAGATGGATTGGTTTAAATGGTGGGCAATGCGAGGTTGAAGAATGTTGTGAGAGTTGCCCGAGTCAATTAGGATAGTAACTGGGAGGTTATGAATTAAACTTGTGAATTTAAGGGGTTTTTGGGAAAATGGTACCTGTGAGGGCTTGAGGTGAAAGTGGATAGTATTGGTGTAATCATCCGATGGGGAAATATCCTTTGTGGGGTCAATGTTGGGTATTGGGTCATCCAAAAGCAATAAGAAATGAGAAGTAGTGCATTTGTGACCGGAATGAATTTTTCATCACAATTGCAACATAAACCTAAGGCTATTCTTTCTTGCATTTGAGATGAGGATAGACGTTTGATAGGTATAGTAGCTGATGGTGGTGGAAGGGTAGTGGGTCTGGGTGGGCTTGTGGAAGAGGTTGTAGTGGCAGGTTGATGATAGGACAGTGTGGGGAAACGGTTCTGTTTGGGTTTGGAATCTCTGAGTTTGTCTTCAATACACTTAGCTAGACCAATGGTCTGGGCTATAGAATATGGGTTTAATATGGTTAGCTCTCTACGTATTTCAATAAACTAGAAATGAAGCAATTAAGTATAGTCTTGGGAGTGAGACCCACAATACAATTGCATAATCGTTCAAACCTGCCTTGGTATTCTGTGACTGAAGTGGTTTGCTGGAGTTTGAACAACTCTACTTGATGATTGATATATGTTGATGGGCCAAAACGGAGTTCCAAGTCCCTTGTGAAGGAATTCCAATCAGTGAGTGGGTTGTTATTGTGCAGCCATTTAAACCAGGAGAGAGTTTCTCCTTGCATATGAAATCCCACCATGGGAAGGCGTTGGTCTGGGGGTATTTGATAGAAGGAGAAATATTAGTCTGCCTGAAAAAGCCAATCTAGTGGATTGGTACCATAAAAAAAAGGGAGGTTAAGTGTTGGTGGTCTTAGGGTAAGGGTGGTAAGTTGTTGATGGTGGTTATGGAAAGGAGTGGATTGGGAGTTGTTTTTGTGGCTCGTGGGTGGGTGTTTATTCTCAGAATGAGAAAGGGTTGTTACCTGATCCAGGAGGGATGTGAAGGTAGAATGAAGGTGGACATTCTTTGCCTCTAGGGTAGATTGTCTGCTAGAGTTGTCCTCTAGCTGGCTTTGAATCAACGTGAGTTGTGCTTGAATGATGTTGATGACCTCTTCTAGGTCTTTGGAGGTTGGTTTGGGAGGCATGATAAGAGGAATGAAAACACCAATTTGTTAGGTCTTTGCTACTGCTATACTAAACTAGGGTTAACCAAAAAACTTCTCTACTTCATTCATACTGCTTAGTCCCTTTTAAGGGTAAAAGAGGGTCAGGGCCTTACAATTCTTAAAGAAACAAAACATTTCAAACTGAAAAATACATAATAATAATAATAATAACAAACTTTCCAAAGAGGGACATAAGCCTATCCTATTATAAAATCTTTCATCCAATTGGGTTGTTTTTTGGGGCTTGTACTTGTGTGTATGCCCCATTCTAACAATTTAATATATCAGTAACAAGTTCTTAGAATTAGATTTTCAATTGTATTTGAGTTTCTTGCAAAATTCATTGGAATCCATTAGGTATCCTTTTGTTCATCTGTTTTCAGAATTATTAGCTTCCGGATATAATATACTGCAATTTGTTCTTAATTAATGTTACTGTATAATTTTGAGGGTGAGTACTTTGAGGTGTTAAGAATCAGAAGAAAAAAAGGTGCACTAAAAATCAAAATAGAAAAATTCAGATAAATAATAAAAAAAAAATCCAAGTACCATATGAACAGCGCCCAACGCCATGAACATGAGCTGGAAATTTTCAAGATTTATTTCAATTTAATTCTGCATTGTTTTCACGAAATTCCAGTGCTATTCTCTGGTTCTTTGATTCAATTTTAAGTAATAAAAACCGAATCCAAAAACAAAAATAGAATTAAATCCAGAAAGTGAATTAGTCTTTCATGCAATTCTTATTGATTTTTGTTTTGTTAATCCATTCTAGATCCAATGTTATGTTCTATTTTGAGTGTTAACTTTTATTCTAAACTTTAATTTTAGTTTGTCATTTCATTCTTGATCATTTGTGTTTTTGAAATTAAAGATCCTTGTCCTTATTTCAAATTAAAACTTTGTTGCTTTTGAATTGCTTAACCTCTACTTAGATTGGTGGAACATCTGGATAAACTTGAAGCTATGATTTGGTGAAAATTGATTCAATGAAGAAGGTGGGCATCTTATCATTCAACATTGAATACCCTAATTGTTTTTACAATTCAAGTGTAAGGGTTTACATTTGTTTCTTAACTTCTTTCTTAATTAAGTATCTTGGTTCACAACGCTTTTTACAACAACATATTAAGTTAGTTAAATGTGAACTGGTGTAAACAAAAATGCACTGGGGTTATCCAACTAGTGTAATATGTTCTGCTCAGAGAAAAAAAAATGCTTTTAAATTAAAAAGATGTTTTATATGTCATTCCCAGATTAAAGTTTTAAAAATTACATATAACACTGGTTGGGCTACGCAACCGGTGTTACATGTCATTTTAGAGTGAAAAAATATTTAAGCTAAAAAAAAGATATATTACACTGGTTATTACTCATAACCAGTGTAATATATGTTTTTACCCTATTTTCTTGCCTGCGCACTCACTCTCCATTCGCGTTATTCTAAGTTTTCTTGCTCAAGAGTTCATTTTGCTTTTGCAAACGTTGCTGCCACTGCCGCTGCCTCCACCGCTCCCCCTACCGCTTCTCCCTTATTTCGTTATTTTCATTGTTAGAGCATCCACACCAAACGGTATTCTTCTGTTCACGCTTCTCTGCTATTTCGTTGCCACTCTTGTCACTGCTCTTGTCGCCACTCTTGTCGATGTTGTCATCGACTCTGATGTCGCCATATTGCCACCACAACTTCGTTCACATGAACGCTCTAGGTTACTTTTTTATTTTTAAATATTTTAATTTTAATTTTAATTATTATTTGGTTTATAATTATTTATATAGATCATTAGTTTTATTATATTGTATTTGAAATATTAATGATTTTTTTACGGCAAGTGCACCGCGTTGTCAAGAGTAATAATGTGTTCCCAAGTATGAATATCAAACCCACAAGGAACAGTTGAATAATCAAATAAAATATTCACTAAATATAAAACAAAATAATAAAAAAGAATTGAAAGTTGTTATGATGACAATTATTAATAAGAATACAAGTCAAAGAGTTTGTTGTTTCAATTGGAATAGTAAGGATTGGGTTTGATCTTTCTCACTCTTTTGTATTTTGTATTAGCATGAAAATATTATGCTCTTTGATTGATATTGATACCCGTATAAAAATCATTTATATCGATTTCTTGCATATAAAATTATTAATATGCTTCCTAAATATAGATTCCTCACATATTTATAAAAACAACTTATCCTTAAGATCATACATTGATAGCAATTAACATTTAAAATTTATTAGCATTCAAATATGTTAAGCATTATCATTTAGGTTAAAATCTTATAAGTACTTTCCAGTCAAATCCAAGATTCTAGATCATGGTAAACCAAGCATTACAAAAAAAAACAATAATACCAATTATCAATCAAGAATAGAATATTGTGTTTAGATATCACCTCAATACATAAGAGTTTGAATAGATTACTCTCAATCCCAAATGGTAGAATTAGCCACACATGATGACTATTACAAGCAAGGAGAGCAAAAAAAGAAGATCTAGGATGTTTTTCCTTGACGAATGTCTCCTCTGATGTTTCTCACACCTCCTATTCTCTCAATTGGGTTACAAGTCACTCAATGGTGTTTTCCTCTCAATCTTGCACACTAGGGTTGTGCCTTAAGGCCCCTATTTAACCTAAATTTTTTGGGCTTAATTGGATTCTCGCTCAAGCGAGATTGAGCTCGCTTGAGCGAGTAAAACATTGAAATTAACCAATGTGTTGGAGCATTCTTGCTCAAGAGAGAATGGGCTCGCTTGAGTGAGATGCTCTGATGCTCAGTTGGGGTTTTGTGTGCTTTGGTGCATTTCGAGGTCTTCTAGCTTTCCTCTTTTAGCTTATATTATTCTCCTTTTGCCCAATCATCTCCATTCTCCCCTAGAACCCTGAAATTAACCCAAAATTTGGGAAAAAATCGTTCTTATTCAAATAAAAAACACAAAATATGTAAAAAGGTATAAATTCATAAATTAGGGGTTATTTTATACTTATTTTAACAATTAATACTCATAAGTGTCTATATTTTAATATGAAATATTATTGAAATTTGGCACTTATCAAATATAATGTATTGTTTTAAATTGGGTAATTGTTATATGTTGAACGTCTTGGTATTGGGTCCAGGGGTGATCGACCCTCGGCAATGTTGAACGCTTTGGTATTGGGTTCGAGGTTTAGTATGTGACTCTGAAGCATATATAACACAGGTTGGGATCCATAACTGGTGTTATATGTCCCTTCTAGAGCACATATTTTTGAATATTTTATTCAAATTTTGTTACATATTACACCGATTTTTACAAGCAGTGTTATATGTAATTGACATTTTACCTCAGTGATGAAACCGATGTTATATGTCTCCTAGAACAGAAGTTATGTGTGTTTTCTGCACTACTGGTTGTGTTTCCAATAATCTTCTTAGAGAAAAAAATGTGAAGTGTATTAGCAGACTAGGAAAGGCTTAGTATTTGAGTGATCCCCAATGATCCATCTCCCTTTCTTGTGAACCTATATATCTAATGCATTTAGCTAAGTTTTTCTCTTTGGAAATTGTTCTAACACAAGCTTTCAACATGTCTAGACATTCTTCTCACCATAGTTGTAGTGACTCTAGTTCCTCTAAAAACATTTTGAAACAAATTTCAAAGGATCTACAATCACTACAATTATGGAGACTACAAGATGAGAGACGTAGAGGAGAAGGAAAACATGAAAAAGACTCACATCTTGCAGTCCTAGAGGAGGAGTTGAGAATGTTGAAAGAGAAAGATGACATCATAAATCAAAAATTTAAAAAGAGTCATTCTCATAGGAGTTCTAGGTTAGGTGACTCCCCCTCTAAAGAAGGGAGTCTTAGGATTAATGATTATTATCAACAAACACTTAGAAAACCTAGAAAAGAGAATAGAAAATATGAAGCCATAGTTGACTTACCTCACTTTCATGGTAAGGAAAACGTTGAAGTCTACCTTGATTAGGAAATGAAGGTAGAACAACTATTTGTCAATCACCAAGTAAGTGAGGAAAGAAAGTACCACTGACCACTCTATGCTTTCAGAGTAATGCAATGTATTGGTAGACCTCCCTTAAGAGAGAAAGACACCTCCATAATGAACCTCCAATTTTTGGAATGATTTTAGGAGTGCATTGAGGCATCACCATATCCTTTAATACTATAATGGGGAGCTTATGGATAAACTCCAAAGACTCCATCAAAATAATATGAGTGTGGAAGAATATAGGAAAAGGATGGAGTTATACATGACGAGGGCTGGAATAAGGGAGGAAGAAAGCATAACACTTTTTAAGTTCTTAAAGTAGACTTAGTCTTGAAATTAAAGATAAAGGGGAATTGTTTCCTTACAAAGATTTGAATGATTTAGTCCAATTGTGTATCAAAATTGAACAACAAAATTTAAGGAAAGGATTAAGTCATAGGGACAGTTCTTACTCTAACTCTTATTACAAGAAAGAGTCCAAGAGGGAGGGGGTATAAAAAAGAAACACCAAAAGAAAACCTTCCTAAGGATCTAGTTTAAGGAAAATAAAATTTTGAGCCTAATTCATACATTCAATCTAGGGATATTGAGTACTTTAAATGTCTTGGTCGGGGTCACATAACATCTCAATGCCCCAATAAAAGAGTCATGATCTTAAAGGGTATAGATGAATATAGCATCTAGGATGAGGAAATTAATTAGTATGTTGCATTTATTGATGAGAGAAGTGAGGCTTCGTATCCATGTGAGGGAGATTTATTGATGATTCATAGAACCCTTAGCAATCAACCCAATGCTCAAAAGGAATCACAAAGAGAGAACATTTTTCATACTCATTGTAAAGTTTTATAAAGTACATGTTCTCTCATTGTTGATTGTGGCTCTTGTTGCAACTATTGTAGCACCAAGATGATTGAGAAACATAATTTGACAGTCATTCCCCACCCTAAACCTTATAAACTGCATTGGTTGAATGAAGATGGGGATTTGACTGTGAATAAGTAGGTGAAAGTCAAGCTTTTCATGGGCAACTATAATGACAATGTTTTATGTGATGTAGTTTACATGGAAGCTTGCCATGTCTTATTGGGGAGACCTTGTCAATTTGACAAGAAAACCATACACAATGATCTAACCAACGAGATTACTTTCACTCATAAAGAGAATAAGTTTGTACTTCTTCCTCTAACACCTTCTAAGGTACTGGATAATCAAGTACAAAGGAAAATTAAAATAGAAAATTCAAAAAAAATCTAAAAATCTAAAAGTTGTCCTTAGGGATGAATTTGAGGCGTGTGAGAAGAGTGCTCATTCCGACAAGGTCATTCAGATGGAGACAAATTTGTTGAAAAAAGAAATAAAAAGAGTCATCTTATCTGAACAACCTCACAACCTCATTCTTTGTAAATGAGCCTTTACATGCATTGCCACTTTGTCTGAACCTAGTATTCTACGTTCTCAAGTCCAAAATCTTTTAAAAGAATTTGATGATGTATTCCCTAAAGAAGGGCCCATTGGGCTTTCTCCTTTTAGGGGTATAGAACATCAAGCCTAGAGGACTAGAGAACAATTTGAGGTACCAAGGTCATCTCAAAACCATGCTTCTTGGAAACTTTCCAAAATTCGACATAGTCACAACACCTCGGCACCTCGATTGTGAGAACAACGCATGCATGAGATGAAACCAGATCTTGACAATGTAACTAATTAATGAGTAATGCATACTAAGCACTTTTCATATCACAATTAGCAACACTTGGGCCTTACTGGACCACACCTAATCATCCATACTAAGGCCAAAGACAGCCACTATAAATAGGTAGCATCCCCTCAAAGTGAAAGGTAATGAAACTCTAATATCTTAAGACCCTTAACTCGTGCTAATATTGACCTGAGCATCGGAGTGTAATCGCAAATACTATAACCATGTTAAGACTTGAAGATTTTTGAAGACCTGAATATCTGAAAGTTTGAGAAGTCGAGGATCAAGAAGGACACATGTAAGAAAATTCAGGCTCCATAAGAACACTTAGCAAAGGGGTGAAAAAAAAACATACTAGACTAATTTTGAACCGTATTGGCATGAAAAAAAAAAATAACTATTTTTAAGAAAAATTTAAATGGTGTATTCAAATCAAACTATTTTGATAAGGTGGTTCAGTTTGATTAGTTAAAAGATTTTTTTTTCAAGCTTATAACGGTTTGGCTAAAGCAAATTGTAAAGTAGATTTTCATGTTAAGAAACTCTTTGGAAGAAGCTGCAATATAATGAGATATTACTTGCTGATATGGCTCAATGGACAAGGCGATCTAAATAATTTTGTTGATCATGGTTAAGAGAGTTAAGTGACAAAAGCTGAATTATACAGGTTTCACCTCAAACAAAGAAAAAACCTCACATTGGAGACAACGGAAAAAGAGAATTTTCTTTGTTTTGATCCAATTACTTCTAGGTAATTTACTTTGCTTTCAATGTTCTTTTTTTGCTAAATATCGAACCATGTTGTCCTTAAGTTAGTGGAATCTTACGAATTTGTCTTTCAATATTTAGCTGCAGCATCTTACTCTCACGTTGATATTTTTGGTATATTCAAAAGCTTTTAACTTTTGTTAGGTAAAGGGCTAGAAAAAGTTGTTGGTTTTTAAGCAGAAAAATAATTTTAACAGAATGCCAAATGTAATAGAAAATTTAAATATTAATAACGTTCCAAACTTTAAAACAATCGATAACATCCTTGAGTCTAGATAAAATAAGATCGATGTCCTTGCTTCAATAACATTCTAAAGATTAGAAATATAATTAACAAATTCATAAAAACTAAATTACCCATTTTGAAGCAACAAATATTAAGGCATATATTCAAATATTTTGATAGAGTGTTAGGAATCAAATTTTCCGTAATTTGAAAAAATTATCTAGAGAATCAATATGATCCAAGTGTGTGACCTACCAAAGAACTGTATTTTGTATTGAAAGTTTCTCAGCTGACAAGTCCTTTTACTGTAACAAAATTTATTTTGCATACACTATATATATATTGCAACAACACAATTTCATAGACAAAATACATGAAATTATAAATGGCCTAATCTTGATTCCACATGATTAGAACATTTTCACTTTGGTGTCAAAAAGTGCATTTTACAAGTTGGTGGTCTCTACTTCAGCTTCTGATTCAGCCACCACAGGAACCTTTTCATAAACCTTAAACCCTTTGAGTTTTTGAGGCAGAATACAATGAGCACCCAAACGTTGCTGGAAGTAGATAATGACAGCAAAAATGATACCTCCCAATGGAATGGCAATATCCCAAGAAGTGGAGTAAAAATCTGCACTTGGATCTGCATAGATGTATGATCCATTATCTAGTTGAGCATAATTATGAGTCCTGTAAAGATCATAGGCATGTGGCAACAGCCTCACAAAAGTAGTTCCAAAGTAAAAAAAACATGAAAGAACATTCTCCCTCGTGTTAGAGAACAGATTCAGAATGATCTGTGGCAAGAGAAAGCCATCCAACACCAAACCACCATAAGATTTTAAGTTCTCCCAAGATGAATGATGTTGGTTCACTGAAGTAATCACAGGAACCTCCCCATCTGTCTTCAACTTCAACAGCAATGCAATCAATAAGCCAGCAGCATACAAGGGTAGAGTGACATAAGAAGCCTTCCTCTCAGCAATCCAGAGGCTTTTATTGCTTTCATCACTCTTTCTTGATGACCAAGTTAATTGAAGGAGTCGGAATTGCAACAAGAAAGCTACCATGGTGATTAGCCTTACAGCTATTTCATTCACTTCAAGCCACCCAACAATTCCAAACACAAAGTTTTTGTTGTTAGGATTTTGAGCAAGAAGTGCTTCAAAGTTAAGAACAAGGGGTACCATGTGGCCCAAAGTAAGCAGTGTCATCATAACAAGTGAGAGCAAAGGGAGCACATTGGGGTGTTTCTTCACATGGTAGATCTGCAAGCCCACAAAAACACATGCTAGAGTAGTAGATATCAGAACCATGATGGTCTCCATATCCAGTCTCCAAACTGCCTTTGCAGCTGCTTCACTGTAAAATGCAGCTGAAGATAACTCCAAAGTTTTGAAGTAAAGAGGATCTGAATTTTTGCGTGTGCTTCCAATGCTTCCCTTAATGAAGATTCCATTGTTTGCATCCAATGGTGGTAGCTGAAACTTCACTACAATCTCACAATCCACAGAATGAGCTGTTGGTATGAGAGGGTTTGAGAGAAGATCACGGCAACCTACCATACACAAGTTTCCTGCTCCAGCATCATAAATTCCTTCAGCTGAAATCCTCCCTGAAAAAGAGGACTGATTAAGCAGGGAATTCTTGACATTGGTTGAATTAAACCACAGTGAGATTTTGTAGCTGATATTAAACAAGCCACCACTGCTGAGTTTAACCTCAGTAGCGTCTATCATGGAGCTTGAGACATTGTTGACAGAGGAAGAGACCTCATCACCAACAGCCAAGGGAATTGAATAACCCCAGGCTACTCTTTTGTTGGACTCAATAACTGCCATGTCAAATCTCAAGTCATAAGAATAGACATCTGGATATCTTTTCCCCTTGTTCTTCACAGGCTTGTGTGTTGGGCATGACTTCTTAACTCTTTCTAGTTGGCTATACTCATACTTAGTAGCTTGAAAAATTCCCACCCTACCATCCTCTTCATTTCTAAATGTTATCCTCTTGAAGTAGCTTGTATCGTCAGAACTCTTGTTGCTCCAAATTTGGCCAACTAAGCTACTAGTGCTGTTGATTGACCAAGTTGAGGGGAATCTCAATCTTAGTCTTATTGAGCAATCACCCACATGAGAACCACCCAAGGATGATTCCTTGGCCATGATATGACAAGCCACTACACACAACATGCCTTTCTTCTCATCCCACCATCCCTCCCCTACCAACATAGCTTTGGGATTGAAACTTTGGCCAATCCAATAATCACTAGTATTCAAAAACCTCACTATAACCCGCAACCTATGTTTGTTGTCGTCAGCAAGAGAACACTCAATGCCCTTTAAAGACATTAGAGATGGTAGTTGACCAGAACTCTCACTAAAAGGAGTGCAGTTCTTTGAAGAATTGCACTCAGGAGAGAACTCTAATTGAAGCCGTCTAATTTCCCTTGAAAGGGGACGTGAACAAAAACTCAATGAATTCAAAGAGAAACTGTCCTTTGCAGCATCACTCCCAGAAGAGAATTCATTGGCAACTTCTGTGGAATCCAAGGTATAACTGTAATTCCCTTTTGGAAACATCAGCACAGAAATGGGTTCAAAGTAGCTCTCATCCTTTTGAGAACTCAAGCTCTCCAAACTTCCACTAACCAAGCTAGTGATATTGCTTACACTCAACACATTATCAAGCTTAAACACAATATCCAGATTAAGATGCTTACCTTCCTTTGAATAACCACTTCCTGACCCTACCATGCAAACCTTCCCTGAAGACTCAGACCAGAACCCTTCAAGCCTGAAGCTTACATGCCTTCTACGGTAGCGATGTTGACGCCCATACCTTAATCTGTCACCATAACTGAAGTTCCCTGCAGGGTAGTAGTAACCCATGCTGGAGGCGAGTGATACAGAGCATTCAACTTTGAACAAGTCAGAGGACTGAGTGGCACGTATGTGAATTGGTTGGAGGGTCAAGTATTGGTACAAGGAACTTCCACCATCGATGATGCTACCACCTCCTGTGAAGTAACCTGTGTGATAATCATCAAAAGGGAAAGAGTTGCGGGTGAGTTCAGTGGCAGTTGACTCTTGAACAATGGAACCACAGTGGTCTTTGTAAGGCAGCTGTGAAGCAAAGGAGGAGACATGGCTGAAGGAAGACACGATAAGAAGAAAGAAGAGGGTGGAGAGAAGAGAATCCATGAACATCATCGAAGGTAGAGGAACAAAGCGGAAATTCAGTTCTGTGTTACATATAACAAGTTAAACTGTTCCTTTAGTTCAGTTGTTCTTTTGGTTTTAATATCAAAAACCAGTCACAATTTTTCCTTGAAAATTATAAACTATAAACTGACAAAAAAATTGTTCAGTAGTTAAAGTTACTGTTCTAGTATAAATACTAAAACTTAAAACAAAAACAAAAACAAAATCAAAAAGAATATAAAGTCATACAAGTTTTTTCCTTTTTCTTTGAAAAGTTCTAGGAAGTTTCTGAGTTTGGACATTTAACAAAACGTATTAATTGTTCATAATGGCTTGGATGGACCCACTTTCGCAGTGTTGTGTGGAGCATTCATGGTCAATGGAGATATGATGATTTATTTTCATTTAAGAAGGTAGATTCCCACTTGATTTTTACTTTTTTTAAAGGAGGGTTTGGGTGGAATTCTAAACTCTTGTCAAAAGATCAATGATGTAGTAATCTCTTGAAATAGATAAGAATCATGTAAATTCTTTTAACCATATTATTATTTAAAATTTATTAAAAAAATATAAAAAAAATTGTGAATCTTATATATTATTCAAAGAACTTCTCAAGTAATTTTATATTTTTTAATAAAAAATTGTGTTGCTGGCCAATTTTTCTTATAATTATTATTTCTTTGGTGCCGCACCATTCCAATATATGTTGTCTCTCTCTCACTAGAAGGCATTTTTTGTGCTCAAGCATTGACTTGTCTAATGCCCTCTTAAACCACTATTAATTGATTGATTGATTCTTTTAAACATGTTCCTTTCCTAATAAAAGTTAACTAATATAGTTTAAATTAATTTTGTGAGTTTAAATCAAGTTTAACATATTATAAGACTCATTCATGATATAATCCACTTACCAAATTCAATTCAACAATATTATGTGATAGAGTATATAAAAAAGTCCTAATTTTACATTAACTAATAATAGTATTAATATAGAGAGAGAGATAATATTTATATATCTACATTTGATTTTTTAAGATTAGGTTTGAACTTATATTAGTGGATAGAATGGGCCAATGGATTAAATTTGGAAATTTTGTTTCTTGTTTTGTGACCAATTGTGAAGTAAGAGGACAAAGGTGTTGCCGGCAATTTCCATAAGTGACAATGAAGTGATGATGTTATTGGATATTTTATAATATTTATTTCTGGATATTTAGGAAAGGAAGTCTTCTTGTTCAACCCCACAAAGACTTCGAACAAGTCGTTGGATTTGTTTGGAAAAAAAATTATATGAGAATAAAAAGAATTATTTTATAAATTTAATTAATTTATGCTTTTTACCACTTCTTTAAAATTTTATCTTTTCAATTTAGGCATAGTCTAATTTTAATTTATAAAAGAATTCTTTTTATCTTCTTTTTTGCTAAGATTCTTATGAAAAATTTTCTAAATAAATTTTTAATGTAATCCAAAAGAGGGTCACATGTTGCTTTAATATTTTTTGAATAAATTTGTAGTGCTAAATACCTTTATAGTCCATAAAATATTTAACAAATAAAGACTATTATCAAGAAATATTGTGTTACATATTTTGATGGTTAATTTTTTTTTACATATTTTATTTTTTCTATCTTTTTGGATTCTAAAAAAAATTTACCAGTCTTTTCTGTATCTTATTTTTATCCATCAAAATAAATTTTTGTTGACTTAAATCTACTGTATATTTCACTTTTTTTATTCTTTTTTCATGTTTATTTCTTCTACGGTTTTATCCTCCATCCAACTATGACTATTTATATGATTATTATGGACTCGTTATTATTGGGTTGGATTAGCGTTTAGATCATAAATAATAACACATTACCTATTGTTTATTCATTGGTTAGGCTTTTTAATCTTCTTCTGATCTTTAATACATTTTTAACAAGTTGGTCGACACAAATCGGGTACCGAAGCCTCTAGTATTTGTTTGGTTTTGATCGATACACTTGCTCCCAAGCTCAAGAGGTTTAACCTGAAAAGTCTATATGTAACCATTGCGCTTTTCGAGGTGGGATGTGACGTTGGCTAGTGGTGAACTACATTCCAAACTTAGTCAACAAAGTTTTGAAGCAGTCAATAGAGTGTGGTGGGGAGTCTTGTAAGCCAACTCAAGGCTCCTATCTCCAACGATGTTGGGAACACTCGGCAAAAAACAACGTCGTCTGAGGTATACAAACTCATCTGAGTTGTGTAGACGTCCATAAGCTCATCAAGGTCGGTTGTCCCATCGTAATTATCGATGTTCAGCCTTTCCACATGAGTGGAAGTTGTGCTCCCATTATATAATTGGTAAAAGGATGTCTTCTGGTGACCTCTTGAGTCCCGGTCGTGTAAAAGGACTTGTTGAATCGAGACTCCTCCACTCTCTCTTGGGACGAGTGGATGAAGGATCCACCAAAGTCTTAACACAAGGAAGACTAGCACGAGATGTTCCAGCCTGATGGTCAGGCTTTAAGGATGGGGTAACCTCGGTCAGTTGCTTCTTCATTTCTTCATTCTTCTTTCGGAAAGCTTGAATCTCTTCTTCATTCTTGCGTTTCATCTCCACCATCTCTCTGTGCAAAGACATCAACAATGTTATCTTTTCAGCATCTGACATCTTCTCACTGGCCATGTTCCTTATTGACACCATTTGTTCTTCTCTTCTTTCAAATTCTCTCGGCCCGGCTATGGGTGCCAATTGTTCTCGTCTAAAAGGAGATTGAGAGAACTATTACCTTCTACCTTCGATCGGTCGGTCACTCTTTCTCCTTCACTCAACTCACCAATTTCTCCTCCACCTGGTCAACCTTTGATCCTTCACTTCAGTCAACTCCTTCCTTTGTGTAGGCTCTCAGTCAAGATGACACCTGCAAAAGGTGCTCCAATGATCAAGAAAGTATTTACTATTCAGTGTTCGGTATAATTAATGTGCGATAATGACGTACCTCTTCTCGAAACTTGTGACTATTTATATGATTATTACGGAACCATTATTATTGGATCGGATTAGCGTTTGGATCATAATTAATAACACATTACTTAATATTTATTCATTATTTAGGCTTGTTAATCTTCTTCTGATCTTTAATACATTTTTAACATTTCGGTCAACACAAACTAGGTACTAAAGCCTTTGATATTCGTCCGGTTTTAACCAGTATAGTTTCCAGTTCTATAATCTGAAGAAGAAAAAAAACACTAAAGTCTAATTTCTAGTAAGGGAAGCAAACATTACAAATTTCAAAAATTTTAAATTTTACTGTTTTAATGATTTTAGGTTTTGCCTTTAGCCACATCAGTTCCTCCCTACCATATCACGGTTGTCAAGTGGTGTATATTACTCTTCGGTTGTAAATGGTACATGTTGGTTTCAAGATACAAGGACAAAATCATAAAATGTTACAAATTTACCATTAACAAACAAACAAGAAAAAAAAATAGTACAATACATAGACATTGTTGGTTGTCTCTGTTGATTTTGGCTTAATCCCAAGTCCCACATCGGTGAGAATTATTTGAGGAGGGAGTTTGAGGGTTATAAATTAACTTCTCCTCCTTCATTGTTAATATCCCAAATTTGTAATATCTTCTCCCACGTTAGTAAAAGCGGTTTGTTTCAGGTGTGTTCGGAGATTAGGCTAAATTGGCCGAAAGATGTATCCAGAGTTTCGGGCTCCTCGTCATCAGGTCGAGGTTCCTGGTATCCATTTTGAAATTGGCGGTGGAAATATTTGATGGCACTGGACATTTCAGCATGTGGCAAGGAGAGGTCTTGGACTCTCTTTTTCAGCAAGGACTTGATATTGCTATTGAAGAAGAGAAACCAGAAGAGGTAGAGGAGAAAGACTGGAGCATCATAAACCGGTTGGCATGCGAAACTATTCGATCCTGTCTGTCCAGAGAGCAAAAGTATGCTGTAAAAAACGAGACTTCTGCACACAAACTGTGGAAGGCATTAGAGCACAAGTTTCTGAAGAAGAGTGGTCAGAACAAGCTCTTGATGAAGAAAAGGTTGTTCCGATTTGACTACCAACAAGGTAGTACTATGAATGCACACATCATTATGTTTAATCGATTAGTAGCAAACCTGTTGAATTTAGATTTGAAGTTTGAGGATGAGGATTTGGCTTTGATGTTGTTATCATCTCTTCCTGATGAATTTGAACATTTGGAGACTACGCTCCTTCACAGGAAGGAGAATGTGTCATTAGATGTTGTTTGTTTTGCTTTATATAGTCATGAATTGAGAAAGCAGGATAAGATGAAAACCAAATCAACGACATCAGAAGAAGCATTGGTGGCAAGAGGTCATCAGCAAAGCCAGACAAAGGGGAAAAGAGGGAGGTCTAAGTCTAAAGGTTGAGCCGTTGCCAAAGATGAGTGTGCTTTCTGTCATGAGAAAGGACACTGGAAGAAAGACTGTCCAAAACTGAAGAAGAAAGGGAAGGCTCCGCAAGATGCAAATGTTGCAAAATGAAAAAGTGATATGGAATCAGATATCTCTTTAATTGTCTCACTTTCAGCATCATCGTATCCAGATGAGTGGATATTAGACTCAGGTTGTACCTATCATATGTGTCCCATTCGGGAATAGTTCTCTGAATTTCAAGAACTTGATGACGAGGTTGTTTACATGGGTAATGATAATCCATGTAAGACAGCTGGGATAGGTTCAACCAAGCTGCGGAATCATGATGGATCCACCAGAATTTTGCGGGATGTACGGTACGTGCCAAAGTTGAAGAAGAATCTCATCTCATTGGGGGATTTAGAGTCTAAAGGCCTAGTTGTGACGATGCGAGATGGAATTCTTAAAGCAACTTCAGGAGCACTGGTGATGTTGAAAGGCGTGAGGAAGAACAATTTGTATTACTATCAAGGTAGTACAATGGTGGTGATGGAAACCAAGTAGAGGATGCTCAAGCCCATGAAGCCCAAGCCCAACAAGGGGCCCAAGCCCAACAAGGGGCCCAAGCCCATCAAGGGGTCCAAACCCAACAAGGGGCCCAAGCCCAACGAATTACTAGGAGCATGGCAAGAACTTTGGGTCAATTATTGAGATGCTTTATTTCCGGAAATCCAAGGGCTTGGGAGGATTTACTACCTCATGTTGAATTTGCCTATAATAGAGTAGTAAATTCCACCACTAACCATTCTCCTTTTGAGGTTGTTTATGGGTTTAATCCCCTCACACCTCTA
>Ga0123341_1000354_pt1 | contig 26178 bp, 16 predicted proteins | sample Turbeapinknodule_FD_89959 | JGI IMG/M metagenome (GOLD analysis project Ga0123341, IMG submission 89959) | Root nodule microbial communities of legume samples collected from Mexico - Turtle bean Mexico pink nodule | ecosystem: Host-associated > Plants > Roots > Nodule | place: Mexico: Nepantla...
AATTAATAATATAAAAATGATTGAATTAAAATTTTGAAAGAATAATAAAGATGAAAAGAGAATGAAATGATATAGTTTATATGTGATGAAAACTATCTAGTCTTGAAACTTTTAGTTAAGAAGATAAATAAAGATCGAGTATTATTGGAGGAAAAACACTCATAAATTGAAGAATATTTGTTTTCTTCCTAATCTTGTAAAAATTGTATAGGGTAGTTAGGAATTATTTTTGGAACAAGTAGAGTAGGGTGTAAATAGAAAAGATAGTAGGGTGTAAAATAGGAAAAGAGGGGTGCAAATAGGAAATTAGACAAGGATGACATGAAAGTCCACATGTCATTTCCTTAATGGAGAGGATTTTCCTCCAATGAAGACATGTCACTTGTCACTCTCCCAATGAAGAGGATTTGCACTAATAAGGAGGTGACACTTGTCACACTCTCATTTGAGAGGTTTTGAAAGACTTTCTCTTATAAATAGGGGTCTTTTGTACATGTTTTTTAACTTTGATTTGAGTAAAGAATTGTTGTCCATTTTTTTAGAAACTTCTACTTGTCAAAGTTCTCTTTAGAGTTATTTTCTTGCTTGACAAATTTCTAGACTCCTCCTAGTAGTGTTGGCCCAACCTCAATCTAAAAACTAAGTGTTGGTCTAACCTCACTTAGATTGAAGTCATAATTTCCATCTCCTCTTTGAATTTTTCTACACTTCTTACATGTTTCCACTATCATTCATCATTTGTACAAGAAATTCAAACCAAAACATTGAAGAAGAAGATCTACACATGAGCATGCAAAGTCGGATTGCATCATTTAGCAGCCACAAAATTTCCTCTGTAGATCTTGTTAACTTGGCATACAGTTCAATCATTGTAGGAAATGGAAATAAAGACTTCCAAGTTAACAATTGAGAAACATTTTCATTAGTTATTATCTAACTAACATCATACCTTGCCCTTATGTGGTTAACTGAGCTTGGAAGTAGTACAACTTCATCAATATTGTCTGATTTGGAAGTCCCAAAGCGCCACAAAATTTCTCATTTAATGTTTCGTTTGCATCCGAGTGAACACTATTCGCTCAGATAGAAAAGAAAAGAAAATGTTGGTTTGTTTCCAATGAATTAAGCGAATTGAAAAACGTTGATTTGGGGAAGAGGGATAACAACAATCCCCTCTACCATGCAAAGAAAAATCGTAAAAGTTTACAAAAATTTACATATATCAGTAAAAAGTTAAAATTATCCTTAATTATTTTTTTATACACATATAAAATAAAACTTTATATATTATAATAAAAAATATTATATATTTATAATATAAATAATAATTAATTATAATAATAAAATAAACATATTTATATAATAATAATATAAATGTATTTAGATAGTAATAGTAAAATAAAATAAATTAGTATATAAATGTGTTCTCGCCGGTTGACTTGGGTGGAAAGTTCTGCTTCTAACCTGTCTCCTTTAGATTCTGTTCTACGTCTTCTCGTCTCATTGGAACGTGGCTTTATTGAGACAGAGGGGACTCTACCTGTTGATCACACTCCGACGATCAAGTCAGTGAGAGCTTAAGAAAATAAGATAAGTATTCAGTTTCAGTCTAGTATTCAGAAACAACGTACCTTTACCTTGGGTCTCAAGCCCCTTTTATAACTACTCTTGTAATGGCTTTCACTCACGAGAATATAATCTCTACTGGAAGCATACGTAACAGAAAAACATTATGTTCACGGGCACCTTCACTCATGGTGCTACAACAAAAGAGAATCTAATGCACCTTTATTCTCGGGTGCTTTCTACTCATTAACAACTTTATATTTTCAATTAACAGCTTTATGCATACATATATTCAGTTAACAACTACAAATATATTGATGCATACACTTATCTATTAACATATATACATATTTAACTAACAACCTCTTATTAATACCTGACAAAACTTATTATTTTAATTATTTTCCATCGGGCTTACCAATAAAACTGACCAAACTCATGACCCACCCGCTGGGCCCAACAACTGAGCTGACCTACCCACATGCTCAAATCGAGGTCCCGAGATCCCGAGTGCTCCTGCCCGATACACAAGCCCCCAGGCTCGAGCTGAGCTTGGCTAAGCGAAGAGGCTTTTGAGTGCTTTGGCAGCTGACCTGATGGTTTCTCAGTGGGTAGGTGTGGCGTAGTGCACAAAGTGTTTTTTGAGGTGACGTCTCACCACACTCAATCCCAAGCGTAGACGTGGCACATCCATCAACGGTGGGAAAGCATTGTCGCTTGCCATTCCCCTTTGAAATTCTCACTCCTACTCCACTACTCCATTTCCCCAAAATCTCCCTCCTTTCGTCTTCTTCCTCACACAATCTTTCACTCTTCAGAAAACTCCTCGCACTCTCAAAACTTCTTCTTTAAGATTTCCTCTTCCTCTTGCGCCATCAAGATCTTCTTCAGCAAAGTAAACTCTTTTCTTCACTTGCTTAACATAACATGTACTTTCTCTTTACCATTCTCCATCATCAAGCATTTATTTATCGATTATACTGCATGGGCTCATCATTAAGCCTTTCATATTATTAATCACATTACCGGAGCTGGGATCCTTTATGGATTTACCATTTTCTGTTGATAATTGTTGCTTACCGGCTAATTGCATTGCATGATTGTATGGTTCCCCTTATCTCCATTGGCTGACAAGAAACGAGATAGGGCAGTCATGCGTCCAGTTAGCTGCTAGACCTCTTTCACATTGGCATGGCTCCTCATTCCTATGATGACAATACATTTGTCGGGGATCGCCTTTATACCCCTTTCAGTCAGCAAAAACTCAAGGAACTTCTCTGCTTCTACCCCGAACACACACTTATCTGGATTCAGCTTCAAATTATATTTAGTTATTTTCGTGAATAGCTCCTCCAAGTCAACAATGTGCTGATCTCTCTCTTTTGACACACGTATCGGACACGCCTTTTAAATGGTGTGTCCATGTCAGACACACGTATCAGACACCAACACTCGTATGACACTCGTATAATACATATCGGTGAAGTGTCTAATTTAAAAAAATATTTGTTAGATTTTTGACAATTTTAACACGATTCTAATACAATTTTAAAAAGAAAAAGTACATTAATTTTTTAAAAGATCAAACTTATTGTATAAATTTTATTATAATTATAAAATTAAGGAACAAATATTTTGAAACCAGAACCATGAGAAACATCTTTTTGTTAAAAAAAAAATAAAACATACTTGTTCATGTCAATCTTTATTGTCAATTTATATAATTTGTAATTATATAACATATAAATTCGTGTTTCGTATCCCATATTTTAGAAATTATACGTATCTTCGTGTCCATATCGTATCAATGTCGATGAGTTTAAATTGGATTAAACTAAAAATTCAAATTAATTCAATTAATTTGATTTGAATTTTATAATCGAGTTAATTTCAATCAAAAAATTATTTTATATTTTTATTCATTTAAAAACATTATTCTAGAAAACTTACTAAGATATAAACCCAAGCTTGCTTGAATCTGCACCACTCACCCACAGAAGACAAAACAGCACCATCCTCACTACTCCACCCATGCTTCTCTGAAACTTTCTTTCATCATGGCCGTTCGAGCAGTAGCCACCTGCTCCCTCTTCCGCCCTCCCTCTCCGTCCCTCTTCTCCGCCACCCTCCGCCTCTACTCCTCTCGCTACCGCTTCTCCCGCTCCCTCCGTCATGCCTCCCACTCCCACGCCCGCTCCATCCACTCTGTCTTCGACACTGTCATGGAAGAGCTCCGTGCCACGCGCAGAAGCCGCCACAAGCGCGTTTCCGCCGCGGCTTCAAGGTACTCTACTACTCTCTCCTTAGCAAGGTTTATTGCCATATCTTCTATTTCAAATCGTGTAAACAACTCTGTCTGTGCCTTCAAATTGCAGTCTCGAATCGTAGGGTATGTTTGGATAAAGTTTTCTTCATCTTCCCACGCCCTTACAAAATAAATGAAAAAATAAACAAAATTAGTTTTTCTGCAAGGTATTTTATGTATAAACAAATAACTAGAAACGTTTCGATATCAACTTCATCACATTCTCTCCATAACAAGAGAGCATTAAATTAATTTGAACCTTGTTGCCCAGTGAAAAGTAACAGTTTCAAACATGGTAGTGGGAATCGCCTTAGGAGCACGGCTGATGTTGTCTGTCACGCAAAGGCTTTGCAAGCTAGTGAGGCTTTATTTATGTTGAGAAAAAAATTTAATAAAGTAAAAGAGATATGCTATCTTTAATAATGAAGATATGATATGCATTCCTATTAATACATATATAATCTAGATATTCTTTATTATATAATATTTGCTCCTTATTTTTATAATTATAACTATCTTGTTCAAGTTGGAGCATAAGTCATATGTGTCCGGTTTGCTGCAAATAGAATCGATATTTGATCCTCTTAAAAATTTTGTGAGTATGTCAGCTAATTGTTCACAAGAGTTGACAAATTGAGTGATGACTCTAGTTTTCTCTTATGAAATGATAATTCTCCTCACTATGTTTCGTTAGAGAAAGAGAGGACTAGAGGCAATGGTAATACTGCGTAGTTGTCACATATAAGGTGCAGTTGAGAATTATTTTTTCAAATTTAAGCACTTTGAAGAGTTGTTTTAGCCATATGAGCTCACACGTGACTATCACCATTGCATGTATTTTGCTACTACACTTGATCTTGCCAAAACATTTTTTTTCTTACTTTTCCATGATAAGAAATTACCTCCGACTAGAACACAATATCTTGAAGTGGAGCGTTTATCACTTGGTGTGATGTAATCCTTAAGAGGATGGTAGAATCTTGATGAACTCAAAAGGGGTTGAAAAAGAGAAAGTCCATGGAAGAACATTGAAAGGTTGTGAAATCATGGGTTCCATGGCGATTCATTTTTGCAACTCAAGAAAACAACATGTAAAAAAACAAGAACAATTTTCAAAATGAAATAGAAACTGGATTTAGAATTGAAATGGGGTAAAAACACAAAGATAATTGCACAAATTGAAATGGGAATAAAACACAAAGGTAAAAACACAAAGATGTTTCTTAAAGGATAATTGCAGGAAGATTTACCACTTGAAATTTTTTTTCAAGATAAGAACCAAAACAAGAGAAGAACTCTCTCATGACCCACAACACCAAGATATATCTCACAAAATGATTTCATATATTCTTCAAGAGTGATTTACAAGAGGCACTAGCTTCTTTATATAGAGAATGTCACAACCTAGACTAGGAAAAGACACCCAACAAGTGTTTAGAAAATTTAGAAAAGCCAAATGTAAATATAAGACTACTTAAGCTAAAGTTAACTCAACTAGTCATATGTTTAATTCTTAGTTAATTAGTAAATTACTAATTAATTCTTGCACATGGGTGGTTCCTTGAAATTAAGGAGAGACACATGATTGTTCCTAACTTTAAGGCAAAACTCATTATTACACCTTCAAGAAGCACTTGTGGCGCATGGAGAAGTTGAAAACCATGTGAAGTAGTTATAACCATCATTACACTCACAAAGGTAACATTGTTTAGTAAGAACAAATTCAGTAGTTGTAGTGAGATGAGATTTGTAGCCCAACCCACTAAACTATAACCCTATTTTGGAAGCCCAAGTGGAATAGTTAGACTTGTTCATCTCAGTAATAATAATTTGATTAGAAAAGATGGTAGATTATGTTCCAGAGGTTGATGTGGTGTTAAAAGACATTTTCTTAGGAAAGAGAGACATTGAACTGAAACCATCTGTTTCTGAGACAATACAGAGGCTTTATTTATATTGGTAAAAGAAGTCAATGAGATTTAAGATCCTTTAATAATAAAGATATGATATGAGAATAAATAAACATGTTTTTAATATTACATATATAATTTAGATATTCTTGAATATATAGGATTTGCTTCTTATTTCTATAATTATAACAAAGGTGAAGTTCTTACCATGAGGAACACACTTTCGAGCATGAAGAGGTTGGCAAGGGAAGGAAACACGCTTGAGAAAGCAACGTATATTATTCTAGAGAGAGCAAGATGAGTTGGGAGAGGGAGAGAGGGTGTGTTTTGCGGAGTGACTGCGAAGCAACACTTTAAAAAGAAAAAGAATTGGTGTGGAAGGTGAACCAAATTACTGTGAGGATCAGCTAAATCTTATAGTGTGAAAAAGTGATTGATCATAGAACACATGAGTCTCTAGTCAACCTTAGAATTTACCTATGTTGGAGGTTCTACATCATCCAAAGATTAGAACATTTCATAGTATATAAACAAGTGCAAACCTCACCTTATGACCCGGTTTTGTAAAGTTGAATTAGGCTAAAGTCCCCTTCTTAATAGGTATTAGAGCCATTTGGAGCCCATCCTAGTGAAAGTTTGTTGGGTTTATCAAGCTACCCGCTATCGAACCACCCATAAATATATAGTTCCACGCACAAGTTGGCAGCCTCGGCGTGAGAGGGTGTTTTGGACATTTCATAGTATATAAGTGGGTGCAAACCCCACCTTATGAGCCGGTTTTGTAAGGTTGAGTTAGGCTTAAAGTCCACTTCTTAATAACCTAGAAAATTAGTTTAAAAATATAGGGACATTATTTTTTCTATTAAGGACATTTCATGTATTTAGTTATGCATTAATTTTAGTGATGCATTTATTTGAAACTTTTGATCTTATTACTCTCCACTTTGAATATGGAATTTATAGTATCACGATATAAATGGAACAAATTTTGTTAATTGCTTGAAATAAATTATGTCATAGAATCCTTATAATACAAAGGCAGGCACTAATGGTTTAGAAAAATATGCTGTTCTTTTTCCAAGTGCAGTATATTTTCTTTTTTATATATTTTTGAAATCCTAACAATAAGTAATTTTTCCTACAATAACTATGGTTTGTAGTTTAAAGAATATACAAACAAAAGCCTGCTTCATGTTCTAGGCTCCAAAAATGGTGGTGTTTTTATTTTATTTTAAAAGGAGACACTGAAAAGTTAGAAGTTGAACAATTTTCTGAAAAACTTCTGTCAAGAAAGTTTTCAGAAGGAATAAGTAATTGTATCCAAAATTTGTTTTCTTTTCATATTTTTATTTGCTACTTATGTCTGTTGTTCTGTTTACAGGAAAATTGTTAATAAGGTCTAGTGGTTACAAACTTTTAAGTTACGTGAAAATCTATTTTCTGTAATCAACTTTCCTAGAGTCACATTTGAAAATATTGCCATAGAAATCATCAATAGTAATTTTTTTATAAAGCTTGATCTGGTATTTCCTAGGCTTCTGATTGCTTCAGTTTTTAATTTTTGTATCTATTTGGCAGCATGGGATTGTTGAATAAAGAGCTTGTTGAAGATAGACTTGTGAATCGTTCATTGCAGAAAGGGTTGCTTTTGGAATTCAAGAAGGATTCTGATAGAGTATTGCTAGCAGTAGCTCAGAGACCTGATGGCAAGAAGAACTGGATGGTTTCTGATCAGGTTCTAGTTGAAACAACATAATGCGGCATGTTTAATAGGTTGCTAGGTGTTGGTTCTTCTTGCATTTTTTATAAATGCTAAATATTGCTGGATTGTGTAGTCTAACTTTTTTGTTGGTTTTGTTGGGCTGAAGAATGGTGTCACTTCTTCCATCAAACTGCAGCAAGTGACATATATTGTTCCTGGTATTGATAATTTTGACCAAGCAGATATCACAGATTTTGCACTAAAGGCTCAGGATAACATGGTCAGTTCCTGTTCCACAATGGCTATGGTAACAGATAAGCCAAATTTATAACTTTTTACATTTGTCAATTACTAAATTCTTGATGATATGCAACAGGACCCATCTCTACTTGAATATGCTTGGGTTGAGCTCCTAGAAAAGAATAAGTCTGTCACAGTTGAAGAGTTGGCTGAGGTAATATGCTTTATTGACTAGATGTCAAAGCATGCTTTTCTGTCCATACTTGAGTTGCTTGTTCTGCAGATAATTTATGGCAGCACCGAGCCCCTTGAGAGCTATTCCGCTCATCTCTTGCTATCAACAGATGAAGTATACTTCACTATATTGGAGACTAAAGGAGCTCGTTCCATTTATGGACCTCGACCAAGTAGGCAGGTATATGTATTAGTTTCACATTTACGGTAGTTTTTGAAGATTATGGATTGTTCATTGCTCATAAGTTATGGACCTCCTTTTTGGAGTATTTTCCTAACGTATACACATGTGCTCCAGGGAGAGTCTTGTGTTACTTTAGTTGTTTTATTTTTACTCGTTGTAAATTACTTGTGATCTAGGATCAGAGAGTAGTAGTATAAATCCAGTACTTACGAGCAGTAGGTAATTACTGTGATGAATCAACTATCTAATAAAACACCAGTTCATAAAATAATGAAATATAATAAGAACACTGTACTACATTGAGATATACTTACTTCCCCCGGGGACACAAGTCTCCTTGTGAGGTACAATACAACAATCCACTTGTTGTCCCAAAGATGAAAGTATCTTACAGAGAGTATTCCTTGTTCTTAGACTTCAAATAACTTCACCCTCCCCAATTATAGATATGAATTTCTCAATTATGCTGAAGAACTAGTGCATTGGATCTTATGCTGGACCTGAACCAAAGATGTGCATCATAGGGTATACTCGAGAAGGAAGAAAATGAGTCTAGGAGAAATAGAGAATTAATGTTGAGTTGGCTTTCAATTAATGCATATGTTGGGGTGGGGAGGGGGAATTCTGTTAGAGGAGACTCTGTCAGTATGATGTTGCTAATAGGTCAGTAGGGGAAGAGGAGGGGGTATTGATTTTGATTATATTGAGTTAGTCAGGAGTGTCCCTCTTTGAATTGGACAATGGGCTCTGGTTGTCTTTTCGCTTGCTGTAAGAGTTTGTTAGCTCCTTTCTTTCATTGAATAATAGGATTATACCCAAATCTTTTCTGGGATTTCTATCAAATGTCTACTGTTACGCCCAAAAGAAATATTAATAGAGACTTGCAGAAATATAGATTATATTTTCCCGAATCATACTTGATACAATACAATAAGTGGTATAAATAAGAAAGAGGAAATAAATAAGTACACTAATGTAGCACTTAAAATTAGGAGAATATTTTCCTATAAATGCTATAGTTAAATAAAAGTAAAACAAATTTTAATTAATAATTACAAATAATTCTGATATGACCTAGACTCAATCAGAATCTATGGTTCTAATTGATTTGGGCTGTGGTTATGATACATAGCTGCAAAAGTTATTTTATATGCATAGATGTCATCATAGAGTCACTAAAATAGATTTGCCATTACAAAACAAGTTATTTTCTATCACCTCCTCTAAATAATTAACTACCTCCTAACTTGGATCTTAGTTCCTATTGCAGCCATAGAAGTGTGATGATAACTTCTTATTGTATGAACTGTTCTAAGAAAGTGGACTTTAAACCTAATTCAAACTCACAAAACTGGTTTGTTTTACTAGTTATTTTGTGAAATGGAAAGAAAAGTCTAATATTTTTATTGGAATGACAGGTTGAGGAGCTAATTAAGAGGAAGCATGCAAAGGAGGCTGCTGAGAAAGAACTTCAAGAGTTTATTGAATTACTGGCCTCTGTGAAGTCCATGTCTTTGCAAGATAAACCTCCGAAATCTTCATGGACCAATGATGAGAAAATTTGGAAAAGAATTGAGTCACTTGTAGCATATGCTATTGATGCATGTAAAAGTGATGAACAAAGGAAAACAGCTGGGATGGTAACTTTTCCCTAAAGAATTGTTTTGATTTAATATATCATTGTAGAAATCAGGGTTTGTTTGGACAAGTTTCTCTACAAGCACTTCTAGAGAAAATAAGAAGAAAAAAATGAAATGAACTTTTGCATAAGCTAAAATTAGCTTAAGCACAAGTTAAAAAAAGAAAATTTAGAGATACGAGAGAACTTCTACATATTATAGCTTCTCTAAATTCCCTTCTATACTTATGGAGAGTTTTATTTAAATTTTTCTTATTTTTCTTTCCTCTAAGTGTTTGTAAAGAAGTTCATCCAAACAGATGCTTGTGTTTTTCTTATACGCAAACAATATGAAGAGATAAGAAAACAATGAAATGGAGAACTTTGCATGAGATTCTTGAACTTATTTTAATTAGACTCTATCGAAGAATTGGATCAAATAGAACTCTACGAAGCTATGCATATTCAAGTAGCAATTACTAGTCTTGGCATGAGAAAGGATGATCTTGGTGGATCCTTTCTTGGTAGTTTAGTATAATAACACTGAATAATAATGTATCTCTAGAATGTTGTTTATTGTTAATGATTAATTTAATAAATTCATCTTCTCTGTTACTAGCAGATACTAAAGGAATTGGGTCTGGCAAAAACAACTTCCTCAGCTGTTAAACTTCTGATAGATATTGGATATTTTCCTGTACATATCAATCTTGATCTGTTGAAGTCTGGTATTCCCACCGATCATTCAGAAGAAATCATATCTGCTGCTCAGACTCTTTTATTGGACACATTTGATCCAGACAAGGTGGGTTTCGTTTTCTTGACAACATTGCTAAAATATGAGATCAATCATATATGTTTTAATGGCAGCATTCTTTATAATGGTATTTTAAGTTGCATGGAATTAAGATGATGAAATTATTTGACGTTACTTGAATTTGGATATGATAAAAAAAATCAATGAGTGTCTTACACACTATACTAGACTTCCTTTGAGCAAAAAATCTAGGAGGTTGCTCTATGTAAATTTTTTCCTCAAGATCACCACAAGGAAAACATTTTTAATATCAAGTTGGTAAAGTGACCAATGGCGAATAGTAGCTATTGCAAGGAAAAATATAATTGTGTTGATCTTGGCCATGGGAAAAATAGTGTCATAGTAGTTAAGTCCATAAATTTGTATATATCCTTTGGCTACGAACCGAGTTTTAAGGCCCAACTTCACCATTAGGCCCAACTTTAATGCATAGGCTCGTCTACATCCAATCGATTTATTTCTAGAGGGAAGAGGAATAAACTGCCACATGCCATTGCTTGTAAAAGCTTGCATTTTATCAATCATGGCTTGTCGCCATCTAGGATGATTAAGTGCCTCATGAATAGTTGTAGGAATAATGGTGGTAGACAAAGAAAAAACAAAAGAATACGATGGAGATAGGTGATGATAACTCAATATTATTAATAAGATATGAATTACGCGAGTAGACCACATACCTTCTTAAGAGAAATAGGTTAATCTGAGGTGGGGTAATGTGAAAGAGTTGGTGGAGAAAGACACGTGGCATGGAAGCTATTGGAGAGGATCTGAATCTTGAGAAACTTTAGGAAGTGTAGGAGAAGCTTTTTGGGTCTTATATTGGTATGTAAGGAGAGGCGGTGGGGCAATGTTAGATTTGGGTTGGAGTTAGAAGAAGCCAAAATCACCAGAGGACCAAGGGTTGGAATAGATAAAACACGTTGAATGGAAACACGAGTTCCCATAGAGGATGGGGGAAAGGTGTATCCTAAAAAAAGTGACATCAATTGACATTATATTTTTTGGTAGTTGGAGAATAGTGATTGTATCCTTTTTGAAGGCAGGAATATTCTAGAGAAGCACATTTAATAGCCTTTGCAGAGAGTTTATCTAAACCTAAACAAACATTATGAATCGAACAAATGTAACTACACATTCTAGGAGAGATAGGAAATATCGGACCATTGCAAAAAATAAAAAGGGATTTGATTTTCAAGAGAGGAAGAAGTCATTCTATATATTAAAAAAATAACAAGCAGTGAGGATTGCATCTTCGCAATGATGTATAAGAACATTTGTATCAACATTAGAGACTATGCACTTTCAATGAGATGTCTATTCTTATTGTCTAGAATGCCATTTTGTTGTGATGTGGGGAGACAAGTGAACTGATGTAAAATATCATATGAGTATAAAAAGAAAGCTCAACAAAAAAAATATTCTTTAGCATTGTCACTTTGGAAGATTTTAATTAGTTTTTCAAATTGTGTTTTAATCTCATTAAAGAAGGGGATGGATATGGAAGAATTCATCAATGAAGGCGACATAATATCTGATAGTGCCTTCATCCACATGCTTGTTTTCTTGGAGTTTTTTGAGGAAGTTGACGGAAGCTTGATGTAGGAATTGGAACAAGGATGACTCTAATGGAGCTATGGATTCCTTGAAGGTGCATGAAGAGTAGGGAGAGTGATTGGTTGGGCCATTTCACTTGAAGAGATGAAGAAGAAGACCAAATGTGTCTATCCTAGAGAGGCTTAGACAAGAGAGTGTAAGAGCTAGCAACTTGGAAGCATAACACTCAAAGTTGATCTTATTATTTCATGAGCCAAGCACCCCTTTAAATAGTGTAGAGGTCCGACCAAAGCTTACAAGAAAAAGAGGGAAAATTCAAATGCAATGGATTTGAAAATGGCGCCCAAATGAAGTCACATTGCAAGCATGACCTAGGTGTGCTTCATGGGACTAATTTAGGTCTAAATGACCGGCCTAGGTTAATTAGGAGTCTTAATGAAACCCTAATTTAACCTAGGTTGGTTTTTAGATGCCTAATTTCAACCCTAATTCAATTAAGAAAATTAAAATTAAATTTCCTACACTTTTAGCAAGAAAATTAAATTCCAGTCTAGAGAAATTACACTAGGTTATGACATTTTTAAACATATACAGAAGGGTGCCTTTGCCATCAGTAGCAGAGTCCCAATCTTCTTGAATCTTCCTTGCCATTGACCTAGTGGTTGGTCTTGAGTTGGGCCTTCTACCATCAATATCTAAAACCAAAAGATGTGACACAACTAGGTTTCAAAGTATCTGAATGAATGGTAGAGGAAACTAAGTTACATATTTTTTCAGTTTGTTTTTAAAAAGATGACCTAACATGTATTACTAGTTGACATGATTCACATTCTAATTCTTGTAGTTTGCTTAAGGCTAGGAGCCATTGTTATCTTCAACTTGGCTAGACCTAGGTGACCCAGATGATCATGCTCAAGCTTTAGGTTGAGGTAGCAAAACAGGATACAAGTGGGCTTGGTTTTAGATAGTATAGTCCTCGCGATTCATGTCCTTTGCTAGTCAAAAAAACCATACCATGTTCCTATATCACAAAGTGTTGGATAATTAAGAGATAATTATTCCATAATTAGTGCGGATTTCATTTTCTATTTATTAGGACAGATTTGATATCTTTTGGTGATTTGATTTGATTTGTATAGCTTTAATTACCTATTATTTCTTGCTTTAATTACCTATTATGTCTTTCCTTAATTAGGTTGTAAATAGTCCATAAATTTAGACAGTAATCACAATTGTAAACACATTCAGAAATGCATTCAATCTTCTTTCAACTCAAAGGAATTAGCATCAAAGGTTACAAAACAATTGAGTTAATTAGTTTAGAGAGACTAAAGTATAAGGACAAATATGAAATGTGCAAGATAAAATTAGGATTTAAAGGAGATAGAGTAACTCAACCAATTCCTTGAGATGTCACTTTGGATCCGATGTCTATAGCAACAAGTTGGGGATTTAAAACAAGGGCATCACCAATCATTCATATGATTTAGGAATTTGAATCAATTAACAATTGTCCTAAAATCATGGTAATTCTAACTATCTAGATTTTTTATTCTCTTATGTTTTACTCCCTTTCATAATGTTTATGTACCTAATACTGTAGAAGGATGGATTAACCAAATTCTTCTGCTAGATACTTGACCTGTACAACCACCTTAGTTGTTTTAAATTGCTATTGAGGCAGAACTCAACTTTTCTTACATCTTGTTGTTCTATTTTACCCTCGTAATTATTGTAATTGTTATTTATCACATCTTAATATCTTGTTTTATTTTGTTCAGACTGACAGGAAGAATCTTACTGATTTAAAGGTCTATGCCATTGATGTTGATGAGGCTGATGAGGTGACCTTTTTTTTATTGATTTGGTAGATATTATATAAAGTGTTACTCCATTTATCATTGGAAGCTTGTTAGTTTATTAACTGACGATCCATAATATTTAGCTTGATGATGCTTTGAGTGCTACAAAGTTGCAAGATGGCCGGATTAAAGTTTGGATACATGTTGCAGACCCAACTAGATATGTTCAACCTGGAAGTATAGTGGATAGGTATCTGGTTGAGATTCAAAGAGATATTTAATTGTGTATTCAGTGTTGTGTGTTCCTCAATTTGTAAATCTACTTCATGGCTTGCAGAGAGGCTATGAGAAGAGGAACTTCTGTTTTCTTGCCCACTGCTACATATTCTATGTTTCCAGAAAATCTTGCCATGGGGGGCATGAGTTTGAGACAAGGAGAGCTTTGTAATGCAGTTACTGTATCAGTTGTGCTGCATAATGATGGCAGGTAAATTGAAATGTGTTGGTAGCATTGTGTGGTATAAATTCACCTGCTTTAATAGGAGTAGAACATTTCACTGTAGGAAGTGAGATAATCTGTTAGATAGAACCTGTCCTGAAGTGTGAAATATGGCTAGTTGTTTGAGGAATTAATAGAACTCCAAATATAATAGGTTAGAGGAACAAGGGTGTTGTTGAAGCATGTAATATGGAAGGGGAGGTTTCATCATGAATGACTTGCAAAACCTTTATTTTTTTTCCTTTTTGTTTAATTTATGTAAATGTGCTTGTGAAAAAAATGTGTAGGCAATAAGCAATAATAATGGAGTTACTTTTCTTGATATAAAAAAGAAACAATAAATTGGTATTTAAAGGAAAAACGAAATCCTAATAAAAGGAAATAAATCTCTAGACAAAGACTCTATATCTGGAGCAAATCTACCAAATAAACTTCTAATCCAATCCCTTAATTTTAGGGATTTCTTACAAATAAATTTATATTTATTTATTATCCAGTCAATCTATATTGACTGTACAGTAAATATAAATATTTACACCCATATTTCAACACCCCCTCTCAAGTTGAGGAATAAATGTCCTTCATTCCCAGCTTGGTTATGAGATTATGGAAGTCTGAGCAATGTCCGATCGTGTGTGGGCCAAACATATTAATCTTTCTACCTGTCTTTGACACATTTTTTTTGTCTACTGCTGATTCCTCTTCAGCCTTGCATAACTTGTGATTAGGATCCATTGGAGTTCACACTGGTCTGCACCTAATTTTCCATTGGAGTTTCTACTAGCAAATCAGTTATATATTTTTGCTACGATATGAAAATTCCCTGGTTAGAGTATGATACTTCAATCCCTAAAAGATACTTTAATCTTCCTAGCTCTTTTAGTTCAAATTCCTGGAACAGTCTCTGTTTCAATTCTTCCTTCCCTTTTTCATCATTTCCAGTCATTATAATACCATCAACATAAACTAGAAGTCTTGTTACCCCCTCTTTCCTTGAATGTTTAGTAAATATAAGTACTAACTCTTGGGGCTGAATCTCTAATTGTTCCGGTATTTTCCCATTGCAGTTCAATGATATTACGAGTTTCAGTTTGTAATTCTGCCCCAAAATTAATTTGCTTAGTTGTAGATTCATTTTTGGAGGCTTTAGTTAAAGCATATGACAGAACAAAGGGTTCAAGGTGATCATAACAATCTTTTGAAAGAACTTCTTGGGAGTTAGTATTGGAGAAAAAGTTTTGGTTTCAATGAAGATGACATCAATGGAGATATACAATTTTTTAGATGAAGGGATATAACACTTGTAACCTTTTTGAGTTGCTGAATAACCAAGAAAGACACATCTACCAGCACGGGGATCAAGTATGTCTCTATTTTGGTTGTGTATATGTACAAAAGTTATGCACCCAAATATTCTAGGAATGAAGCCATTTGAGATCTTAAAGTGGGGGAAAAAGGTTTTTAGGGTTTCAAGAGTACTTTTGTTCTCTAGTATATCTGTGGGAAGTCTATTTATTATAATATGCAGCAGTGAGGACAACTTCTCCCTAATAATTTTTTGTAACTTTTCCTTCAAAGAGAAGTGCTCGGGTGGTGTTAAGCAAGTTGAAATTTGAAATACAAAAGCAACTACAACAAATATCCTGTATCATTGTGTTTTTTTGCGAAACCTCAGGGTATGCCACCAAGTAGAAAAATTGACCATAAAATTCCATAATGGCATGGGTAGATCTAATAAATGTTCAACTCTGCATTTCTCCTTACACTAAGAAGAATGAGACTGAAAAACAAGTTAAAAATATGCTGGTCTTAGGAATTATTCAGCCTAGCAGTAGTTCCTATTCAAGCAAAGTAATTCTAATTAAAAAGAAAGATGGCAACTGGAATTTCTGCATTGATTATAGAGCTCTCAACAAAGTGATTGTACCAAACAAGTTTTCTATTCCTATTTGTTGGAGATCCCACATTGACTAGAGATTAAGACATTTCATAGTATATAAGTGGGTGCAAACTTCACCTTATAAGCCGGTTTTATAAGGTTGAGTTAGACTTAAAGTTCACTTCTTAATATTATTATTGAGGAGTTATTAGACAAGTTAAATTATTGCTAGCCTCTTTTGTTTGGATTCGAAGGTTAATACAAGAATATCACTTGACCATTTCAGGGGGACAGGGACATTGGTGGTTTGTCGCATGTATGCATGCTTGGCTCAATCTATGTACTTGAGAGGATGGAAGAGATGATAACTAAGTTGGTAGTAGCTCTCATGCATGTCACCATTGTAAACATTAGGTTGTTACCTGTAGGACTACTACATTCACTTCCTATTCCATATGCCACATGGGAGGATACCAGTATGGATTTTGTGATGGGATTACCTAAATATAAGGGGTATGATGTAATTTTGGTAGTGGTGGACAAATGAATACAATCAAAATTCCCGACCAATAAAACTAGCCACACATGATTCCAATACCCAAAAATATGCAAAACTTAAGACCTGAAAGATGAACAAACAAATTTTCTCTTCAACTTCCTTCCATAGAGTTTGTATACTCTTTTTTGTCAATGATGGGATACCTTTTAGAAAATGAATTTTAAACTTAACTCAACCTCACAAGGTCTGTTTGTAAAGTGAGGATTTTGCACCCACTTGTACTATAAGTTAGTTATATCTCCAGTTGATGTAGGATCTTCGACACCTTCTCATGCTGAGGACTAGACATCTCAAGCATGGGAATAAAAGGAGGTCCGATAGCAAGTGACACGAAAGGCCCACAAAACCTCACTAGGATAAACTCTTATAAGCTTTGATACCGTCCTAAAAAGTGTACTTCTAACTCAAACTCACAAAACCAACTCGTAAGGTGAGATTTGCACCAGTTATATTATATTATTTCACCTTATCTCTAGTCGATGTGGAATCTCCAACACACTGTGTCACGTTGAGGACTGGACATCTCGAGCATAAGACTAAATATTAGGTGGTCCAACAAACCTGATTATGATAAGCTATGATACCATCTTAAGAAGTGAACTTTAAGTCTAACTTAATCTCACAACAGCGACTTGTAAGGTGAGGTTTGCTTCCATTCCACTTATATCTTGTAATTTGATTACTGTTAACTTTTCAAGCATGTAAGAACTGAAGTCTTTACTTTTCTATATACTCAGGTTCTGCATTGCTAATTCCTTTTCTGTTGGAACATGTTAACATATAGGCACAGAAGTTTCAAGTGAAATATGTGCTGAACCCCTGCTTTATTTTTTGTGTCAGTGGATTCTTCAAAGACATTGTAGTAACAATAATAACTAAATGACTTCTGCTATTGATGCCCTATGTGGGTGTGTAACAGCATTGCAGAATATTCAGTTTTTAACTCAGTGATTAAACCAACATACATGCTGACATATGAGAGTGCATCCGAGCTACTCCATTTGAATCTTCAGGAGGAGGCTGAGCTCAGAATTTTATCTGAGGCTGCAAACCTTCGGTCAAATTGGCGCTGTCAACAGGTATGTTGTATTTTGTTCTTTTAACTCAAGCGTATCAAATTTGTGTTTGTAGGTATTTGAGTTTTTTCTTTCTTCCTTTTGATAGAAGGAATTCATTCTAGCTTACATCATGTAATGTTCTATATTTAAAAAATCACGTATCTTGTATTCAGTTGATGAAGGTTTTCCATTAACTTATCAATGATTCCAAGTTATTGCAGGTTCTCACACTACCTTAATAACCTTAGACCTGTCAATAATTTGTCCATCAATATGTATATTATGTCAAGAATCTTTGGTCCATTCCATGGAACCTAGTATTATATTTCTGAATAACAATGTTAGTAGTTTCTTCTGGAATTTGATCTATCTCACATAACTTGGAAGTTCATTACCTCTCTTAAGTTACACAAGCATGCTTTATTGTTTTATATTTTGTTATTTAGCAAAGCAACCACAAATATTGTTATTGTATCATGATTGGATAGATGGATGTCATTTTTTACCTGTTTTTTTTCAGCTGTAGAAAAGCTTCTTTGATCTAACACGCATAGGAATGTCTAAACTCTATATTGATTATATTTCAATAATAGTTTTTAGCTGAGTGCTTGAATGCATATGGCTTAGTGATTGAAACCCTTGCATGTGAATTCATAAAGGCATATGGAATTAGTTACAAGTATTAAAAATTGTTGAAAATTAATTTCCTCTATAAGTAAACATTTAATCTTTCTGGCCTTGTTCAGGGTGCAATTGAGACGTCAACATTAGATACTCGCATTAAAGTGTCTAATCCAGAGGATCCAGAGCCATCATTAAAACTTTATGTGGAAAACCAGGCAGATCCTGCCATGCGATTAGTCTTTGAGATGATGATACTCTGTGGGGAAGCTATTGCCACATTTGGATCTCGAAATGACATTCCCTTACCATACAGGGGACAGCCCCAATCAGACATAAATGTTTCTGAATTTTCCCATCTTCCAGAAGGACCAGTTAGAAGCTTTGCCCTGGTCAAAGTAATGCGTGCGGCTGAAATTGATTTCAGGAAGCCAGCACGCCATGGTGTTTTGGGGATTCCTGGTTATGTTCAGTTTACATCTCCCATCCGTAGATATTTGGATCTTCTTGCTCATTATCAGGTAAGTGGTTTTCAATTTTATAATTCATAGTTATAATAGATTGTAGATATTGATGCTTCTAGATACTTTCTATGCAATTTTGAATTTTTAAGGAATCAAAAAACTGAAACAATATGAAAATATCATGATACATTTTCCCTTCAATGAGGGACAGGATGCAAACTGTGCACAACTGGCATTATGAAAAAGATTTCACCAGTTAAGAAAAATACTGCAGGTAAAATCAAGCTAAAAAAATTTTCAGCATGCAATTTTTCTGGAAGTTATTGGGTGTTGTGTCCATATTGAGTAGAAAGAACTACTTGATTTACCTGGACGAGCAGTGACCACCATCTTTGATAAAATGTCTGTCCATTTCAATATGTTCAGTTCTATCATGTTGTACTGGGTTGTGAGCTATGCTGATGGCAAATAATATAGGCTCATAGGTCCATCCCACTTTATCTTCAAGTCTTCTATAATCATAACAGCTCACATATTTCTTGAGCCATTGCTCGAACTCTGCTTCAGCACTAGACCTAGCTACCTCACTTTGTTTACTAGGTTTCTACTAAAGAAGGTGCAATAACCAGCAGTGACCTCCTATCCACAACTGAACCTGCATAATCAGAATCAGTATATGCTTCAAGACTAGCATTCTTGTTTCTTTTGAACAAAATTCCTCTTCCTGATGTCTCTTTTAATTATTGGACAATTCTAAGAGCAACTTGTAATTGTGCTTCCTTTGGTTGATGCATAAATAATTGGCTTACTAGGCTCACAGCTAAAGCAATATCTGGTATAATTAGAATTAATAGAAGAAATATGAATAGTAAATAATATATATCTATTAGGAATTCTATTATCCCATTTGGAAGATAAATAAGTCTTCCTATAAGTCTTTGGTACATTTCTTTATTTACAGCCACACCATCCACTTCACTTCCCAACTTTGTATTTGGATCAACTGGTGTGCTTGCTGGTTTGCAAGCTGTTTTACTTGTTTCATGTAGCAAGTCAATAATATATTTTTGTTGAGATATGAAGATCCCTTTCTTGGAATGAGCAACTTCAATTCTCAAAAAATATTTTACCTTCCCTAAAGTCTTGATTTCAAATTCTTTGCCAAGATATTGGCTTAATCTTTGTTGTTCATGTTCATCATTTTCAGTAAAAATAATATCATCCACATAGATCAATAAAATCATTAGTCCCCTTGAATCAGAGTGCTTGATAAATAAAGTGTGGTCCTGTTGACTCTTAGTATTTAAGACTCATCATGACTTTCATGAACCTCTCAAACCATGCTCTAAGTGACTGTTTCAACCCTTACAATGCTTTCTTCAATTTGTAAGCTGTGTTGCCTCTATTTTCCCTGTATATCTAGGTGGTACTTCCATGTATAGGAGTGTTTTTTACATCAAATTGTTAAGTTCCACTTATGGTGTGCTACCAAAAGATAAAATTACTCTGACCATGTTTATTTTTGCAATTGGTGCAAAAGTCTCCAAGTAATCCACTTCATATATGTTTGAGTGAATCCTTTGGCCACCAGCCTAGCCTTGTACCTTTCAATGGTCTCATCAGCCTTGTATTTTACTATATATACTCACTTGCACCCAACGGCCAGGTGGTAAGGGTGACTAGCTTCCAAGTATTATTCTGCTCTAATACCTCCATTTCCAAATTCATGGCTTGTTTTCATTTTTTGTCAATTAATGCCTCAGATACAGAAGAAGGTATAGTTTTGGTGTTTAGAGGCTTGTGAGAAAGGTTTTATGTGTATACGAGAAATTTTCAAAGAATAGATAGTTTGCTAAGGGGTAAGAGGGTTTAGTCACGACTCTAGTTCCTTTCCTAAGGGTGACTAGAAGATCTAAATTATGTGCAATTGATTCATCACAGTTAGTAACTTAGTAGAATTAGCATTTATAGGTTTAGATATATTTACCTCTTGTAATGGTATATGGTTGAACTCTTGAACATGAGCAGATTCTGGAATGACCTTTACTCTATGGGTGTACACCAAATTTTGTATCAACATGTAGACTGGTTCTGTAGAATTGGAATTTTGATCTACAAATTCAATATCAGGATTTTGATTTCCTCTACTCTTTCCCTCTCAACTAGTTCTTTTTCAGTGGTATTCTTTTGATTTTCAGTTTTTTCAATTTCTGGTCCAAAAAACAGATTTGAGAATATAAAAGGCTCATCATCTTCCCTTAAATCCTCCCCCTAAAGTTGAGGATGGTTTAAATAGCTTACTTGCTCATTGAAAGTGACATCTGTTACAAAGAATTTTCTGGAAGGAGGATGAAAACACTTGTACCCTTTTTGTGTGACAAAGTTCCCTAAGAAAATACATTTAAATGCCCTTGGGCCTAGTTCTCTCCTTTGCTGTTTATAAACATAGACAAATGAAACCCAACCAAATATTTTAGGTGGAAGGCTAAGAGTTGAGTTATATGTGGATAAAATGAATGGAGCTTTTTTAAAGACAAAACAGTAGAAGGTAATCTGATAATTAAATATGTAACAGTATGGCTTCCCCCCAAAAAAATTTTGGAACATTATTTTGAAAGAGGAGTGCTCTAGTTTGTTCGAGGTGCCCAGTTTTTTGTTCAGCAATTTCATTCTGTTAAGGTGTATATATACACATGAGTATTCATGAATTATCCATTCCTTTTGAAAAGAAGAGTTTAATGTATGATTAAAATAATCTTTGGGATTATCATGATATCCACCCCAAATTGATTTTTAATCAATGATACTAATTGCATAACAATAGAGCTAATCTCATATTTGTGTTTAAGGATAAAAAGTCATGTTATCCTTGTACAATCATCTACAAAAGTAATAAACCATTTAGCTCCTAAAGTATTAGAAACATTAGAGGGACCCCACACATCTGTATGAACAAGATAAAAAAGAGAATTACTTATTTTATTGCTCACTGAAGGAAAAGGTACACGTTTGTGTTTTGCTAACTCACCTCACAAGGAAGTATGTAGATTTCAATTTTTGAACAAGGAAGGAAACAAAAGCTTTATGACACGGAATGAAGGATGTCCTACACAACAATGATACAACTGATCTTTTTTTTTTGTGTTGGTGATGGAGGATTCAGACATCAGAGATTGATTCTTAATGGGTTGATTCAAATCTCCTTGACCAGCTGTAGTTGTCATGTTTCCATAGTGGAAATTTTTTGTTGCTAAGACACGGGGAATATGTAAAAAAATACTTAGGGAATGGGGTCATATGATGTGTGGCTCGAGAGTCTAAAATCTAATGATGAGTAAAGGGTGTATTTTTAACATTAAATCCAACAGAAAAGGGTAACTCACTAGAATGTCAATGCACACATACCTAAGGATTTTTCCAAATTATTAAGGAAAAACGCTACTCTTTCTAGCTCCTCGTGATTGGGTTGTGGGACTGTTCCTTGACTTTCAGAAAAAAAAATGGGGATCAGCAACAGCATGAGCTGATTGACCCCCTCTCTTTGGAGGACCACCTTTGTATTCCCAATCTTTGCTTTGAGGTTCCCCATGCAACTTCCAACATTTTTCTCATGTGGCATGGCTTTTTGCAATAAGTACACCATGCTCCTTCATTTTTCTTCTCCATTTTTGGAAAAGAACCACCTTTCCTTTGTCTGTAACTATGGTTATTGCTCCTTCAACAATCATATCTGAACTTTCTGCAACAGGAGTTTCCAACATTAGACTCCTCCTTTCTTCACTATGAATAATTACCATGACCTCGTTGAGTCTTGGAACTTTCTCCTTTCCCAAAATTTGAATTCTAATTTGATCATATTCTTGGTTAAGGCCTACTAAGTAATCATACACCCGATCCTGCTCAATTTACTATCTTAGAATTGCTGAATCGTCATAACATTTGACCTTAATTTACTATCTTAGAATTGCTGTAGTGATCCAATTCCATCTACAAAGCTTTAAGTTGATTCCATCCATGCAGCCATGATTTTTACCTTTACATCATATATCTGTGCAATATCTTTTTTTTTCCCTAGAATAGACTTGCTCTATTGCAATCCATATGGCTTTGGCTGAATTAAGGCATACATGTGTCACTGATTTTTGGAACCATTGAATTCCATAACCATGCCATTATCATAAAGTCTTCTTCATTCAGGACGTGAAAGTAGGATCGTCTTCAGCTGGAGCATCATCAGTTAAATGGCTAGCCTTTCCTTTCCCTTTCAAGATGGTTTTAATGAGTTTGAGACCACTTGAGATAATTTTTTCCATTTAATCAATAGGGTAAATGAACATTCTGCAATTCACCTGCATTGTGGGGCTTGTCTCCATTTTCAATGTCAGCCATTATAAAGAAATTGATAAACGCCTGGGTCTGATGCAGCAATGAGGGCTGCGATAGTGCTCAAGAATGCAGGCTGAAACACACAGAGATCAGACTCAGAGGCTGTGCAGCAATGAAGGCTACAATTAGGTTTACACAATAATTAAGACTGTGATTAGTTGACATGAATAGAGGCTTCCAAGGATCAGGAGCTCTGATACCATCTTAAGTTTGAAAGAGAATAAATTCTTTCATATATTTTCTCATTACATACATTCGATATATATACATAGATGAGTTGGATATCTTCAGAAATAAACAGCGCCTACTCTAATAAACAGAATCCTTTAGATTGTGTGGCTGTTATGCTAGGAAATAAAAACAAGATTCAGAAAAATATACAGAATTAAAACCAATAAATACACAACTAAAACTATTAAGAATAAAATCTGAAACTTCCTAAAATATCTCAACAAAATATACTACCCCATCTTGGTATTTTATTATTCTAAAGACATTTTGCTGTCTCTGTTTTGATTGTCTGGAATGTTTTTCTTTAGGTAAAAGCATTCCTTAGAGGCGAGCCTCCACCCTTCACAGCTGGTAAGCTTGAAGGGATTGCAGCTGGTATAAATGAGAATATTAGAACAGTGAGGAAACTCTGCAACAGCAGTCTTCGATACTGGATATTAGAATATTTTCGAAGACAACCAAAAGAGAAATCCTATCGTGCGTTGGTTCTTAGATTTTTGAAAGATCGAATTGCAGCTCTTTTGTTGTTGGAGGTAAGAACTTGGCAGCTGATGGTTTCCGTTATGTAATTTATTTGGCAGTCCATGTCATTTGTTGGTTGCTGCAGTATGAAATCTCAGTGTATAAAACATACAGAATTTTCTAACTTCCTAAAATTAGCTGCATCTGTCATTAATTAGGGATGGCTTTTCTTTTTAGAGATCCTCGGAGAATTTTATCTCAATGTTATCAATCTGAGAGGAATGATGAAATAATTTCTTTGGTTACCTTCTCCAGATGTACTGGAATACATGCAATTATTATAGGGAGGCTACTCATCAAATTTTACTAATTTTTTAATCATCACACTTATATGGATTTGATAGTTTTATTCAGTGAATACCTGAAATTTGGCTCCTCTTAGAATCATTACTTTTTCCATTGTACACTTTACACAAGGGTTATTCTTTTTGGAAAATTTCTTGTTTGACAAAAATATTTTCTATGAGAAAAGGTTCTTCGAAATAAATGCCTCATTATTCAAATAATGCAGATATTAAAAGTGGTTTGATATCATTATAATATTTATCAACCTTCTTGTCAGTTTCTTGTTTTACATGGCCATGTTTAGTCCTCGTAGATATTGCTTTTAACTGTGTCTTGCCCCATGTTTAATATGGAGCAAAGATTCTATTGTTTTTTAAATTCCTAGTGTGATTTTCGTTTGCAGGTTGGATTTCAAGCTTCTGCCTGGGTCCCTCTTGGATCACAGATAGGGGATGAAGTATTAGTTAAAGTGGAAGAAGCGCATCCTCGTGATGATATTCTTTTTCTGAAGGAGGTTGTAAGTGAGTGAGCTAAGATAGGATTTTGAATAGACTTTATCATTGTTCAACGATTTATTCAAAAGGGTAAACATCTCTCCTACATCCCTCTTCTTGGCTGGTAGGATGCAACATCCTTCCTTGTCAATTGCATGGAAAGGAGATCATACTTCCTTGCCAGACTTTCATTATTTGGAATTTTTTCAAGTTGTTCAAATCTTTTGAGTGTCATTTCTGGCAGAGAAGTTATGGAAGTTATAGCCAACATATCAAGCCTTCATCAAGCTTATTGTGTACAGTCCTTCAAACATTTTCTCTAACCATAGTCGCATGAAGTTATTGTGTTTTGTTCCCCACTTAAGCAAGTAGCTTTGCTCATTCTGTTGATTTGGTGGGGTATGTATAACCAAAAGCAGTTTTTTTCTTTTCTTTTTCTCCTTTCTTTTCTTCAAAAGGCATGGTTAAGTAATTTGTATGTTACTCCCAGTTGATCATTAAGGGCTTTGCATCCTCAGGTTGAATTTATATGGATTATTCCTACTAACATAATCACAAATGATAAAGATTGTTCCTGCTAACAATTTCTATGTGTATATAGATTAGACTTTGTAAATTTGACTGTTGATCTTTTGGTTAAAAAGGAATTTTGGTGAATGGAACATAACATAAAATAAGCATTTTTAGAACATATATTTGTATTTTAAAGTTCATTTGTATATTTCGGTTTTGAAAGCATTTTTAAGAAATTGAGTTTGCAAGGCAACTTTTTCAGCAACTATGTATATACAATTAGAGACTCTTTCATAACTTTAAATTGAGGATACCTTATTATAGGTATAGGTACCTTGTTAACTTTCTCTACTTCATTAATAAGGATGACTCATCCTCCACTCTGTTTCCTCTTTTTACTTAAAAATAAATCTAAAATTTTCAGAACATCCCTTAGGCTCCTTTTGTTATACAATGGATTGGAATTTTCTTATGTTTGTACCTTGTGTATGTTGCTGACTGAGTAAATCCAGAAGCATACACCTATTATTTTTGTTGGGGATTATATGATCTGTGGTGTTATTTGAATTTTGGAATAATGTTCCATGATGTCAATTTCGAATGTTTCGTAATGCCAATTTCGGGTAAGTGTTTCTGAATGCCTATTTCGAAACAAGTGTTTTGAATATATACTATGTTTTGGAGAATATATTATATATTAAAGTAATAAATAATATATATATGTGTATATATATA
>Ga0123341_1000356_pt1 | contig 26054 bp, 21 predicted proteins | sample Turbeapinknodule_FD_89959 | JGI IMG/M metagenome (GOLD analysis project Ga0123341, IMG submission 89959) | Root nodule microbial communities of legume samples collected from Mexico - Turtle bean Mexico pink nodule | ecosystem: Host-associated > Plants > Roots > Nodule | place: Mexico: Nepantla...
ATATATTTTTGTTATTCTTCGAAATTTATTATTATTATTATTTTTGAAAAAAAAAAATAGTTTCAATAAATGCAAATAGCTGAGAGAAATTTTTGGGGTTTAGAGGAGAAGAGGAGGAGAAAGTAGCGCCTCTGCTGCTGTGTTCTGTTCTGGTTCTGGACACAATTGAACACTGTCTGCACACAGCAATGGTTTCGATATCGACATGGTTTCGCTATATTGCCCACAAAGTCGATTATTCCGTCTCTCTCGGCTGGAAGGTCCTTCTTCCCTCTCTTTACTTTCTCTGTCATGTTCTGTGTATTTGTTATGCTTTCATTTAGGTTCAGTCTTGCAGATCACACTCGTAGGCCGTGTTAGGGTGATCTTGGAACTGCCTCTTGTTAATGAATGCGATTCTGTATAGGCTGACTTTAGGCACGATGATAGAATCTCTCATCTTGAACTTATGGGCACATTTCAAGATTTTTTCTTTCAGTGATTGTTAGTGGAAATTAATCATTGCTAGTTACATTTAGAACTGCTTTGCTGTTTAAGTGTTCAGCATGGCAATGCTGATGAGAAAGTTTTGTAATTTGGCTCTATGGCAATTTCCTTCTCGTAATTGTTCTAATAACACCTTTGTTGTTTATTTGCAATGAGATATTCTCTGTTAGTTCATTCACAAGTTCTTGGTTAATGCGAGACCTCTTTGAATTATTTGTTGATAGGCAGGCACTCTAGCTTGCAGGTTAATTAGATGTGGGTGAAAAGTTACCGAATAGAAAAATTTAGTTTGAAATAAATTATATTTGGTGTTCTTGTCTGTTATGGCCATAGAATGGTGGTTGAAATATCAAAGCTGAGAGGTTTAACTTTTATTTATTACACCAAAGTGAATAAGTTTAACTGTATGTGTATCTAAACTGCCTTGGATAAGAGGAAATCATAACCTTTGCTGTATTATGGTTATTATTTTAAACATCTCCACTCTGATGTAAATTTATGCAGTGTTAATAAAGGTGTCAGTTGCTTGGAAACCAATTTCTATGTTATTTTATGAAAATTGAGGAAGCATTAGAGAAGAGGTGTTGGATGGCATGTGATTTTGAAGATTATGCTTTTATCTTGAACAGAATATTCTTTTGGTTGTTCATCATATCATCCATTTCGCTTGCATTTATTTCATTTCCTTGATTTGGGGAATTCTCTTTCTTTTACTTGTTTATTGTAAAAAATAATAAATAGAATAGTCATGGGTTACTTGGGATCTGTTAAAAAAATACTAGGAATAATATTTGATTAGGAATGTTATTGGGCTAGGCTTGTTCTGGTTGAATCTTGTACTATTCTTGTATGTGCTGTGGAATTTTAATATGAAAAAATAAAAGTGTTAAATCAGTGTCTTGCAACATGACAATCGTTCATAGTCTTATACACTTGTTCTCTCTTTTCTCCTTTTTCATTATATCTGTTGAATTTCTGCTATTTGAAATTAAGATGATTATTATGTGAGGGGATAATTGGGACATAATTGTTTGAAGACTGAAAAGCATATTTGAGCTAATTTAGATATTAAAGGTGAGATATCATTTTGAACAATTGTGAATTTTCATTCTTGGAACAGAACAATGAAAAATTATCAACTAAACAATTACATTTATATACTTTTTCTTGTAGTTTAAGCTCTACAATTGTCCTAGTGCAAGGTTTACCTTTTTTCCTCTTTTCTGTAATTGTATATCACTTTGTTAGCACTTATAAACCCCCTTCCCCTCCTTTGAAATGCTTTTTGCCATTCAATGTAGAACTATAAAGGAGGTCAAGTTACAGACAGAGAGGCAAGGGATATTATTTGGAAAAACTTCTTTCAAGGAAGGATGACGTACTTGCACTGGAATAAAGGAGAGGAGATGGCCCCTACTATTGATGGAAAAGCAGTAACTCTTGTTCGGAACTTGCCAACTGCAGACCCAACGTAATCTCATATTCATCTAATATAACACACACTATCCTTTTGTGAAAATTTATAGACAGTTATTGCTAGTTGTTTGATGTGGGCCTTCTAAAGCTAGAGATATAATATAAATGTTTTGCATAAAAGACTTCTATTTGCTTTACCTTTCTTAGACTTGTGGTATGGTGTCATCTTTTTTGGATATCTGTGCAACCCTTGCTTAAAAATTCTTTCAGTCACTTATTTTCTTTTCAATTTCAGTTGAGATAGACCCCCACTTTTTCTACAATTGGTCCGTCATATATTTGTCACATCACACTGAACTCTTAAAATACCTTTTCTTGTGAAATTATGGTTTACCCATGTTATCTGGACAACATTAAATAGCATGGACACCATTTAGGTGCTGGGTCCATCCAGGATAGCAGAATGACATATACATAGATATTTAAAGTTTAAACGTTGAAAGAGACAAAAACATAGAGGTTGAGTCTTTTGCAGCTTTTAATCCGTTTTTTAATAATAAAAAAGAACATGAGGCAGGGTTGGTTTTTGGCTTGTACCATTTTCATTTGCCGAAACTTCATTTACATGTGGCATGTATAATACATACGATGACTGCAGAAAGAGAGATAGATATGATTAGGATTTTTTCCATTTACTTTGAATAGTTACTATTGCAACAGTGTACATACATACGTACATACTTAAAAGGGACTAATTGGCCGAAACTACCTATATAAATTAACATCCCCCTCGGATTAGGTGTAGTTACAAATGAACTCAATTCAATATAATGGAGATAAGAAGTGGAATGGAATGGTATTTCTTAGAATTTGGACTTAGAGTCTAATTCAACCCCACAAAATTGGTTTGTAGGGTAAGGATTGTTGTCAATGACCAATATTCTTATAAAGTAAACCTTGACCAAGAGACTTCTTTTCATACTTCAAAATGCAAATGGCTGAATCCTAATTATTAGCACAAGGAGATGGTAGAAATTAACTCATCACCGAAAGTCTGAAACAACAAAGGAAATGTCTTAACGGAAGATGTTAACTTAACTTGCAAACTACTAACTAGTCTATGAAACTGTTTGAGTTCTCACATTGACTATAGATATGACAAAATTAAAGTATATAAGTGAGTGCAAATCTCACCTTACAAGTTGGTTTTGTGAGGTCGAGTTAAACTTAAAGTCCACTTTTTAAGATAATATCAAAGCTTATTAATGTCTATCCTATTGAGGTTTGTTGGGCTTATTGTGACACCTGTTAAAGACCCATCCTCTATTCCCATCCTTCATGTCCTTGGTGTGAGGGAGTGTGTTAGAAATCTTAACTTAACTAGAGATATAGTCAAATTATAGTATACAAGTAGGTGCAAACCTCTCCTTACTAAGTCGGTTTTGTGAGGTTGAGTTAGGTTTAAAGTCTACTTTCTAAGATGATATCAGAGTCTATCCTATCAAGGCTTGTTGTGCCTATTTTGTCACCTGCTAGGGGTCTTGCTATTGGACTACTTACAAATATCTAGTTCCACACTCGAGATGTGCAGTCCTTAGTGTGAGGGGGTGTGTTGGAAATCCTACATTGACTAAATATATGACCAAATTATAATATATAAGTAGGTGCAAAACTTATCTTACAAGTTGATTTTGTGAGGTTGAATTAGACTTAAAGTTCACTTTTTAAGAGATACCTTTATGGATCAATCAACGACTTCCCTTAACTTAGGAAAGCTTGACATTAGATTCCATAAGATAGTGTCTACTGGTTTATTATCTAACATGCTAAGTTCCACTAGAATTATCCATTACATAGTCATGTATTTCGTTTGAGAAGAAAAACAAAAGTACTAGAGTTAGACTGAGCTACTTCAATACGTAAATGTTATTTATGTGCCTTTATCTTTGGTTTTGAAAGTGATGAAATAAGTGTTTCTTTAGTTTATCGACACTGTTATGAGCATCTCAAGTTATGGAAATGTCATCAACATTAACAACCAAAATACATGCATTTTCTTAGAGAATTATACGAATAAAAGATTGAATGATTACAATCACATCAAATTGTACTAAACCCTTTAATTACGAGATTACTTTAGGCTATGAAAAGAGTAACTGAGTTTACGAATTGGATTAGACTCATTGTGAGAAATAAAACTTGGAGTTTGCTCCATACAAATCTTGTCATGGAGCTCACTATGAAGGCATATTTAATATCAAGTTAAAACATGGGCCAGGAACACTTTGATTACGAGATTACTTTAGGCTATGAAAAGAGAGATGGAGTTTACTAACCAGATTAGTAAAACTTGGAGGTTGCTTGTACAAATCTAGTCATGAAGCTCACTATGAAGGCATTTTTAATATCAAGCTAAAACAAAGGCCAGGAACACTTAACATAACCGCCATGGATTAGAGAGTGGTGAACAAATGACATCTTGGCAACTAGAAAAAAAAGTATTAGGATGATATTTTAACCATAAGCTTGAGTGTGTCCATCGCAACCAGACGAGTCTTAAGGTGATCTGACTACTTGGACCAACATTCGTATTGTAAATCCAATGATAAGTAAAAGGAGTTTAACTTGAGGAGCATCACTCCTATGATCCTATTGACTGTTAGCATGCAGTAGTATTGTCTCACCCTCCATTGCTTGACTCTATCTTGGGTGCAAAACTGACTATGGTGGTGGGGATTAGGAACAAAAAAACCTACAAAGAGGATACAGAAGCACAATATGGTGTAGAAAACAATGATAATTAATGAAGTTATAAATTGGATGGGGATTATGAGTGAACAAGAACCTTCCAATGGCAATGGGGAGATTATCTCTAGGATATTTATCTACCGCAGGAGGAGATGCTGGAGCAGGAAGTGAGTCAGTACGGGCTTCTGGAGGATCATCAACAGTAGTGTGAAATCTATGGTCATAAACCTATAAGGCCTACAGAGGAGAATGAGGAATTGAAAGGGAAACTTTAAAAGAGCGTATATCAGTGGAAAAATTAGTATCAAGAGAGTGACATTTATAACCTTACTGAACACTATAATATTGAGGAAGATGCACTTGATTGATCTTGTTGACATAATGCGGCATTGGAGGATCCCTTACTGCTCAATAAATAAATCAATGTGAATAAGATTAAATGGACAATTAATATAACACAAAATCCCAAGGAATAAGAGGTAGGATGTTGGGCTAATTAACATGAGAGTAAAAGGAAATTACTCGACATGTGGGTAGGGGCATCAAAATCAAGGTCCTAAGGGGCAAGATATGACTGAGTTAGACATTCAATAGGGAGCAACCTTGGCAATGGAGGAAGAGGACTACTGTGCTACATAATGCCTCAAATAGTCAATCATAATAAAGAGAGAAATATCTGCTGAAAAAGTTTCCATTCATACCTTTGGGAAACAATTTTTATATATTGGTAATTGTTGAATTAAAGTCTATGGGTACATGAATAGTCTGATTTATGTATAGTGCTTATCTTAGGTAGTTAGGGAATGCATTGGTATTTACTACTAAAAAATGTGAGGGTAAAACAATCACTTTGGTTCTCGAAAAGTTTAAGTTGTCAACACTTACTAAAAGTATTAAACTTCAAAAAAGATCTCTGAAAGTGTGATTCAACTGTCACTTTAATCCTACTAAGTCTTTGTTAAAGTTTAAAGTTTGTGCCTACGTGACACACTTATTATTAATTTGTATCTGAACTTAATCACTAACTATTGTTTTAGTTTATGAAAGTACTTTGAATTTTCAATAAGTCTTCATGTTGCCTGTAAATTATTAGCATAAATATCACAATTATTTCATTTTCTTCCATTTTGTATCTCTTATATACTTCACCTTCTTCTGACCCACCATTTTCACCTTCACCATCTTCTAGTAATTTACATTAATGTGGGACTTAATTCAAAATTCGGAAGTACTTTAAAAAGCTAAAATGACTGTTGTATGTAGTTAAGTTTAGAGACCAAAATGATAGTAAATGGTTAAAGGTGACTTTTCCACACCCCCCCTTATGCCCAAAGCTATGGGCTTGGACCATTGCAATTTAGGTTGCCCAATAGTGGATTTAGGATAAAACTCTAATACCATTTTAGAATTTTGGACTTATGGTCTAACTGAATCTTACAAAACTGATTTATAAGATACCCAAGTTTTATAAGCTCTACTTAAGTCATCTCTAGTTGAAGTGAGACTACACTCCCTTGAGATTACAATTAAGGTAGCCTCAAAGAGACCACAATTGAAGTGGGCTAGGGGTAATTTTAATTAAGGTGGCTTTCCAATGGCAAGCCTTTATGCAACATTATGCTTAGCTTCTGTGTAATGTCGTGGTAAGGTTCTTGTTGTGGAGACAGTCTTATTGCTCACAGTATAAACAATTGGATTTCATGCACCAACTCTCTGCAGACCCTATATTCTGGGAGGCCACTGTATAGTCAGTAACATGGTTGCTGCGAGTAACACTGAAATGTCAGATCTCATTTCCTGTTCAGATGATGATTTCTTGTCAATAAGTGGTGACCCATGGAGATTTGTATGAGATTATTTCTGTTCAAATAATATCTTGGGAAACTATATGATAAATGAGTCTAGAATTTGTGTCTGACTGTATGTTTTTGTTGTAACGACATGTACTCCTTAAATTTGTCTATTTAAGTTGGTAGGACTGTGCTAATATTAACTACAATTTGACTCTGAATTCCGCAAAAGATGGAGACTGACTGATGATTGACCGTTTCATGTGGAGCTCAGTAATTACTCTGCATTACTCATTAGTGATGGACTTGGTTCTTTTACAGGCGTGTCTTTGTAGGAGATGTTGTGCTTTTGAAGGATCCTGAGAAGCCAGATAATTACCTAGTCAGAAGATTAACTGCGATTGAAGGTTATGAAATGGTTTCTACTGATGAAAATGATGAATCATTTACTCTTGAGAAGGACCAATGCTGGGTAGAGGCTGAAAATGAAAAATTGAAAGCGAAGGTAAACGTTTTGGATTAATATATCATTTAATCAAGCAATGAGTTATTATTGATATAAAAGCAGAAAGCAAGGTGGACGCATGCTTGTAGTTATTTAAATTTTCTGAAATTTGCATGTAAAATTAGTCCAATAACTAGATTGTTACAAAAAATTATAAATAGATTTGTTTCAATGGTTGGTTGGGTTAGAATAATTTTCTATGATGAGTTAGTAGATAATATAGTTGACCTCATCTAGTGAGGTAAGACTTAGGTTGTTTGTTGAGTCAGTAGACATAATGTAGATTTGACATTGTTGACTGGATCCAGATTTAGTTTTTACTTAAACCCCCTTTTTTCAAGACATAATGAAATAGACCACAGCTTACCATGGGAATTCAGTTAAGTAACTTTTGTAGTTCAGTTTATGATATGGCTAGAGCCTAGAGATAATTTGCGACTTGGATTTCTCGAGTGGAAATGTTCAATCTATGTTTTAATTCATTCATGACTTTTATCATTTTTCTTGTAATACCAAACTTGCTTATTCCTGAACAATAACCATGGTAGTACATGAAGACAAACAAAATCGCCTCTATCAGACCGAAAAATCTCCTGCTAATGATTAGTGTTAAACTCTCAATATTTTCTATGTAGCACCGTATGGTTAAGGTGAGAACTGAGGATATAGTTAAGTTTGAACCTCATATATTCACTCCTTTTTCTCTGACATTGCAATGTTTTTCCCTCCTCAATTGGTTGTAGAACACTTAGAATAATTGATTTTTAATGCTCCTAACCCAAACAGCAGGAAGCGAATGATAGTCGGACATTTGGTCCAGTTCAGATGACAGACATTGTAGGCAGAGTCATATATTGCCTGCGAAGCGCTGTAGACCATGGCCGTGTACAAAACAGGTGAACTTAATTTCTTAGGCTAATTAGTTGTTATGTCCTTGATTTTTTTAGAGTTTTTAATTAGGTCCTTAGACTAAAAATTGTAATTGAGTCCTTGATTTTTTATAATTTTTGAAATTGAGTCCCTGGAATAATTAAAACTGACACAAATTGTTATTTTTCTAGCAGTTTCAAGCCATTTTAAATTAACTCCATGGACCCCAATGCCAAAAATTTACAAGATCAAAGACCTAACTGTTTTTTTTTATACTTAGGGATCTAATTAAATGAAATTCCCAAAAAATTTAGGGACCTTCTGATGTACTGAACCTTAAATTTATCATGCACTAAAATGGGGGTGCTCTTTTGAAATGATTATTATTGATATATATTTTACTCCTCTACCAGTTATTTTGGCATGCGAAAGGATACACCAGTGTTGGAAGTTGAACTTGATGTTGATGAGATGGCAAAGAGTCACAAAGCCTGAGCTTTTGTCCCGGGAAGCACTAACTACTTTACGTTATGCATTCACTAGTTTCTTCTTGTGGATTTTCCTTGAAGCACAGATGAAGAATAAAATAGATGATTTTTAAATTGTTGCAATGGGGCGGTAATGTTGTATGGCTATCCTTTGCATTGCATCTTAGGAGATTGGTTCGTTCTTCACAACACAAACATGATTGTAAGCTAAGTTCTAGCAAGGACTCCTCTACCCTTTGTTCTATTCGTAAGTCATTGGTTTGGCTCTAAAACTGACTAAATTTTGGTCTATTTGTTAAAGACCATAAAAGGCTGCACCATTACAAAAATCATGGTTTCAGGTATTTTCTATTTCTCTGGTGCTCGATGACAATGATATAGAATGGTGCTGTACTCACACTGTTTGATATCTGTTTCGTCTAGTCAGAGAGCTTAATTGTCTGCATCACACGCACATAAACTTGTTCTTGTTTTTACTCGCACGAAGTTATTTCCTTTTATTTTATTTTCCTCTTTTGCGCCCAATTTATGATTAATGATGCACTCACAAACGTTCATTTTTCATTTAAAACTAGTAAGTTTTTAATTGACCGAGGAGAGTAAAATGCATTTTTAACATGCAACCTTATATCTCCTGGTAGTAATATATTAGCTCTTTGAGTATATTTGTAGTAACAGAAATAATACTAATACTAATTTTTTGCATTACCAAGCAACAGCAAAAGTTATTACTTTTAAAAAATTGTATGAGCTGTTGTATTATTAGTGAAACACATATCTTGGTGTTAACGTTCAATTTTTTTTGATTAACAGTATTAAAGAACATTCGGTAGAAAGCATATATTTAGAAGATTAATCTTTTTATAAAAAAAAAACTTACACATAAAAATCATTAAACATCATCCTTTACATGAAGATAATATAAAAAAGTATTTCTTAGCACTCGTCAATGTTTTCATTTGGTTTAGCAAAGAAATTAGAAATTTTATGACTAGTAGTTTCCATATAATCATAATTTTAATCACTATCTTCATAGAGAGTTTAACAAGATGTTTTGGTGTAGGTTAAATATGAAACCAGTGACCTTTGCCACCATAACGATACCACATATTTTCCTTTTGTCTGTTACTTTTTTTAGTGTTTTTTTTTTTTACATTATTATTCCACTTATGATAAAAAGAGATATTCTTGAAAATTTCTTTATGATTATGTCCGTGATCATAACTACTAGGACGACCATGATGACAAAAAACATGAATAAAACATTGTATTCACTATGAGAGTGGAATAGAAGCAATTGGACGAACTTCATGATTTTTATCGAAAACTCCTTTTTTTCTAGCCACAAGAGGACATGAAATTGATTTAGAATACTTTTGTAAACCTTTTTCCTACTATGGTTGTTGTAGGAGCAAATTAGTTGCATGAAAAGTGAAAATATTTTTTATCCACACCCTCTTTTATTTAATGTCATTTTCGTCTGTAAATTTTTTATTTTAATAATAAATTGAGTACAAATTTGTAGAGAGAATTTGTTTCAAACTACCTCAAACATGTTCTGGATTTCCTATTCCAAAAGTGTCTTTCCAGATTCTCAATTTTGGAAATCCAATTTCGCCATTTCACCCCAAATCATTAAAAAACCACCCTTTCATACTTACCACTAACTCAGACTTCTAAACACCACTACCACCTCCACCGCACTCTGTCGGATGTTAACCTTGCTTGAATCACCACACAAAGCCACCAAAACCCAGCACATTGATATGGAAACTGGTACTATGAAATAAAATGCACAAGAACAATTTTGAAATTTTAGAATTTGCTAAGATACAGGTAAAATTTGGTAGGCTACATGTTTAAATTGATGGGGTGCAGAAGCAAAAGCTGTTCAACTTTTTTAAAGTTGGTTAAAATCCTTAGGGTGTTTCTTCCTACACCCTTACATTCTTCATCCTGAACCCCTACAATTTTCAAAATTTCGAAATTAACCTTGTCAGTTTTATTTGAAAGACAAGACAACGTTAAAGACTTCCATGGCAGGGATTGGATTGTTTCTTCCTTCCCCTCCATATTCTTCTCTAACCTCCATAAATTTTCGTATTTCCAAAAATGTCCCTATATTCTGGATTATGTAATCTCGAAGTCATTTTCAAATTTATAATTAGCTTTTGGATTACATAATTCAGAAGTCTTTTTTCACATGCATGATTAGTTTCTGGATTACATAATCTGAAAGTCTTTTCTAACTTCTGAATTATGTAATTCGGAAGCCTTTTCAAATGTGTATCCGGATTACATAATCTGGAAGCTACTATCAAATCCAAACTTCTGGATTATATAATTCGGAAAATCATTTTAGATTATGTAATTCAAAATATGGAGGTGGCACAAGAAAGATAAAAAAAGTATTTTCATGTTTTGTATAGGGTGCCAGAAGAACATAAGGAGGTGCAGGAAGAAACAGTCCAGGGGTTCTTTTGCTTGTGATGGTAACATTTAGTTGATCCAGCCCACAAGTTTAGTTAGTTGGAAGAACAATGACCATTTTGCCTCTAAAATATTACATTTTTCCAACAACATCCCTTATCAAACAAAAGAACCTACGAATCGCATGAAAAGCGGCATTGAGTGAGAGTTCCCTCTCACCTCCTCTGCATTAGGCCTCAAACAATGTCGCAAACGCTGCATCCCCTCCTCGCCAAAAACCTTGGTTAGTGTCTCTCTCACTCTAAGCCCTCTTCTTCTCTCAGACTTTATGATTCTTCCTTCTCAATCATTATTATAGAACACAAAACTAAACATGCAGAAACCTTAGCCACGCTTAAGTGCTTCAGCTTCAAAACCCCGTTTCATTTGTTTAGCTTAAATTACGTGTTAAACAACAGGGTTTTCAATACGGTGTGTTTAGTTGGGTAAATTATCTGTCCTACTCCTGTGAAATTCATAGCTTTATGAATTATGATAGAAAGCTTCTTTTCCCGTGGCTGTTATCTTCTTTTTCTATTCTGTTTTTAATGGTTCTTTAATCCCATCGTGTGTGTTTTTACTTTTGTTTCTTATCTGTTTGCGTGGCTATTAAGTGTCTTTGAGGCTTCGTTCTTTTGGGAATTGACGTTTTGAGTTTGGGTTGATGATATAATGTTCTGCGCGTTTGTGATTTTGGAGCTGGCTTCTATTGCCCGCCATCTATTTGTTGAATTGAATGTTACATTTACAACTGAAATTCTACACCTGTTTTGTACACTTCCATTAATAATGGAAGTGGTTTTCTTTCTTTGTAACCATTTGTAGATTTTTGTCTTGATTTTTTTGAGTGGGGGGATTGACTAGAAGAGCTTATTTGTACTTATGAAAATCATAGCAGTCAACATGACACTATAAAGTCACAAACAATTTTTGGAGCGGAGTTGCCCTCAGTTGCGATGGGATACACATAGTGGAGTAGTTTTCATTAGCGGCCATTAAAACATTGTTTTTTTTGGGAATTTCTCCTCATTTTTATTGCATTTCTTGCTTCAGAAACATATTAAGATTTAAAACCTTTCTTCATTAATTATTCCACAAAAGGTTCATCTTATTTGAACTCTGTTCCTTCAAACTTTACTGGGATGTTTTTTTCTTCCTATGTTTGGTTCATTCTTCTTTCTTTAGATCTCCCAGTTAAAATTATGCCAATTTCTTTCTAATTAGTTGCTTTTCTTTCAATTGATTGCTGAGTGTGTTTAGTTTCATGGTGAGAATCATGGTAATTGATTTGACTGCCATCAAACTTGATTTTATAAAAAAATTATATGTTTTGCTACTGTTAGGTAAAATTGATCTAGTCTCAAAACCCTGGGACTAGAAGTGATAAGTAGCTTTTGCTTTGAGTTGACAATTTTATACTTAGAGTGTCTCTAGAAGAAGGGAAAATTATTTACATAATTCTAGAAACATGATTATTAGAAATGAGTAAATTCTGCAGTACCAAGCACTAGCAATTCGTTCCTCTTCAGGTATTATTTTTCAAGGAATAGCTTTTGCCCTTTCTTCCCTAAATCTCTCTTGACGAATCACGTTCTTTTTTTTATTTGTTTTCTGTTCAGCCACAATGGCTTCCTTAGAGGTCTTTGGTGATGATGATATTTTTGAATTATTTATTGTTTAGTAGCTGTTCTTAGGGATCAAAATACTTGTTATTGCATTTTAATGTTTAATGTTTCGTAACAGTAAACCATAGTTCTGCCACTGATGAAAATCATGAAATTGATGAATCTGTAAAGTAATGAAATGAGTTGTTCTGTTTTCCCTTTATTGTGGTTTCAAGGGAGCCGAATGAAGGATCTAATTGTTTGTGTGACAAATGTCTATTGCTTCCAGATCTATTGATTTGTACAAAATCTGCATTGTATTTGGGGGTCAAATATTGTAGGTGTGTGAAGTGTACTGTAGGATAGGTATGGTTATTTGGAAGTGTGGTTTATTGTGAAGCTATGGTTAGGTTTATTTGCCAATGATTTTACTAACTGTTGGGATAATTTGGACACGTTGTAATGCTTTGCTTTGGTTAGGTTCATTTGGACACTGATGCTTTGGTTATCTCTACTCTGTCTTGTTGCAATCTACTGTTGCAATTGAAGTTTAATTGATGATAATGTTATGTTTTTATTAGTTTATTATATTTTTTATTATTGAGGGTCGAATATGGTGTGTGTGTGTGTGAAGTGTACTGTAGGACAGGAAGGTTATTTGGAAGTGTGGTTTATTGTGATGCTTTGGTTAGGTCTATTTGCCAATGATATTACTAATAGTTCGGATTATTTGGGTAGGTTTAATGCAATGCTTTGCCGTGATTTAATGTAATGCTTTCCTTTGGTTAGGTTTATTTGGTTTGGTTATCTCTACTCCGTCCTGTTGATAATGTTATGTTTTTATTAGTTTATTATCTTTGTTGCAGCTAGCAATGTTTTTATGTTTTATGTATGCAGTGTTAGGTTTTAATGATTTCAACCTTTAATAAAAGAAAATTTTAGAACTAGGAATTAAAAGCTACAAAAACCGATTCAGTCTAAACTACAAAATTTGGTTTAGTTTGATTCGGATTTTATTATATGTTTCAATCAAACTAAAACAAACTGTATATAACTTTTATGTTTGGTTCAAATGTACTTTTAAGTAAAAACTGAATCAAACTGCATTGCCGACACCACTCTGATATGCCTTTTTAGTTTGTTTTAACAACTTGATATAGTTTATCAAAGTTAGCTCTTTTTAGCTTATTTCAATTAATTTCTGTCAAATTTATAACACAAGCGGTGATAAGAACTTATTGAATAAGTGCTGTTTTTGCTCTTCTTTATGGTCTTCTTTGTCATGCAATGCATTTTGCAATTGTTGGTAGTTTTTATATTATATATCATTTTCTACCATGGTTTTCAGCATCCATTTAGAGAAAACAAATAATCAAAGTTCAGTTATTAAAATGTTGGTCTTTTGACTATGGGAAATGGAATTTATATTGATGAGTCAGAGGGGAACTTGACAAACTCAAAGTTTGTCTTCTTTTTTCTAGGATGATTGAACCAATGTAGCTCTGCAAGCTGATTGTATAATAGTGTTAAGTCATAATGGTTGTATTTTAACATGATTAGTTTGTTTTTAGGGTTTCTAGAATTGGATTGTTGTGATTAGTCATTACATCTATAATTAATTCTTTATTAAACTTAGAGGTTGACTGTTTGTTGCATTCCCGTGAGTTTACTTGTCACGACAGGCTGTTTTGTGTCATTTAACACCTTTTTTAACAATTTTTCTGTTCTCATTTGCTTGTTTCTCCATGGAACTAAATTATTTTGGTGGTATTGAAGGTTGTGGAATGACAGAAGGAAAGTGCCTCCCATGTTCAGGTGTTTCTGGACGAACTGCTGCTGTATATTCTTACTCTTCTCTAGGTCATCATATAATTCATTCCCATGTCAAAGTTAGAGGGCTAAAGTGTGGCTTTCGAGGTGCTTCTGTTCTATGTGAAGCAAAGAGAAACCCAGATTTCTCAAGGCAAAACAAGCACGGGCACTCCAGAGGCAGGAACAGGACCAATGATGGGAGAGAGAGCTTTGAGAGCTTTGATGATGATATGTTTTCTTTGAAAAATGGACCACCTTTGTCTCTTTCAACCTCAGGAAAATTCCATTCCACTTCAGCCCCTGGTCCTAGAGAGAAGGAGATTGTTGAGCTATTCAGGAAGGTCCAGGCTCGACTGCGTGAGAGGGCTGCATCCAAAGAAGAAAAGAAAGTTGAAGCCTCTCGAGTGCAGACTAAAGATAACAGCACTGTAGATTCCCTCCTCAAACTGCTGAAGAAACACTCTGTTGAGCAGGTGAAGAGAAGTAGCGGAGGGGCCAGAGGGAATGATCTTAGTTCAGATCAGTTGCAAGATAGTAACCAATACGATGGAGGACGAAACACCAAATTTTCTGATTTTGACAGTATTCCCAAGGATGAGCCACAAGAGGGCCAGGTCTCCTCCTCAGTGACTAGGCCTCGGTCAAGTTTCCAGAGAAGGTCTCCCGTTCCTCGTGTAAAATACCAGCCCGTCCCTATCAATGAGGATGATATGAATGTCTTGCCAGTAGGCAGTGAGGATGGAGAGAACAGTCATGATCAGATAGATTTGAAGCATGATGACGAACCAGAGCCTGACTCTGAGTTAGATATTGATTCAAAGGATGAGCTGTTCTTCCCAAACATTGGGATAGCTGCATTGTCAGAGGATGATGATTTTGAGCAAACCAATAATGATGAGAGTGTGGAGGAGCAGCCAGCTGTTCAACACGAAGATTTGAGTGCACTAAAGTTGTCTGAATTGAGGGTGGTTGCAAAGTCTCGAGGCCTGAAAGGGTTCTCAAAAATGAAGAAGAGTGACCTCTTGGAGTTGCTAACTGAGAGCTAATTCTGATGGAATGATATATGGTGAAGAAAAAGGGGACAAAACCAACACATGCCATGATAAATTAGATTTTTTTCTTGCCTTTGACTTGACATTCTATCTGATGTTTCTTTGTGTTTTTTTGTTTGTCGCATTCTAATTTAATTCTTCGAAGTACTTGAGGTCGGGAGTTTGTGGATCATTAAAGTAATCATGATATATCTTTGCCGTGGAAGGTTTTTTAATTTGTAGTTATGTTTCCATTATGAGATGGTCTTTTGGTTGTTACGCAATTGAAAGTGAGATTTTTTATCTGTATTGTATGGGAAAATGCATGTGCAAGAATAAAGTCAAAGAACAAATATGCATGATGGTGTTAAAATAAAGGATATAAATCAAAGGTTCAAAACCTTCTTGAGAACACGTTAAAGGTGGTTCGAAAAATGTATTGTCCCATTTGGTTTATATCTTAATGATTTTGTTTACATTAGACACATAGTCAAAGGCACAAGGCATGATTACAAAAGCTGAAGGCATCTTTGGGAATCTTTTACGCTCCAAAGATGTCGTTTGCTCATGCAGGAACCCTTATTCTCATTTGTAATCCAGGAGGCATTTATTTTACTGCGGATCTATTATCTAAAGTCTAAAGTTTACCTCTTCAAGAAATCTTCCAAGAAATTCTTGAATAAAATGATATTGATTTATGTTGCACAAATTATGAAAATGAAAAAAAATTACTAGATAATATGTTCAAGAAAATGCAAAGAATTGTAGGACACTATCTGTAATCAAATTTTATGAGATAGGTAAGATGATGGTTAGCTACTTGGGAATTACTTTAGAAGATGAGAATAAAAAACGGTTGAAATTGGGAAGAATACTGTATCATCCGACTCCTTAGTTTACAAAATAAGAAATTCTAAGAAAGAATACTCTCCATTTCTCAAACTTGGATAAATTACAAGTAATGATAATACTCTCCATTTCACACTAAAACACCATCAATGATAAATTACAAGAGCATCAAAAGTTATAAGTAATGATACAACCCTTCCAACACCATTAAAAGATAACCTAAATAAGGACACTTTGGATAAACCCACACTCTCATTTTATAGAGAATATGGTGGCAAGGGATTGGTTAAACATTTTTCTTCCCTAATCCTATATCCAAACAAAACATACAACATAAAAAATATGGTTAACTTGGCTTATTCTTACTAAACTTACAACAAAAATAAATACATTTTTAATTTGTTTTTAAGATCACATCCCATTATGCTCATTTGCAAGTAGAGTTCATAAAGACAAATTCTCCCTCCACCTCCATATCTCTTCCCTGCACCTCTATATTAATTGTGAAGAATCGATTTTAACCTTTATAAAAATTTTAAATAATCCTAAATGAAACATAATCTCTGTTGCACCTTCATATCTCTCTTCTAGTCGTAACACTTCCATTCTTTTTCAATCAGTTGTAACGTTTGAGAGAACAATTTCATCATTTGATCGTGAGTGAGAGATTTGACGAGAAGATTTGATGTATTTAATGTTTCCCAGTACAAAATTTTGTTTTTAGTTTTGCACTCCATTTTTGCACATCACTGGGTTTTTTTTTTCTGGGTTTTGTGGCTTAAAAAAAGAATAACTGAACGAAAAGACAACCACTATCATTAAAAACACCACCAAACTTACCTCAACCACCAACATTCACCACCAGTCACCACAAACAACCTCCACCACTTAAAAATGAAGAAGAAAACATCACACTCTTCACCATACTCAGAAGGATATTATTGGAATTAAAAAAAAATATGGAGGGGGCAAAGAGAAGGTATGGAGGTGTAGAGAGAATTTGTCGCTGATAAAATGGGTGGGTTGGCCTAGGATGACCCAATAGGCTAAGTAAAAAATTATGTTAATCGAATGTAACCTATATTTTAAATGGACAATTTTTTTTTACCCAGCCTAATCCTATATCGAACCAACGAGCCATTTTGTTACGAATTAAAAGAATTATTTTTAAAGAAAATTATAAAATTTTAAAAATATATATAATAGTTACTTCTAAAAATAAGTCACCCAACTAAGTTTAATTTCAATTTTTAGATATATAGTGGTTTTGTATATAAACTTAGTGCATGTATATGTTTTAATAAAATAATATCAATTTCAAATTTTTAAAATTATAATTATTATTTTTAAAAACGAGCAACCCACAAATTTATGAATCGATTTGACGACCAATTCTTTGTGCATCTCCATACTTTTTCCTACACTTGCATAGAGTCTACGAAATGACCATTATACTCTTAATGAAAAAATTAAAGTAACCCTACACCCTTCTCTTCCTATTCAATGTATTGAGCATCCCCTCTTCTTCTTCCTCACCGTCGCAACCAATCTTCCTCTTCTGAACTAGATCCTATCTTCCTCTTCCTCTTCTCAAGTGCAACACCCCATCTTACAACGTTATCAACCACATATCCCTTGTTTTTCTTCACAACCACAACACTTCTTATGGTAGATAAAAAAAATACATTTCAGATTATAGGATTCAGAAGGTAGTTCCAGGGAAATAGGGTTACTTTAATACTATAATACTTTTGATACATCAACAAATTAAATCTTTATGAATCATACAAAATAAGTTGTTTCTTGGTTTAAACCTGACGGAACGGCTAAGAGCATAATTGATAGAGTGCTTGTTACTGAAGATTGGCTACAACTATTGCCCATGAGTAAACAGTATGTCCTTCAGAGGGAAGTGTCTGACCATTGTGCACTGGTGGTAAAGTATGTGGAGAAGGACTAGGGTCCCAAACCCTTCAGAACCATAGATGCATGGTTCCTGGAGAGAGGTTTTAGTAGGGTGGTGAAGGATAAATGGCAGTCCTACTAAGTTTAGGAGAATGTCATAACGAAACTCAAAGAAAAGCTGGAACTCCGCAAGTCTGATCTGAAATCTTGGAACCGGGAAGTGTTTGGTAACCTTGACATCACCAAAAGGAGGATTCTACAAGAGCTGGAGGTTCTAGACTCCCAAGATTGCATTGGGAAATTAGAGGAAACTGAGAGGTTGAAAAGATTGGAGTTGGTAAGCCGATTGAAAGAGAATGATAAGAAATTGGAATCCCTTAGCTGTTAAAAGGCTAGAGTAAGTTGGTTCAAGAATGGGGATTCCTGTACTAGATTTTACCACTCATCTTTAAAGTGGAGAAGGCTCAAGAACGAAGTGAAAGGCATCCAGGTGGGAGACCAATGGTGTGAGGAACCAAGTACCGTATGTTTGGAGGCGAAGAAGTTGTTCGAAGCTAGATTCCAAGCAACGAAAGATCTAGGGGTAAGACTGGATGAAATAGAGTTTAAGTCGATAATCTCGATTGCTAATGAGAGTCTCCTAGCTGAGTTCTCTGAGGAAGAGATAAGGGATGCAGTGTGGCAGTGTGAAGGTTCTAAGAGTCCTGGACCAGCCGGCTTTAACTTCAACTTCATCAGGAAAAGCTGGGACTTTATAAAAGATGAGATTATGACAGCATTGTCCCTCTTTCATGAGACTGGGAGCATCCTGAAGGGTTGTAATGCCTCCTTCATAGCTTTAGTTCCTAAAGTTAGGGATCCCTCCAAGCTTGAGCAGTATAGACCCATCTCATTAGTAGAAGCCCTGTACAAAATCATTTCTAAGGTGTTGGCTAGTAGAATGAAGAAGGTGTTGCCCTCAATTATAGACGAAAGTCAATAAGCTTTTGTAAAAGGAAGAGGGGTCTTAGACAGTGTGCTTATGGATAATGAAGTGGTAGAGGATCTCAGGAGAAATGGGAGAAGAGGGCTATGCCTAAAGGTGGACTTCAAAAAAGCTTATGACTCGGTTACATGAAAATTCTTATATAATATGTTACTCAGGATGGGTTTCCACAACTTATGAATTACATGAATTTGAGGATGCTTGGAATCTGCCTCTGTGTCTGTGCTAGTCAATGAAAGCCCTACGAAGGAATTCAAGCCAATAAGAGGGTTGAGGCAAGGAGATCCCCTAGCACCCTTTCTTTTCCTAATGGTAGCTGAAGGCCTTGGTGGGATAGTAAGACAAGCTATGAAGACCAATTTGTTGACGGGCCTAAAGATTGGAAGAAAGGAGATAGAGGTGTGCATCCTTCAATTTGCGGATGATACTCTATTCCTCTGTGAAGGCTATCTTGAGGGGATTTGAGTGAGCCTCAGGTTTGAAGATTAACTTTCACAAATCAAAGCTAGCAGGCATAAATGTTCAAAGTAATGTTGTAGCTTGTTACATAGAGACCCTGAACTGTACCCAGATGGGGATACCGTTCAAGTATTTAGGCCTTGAGGTGGGTGGAAACCCAAGGAAGAAACAATTCTGGGAACCGATCATTAATAAGATAAAAGCAAGGCTCAGTGTGTGGAAAGGGAGATTCTTAACCATGGCAGGAAGAATTTGGCCTCATCAACTCTTTTATAACTGCTATACCCTTGTATTACCTCTCCCTGTTCAGAGCATCGGACCCAGTCTATAAAAGGATTACCAGCATCCAAAGGAGATTCTTATAGGGATGGGGGAGAGTGAATAAGCTAATCTCCTAGGTAAGTTGGAAAGATGTCTGCAGACCTAGAGAGGAAGTAGGTCTGGGTTTAAGAGAAATACGTAAGCTCAATCATGCTCTCCTAGCTAAATGCAAATGACATTATATATCTCAAGATATTAGAAGGTGGAAGGAGATTCTGGATTCAAAGTACGATTTGGAGCTTGAAAGCGCTCAAACATTTGTCAAACTCCATTCTTGGTGGTGGAGTGACCTTTCTAAAGTATGCAAGGAGGGAGGAGGAAAATGATGGTTTCAAGAAGAACTAGGATGAGAATTAGGGAGTGGAGATAAATTAAAATTCTGGGAGGAGGTGTGGGTTGGAAATGCTGATCTCAAATCCATGTTCCCCCGTTTGGCAACTGGGTTTAGTCGGAGTGGAGGTGGAGTCTGAGATGGAGACGTACCAAATTTGAATGAGAATCTTCATTGGAAACAAATCTTTTTATGCTTTTATCTAGGACCCTTTTGAAAAAGGATGTCAAGGATGTGCAGGTGTGGGGGAAGGAAGTACCAGGGTTATTTTCCGTGAACTCTGCGTATGAGTGCCTAGCCAAGCGATCTAAAGGTCCTCACCCCGAAGTTTTTAAACTCCTTTGGAAGGCTAAGGCATTCCCAAATGTGTTAACAACAGCCTGAAGGGTGTTGCTGGGTAGAGTTCCTATAAGGGTGTGCTTGAACAGGAGAGGGGTGATGATGAACTCTACATTATGTGCAATGTATCAGTTAAAGGAGGAGTCATGCCAGCATCTCTTTCTGGAGTGTAAACATGCACAATGGGTTTGATCTATGTGCTTCAAGTGGATATGTGTCTCCTTTGTTCAACTTAATGACTTAAATATGCACTTTCTAAGTTTCCATTTGAGCCAAGCCAGTAATAAGCAAAATCTGGTATGGAAAGGTGTATGGGCAACTGTTATTAAATGCATTTGGGATCAAAGGAACCTGATAGTTTTCAAGCAAGGGGTAGAAGATGCGGAGGAGGTGTTCCAGAAGGCTGAACTCAAATCATGGCTCTTGATGAAGCATAAGGTGCAATCCTTTCACTACTCCTTCGTAGACTGGGTTACTAATCCAATGATATGCATTGGAAGCTATAAGTAGGGCCCAAATGCGTCAAGAAATATCATGTCATGAGTGCAGTATGATGGAATGGGCTGGTTTGAAGTAAATGCAGGGGTTTTAATGCAACAGTTTATGTCTCTTGCTGGAAATGGGATCTGTGATGATGTGTATGTCGGTGCATGTGTTGAGTTCTGGCGCTAGGTTCAGAAGGAAGTGGAGAAGATGGAGACACAACACCTAGTCAGCTTTCTAGATGTATCACATGAGCGAATTGTGCTGCTTGTGAGGAAGATTATGGTTTTTCTGGCTTAAGGTATTTTCTTTGTATGAGAAGCTTATGCTTGGATTATTAGGAAGTCACAACTGGTTATTGCATTAGGGAGGCTATCATGTTGGGTTTATGCATGCTGTGAGAGGTCTGTAGTGTTGAAGGAATGTTAGAATATACGGGTGCCATTTCCATCAAAAAGTGTAAGCAGTCGTGGTGTTTTGCATGTGTAGCAGTATGAGGAGATCTAGTAGTTGTCACCACACCCTCAACAAGATGGACAATAGTGGAAAATGGATGGAAGAATTCAAATTGGAAGAAGTTTTGGCTATTCAGAAGTTTATTAAGGTGTAGACTGTTAAGGAGCAGTGTGATATCTGATATGGTACCATCGTGAGCACACAGGAGTCACAGATTTGCCTGTCAAAAGGTTGGTGTGCTGGTGTGGGTCTGCAGAACAGGGAGCAGTCGAAGTAAAGTGGTTTGGGCATAGTAAAGGAGACAATCTGGAGGCTGAGGGCTCGAAAGAGACATGGAGGATTATCAGGAGCCTATATCACTTGAAGTAGATATCTCAAGTCTGCAGAAATAGTATGAACTCATAAATTTCCCCTGGTTTTTACCCCCAAGTGGCCGGTAAATAAAGGTGGGTGGGTGCAAGGGCCATCTAGGATTTATGGCCTTGTTAAACCTGAGCCTGTTGGAGAGATCATATTAGTCTTCTGATGCTGAGAATCTTGTCCTCTTTGTGCATCTCCTGGTGGCACTGTAGGTGTGAAGACCTATGGGATCTATACTCAAGGTTGTTCTTGTAGCTTCTTTTTTGTTTGCCTCTCATTAGGTTCCCGAGGAAGGTTTGATGGTAGTTAGTTCTAGGTTTATCTGTTAGAAGCTTTTATGTATGGTTCTGTTAGTATCCATCATGAGTGTAATAGTTTTGGTTTTGTATACGGGTTGGGATACCCCTGAAGTATCCCTCTTAATTTTATTTATTTATTACTGATAAAAAAATATATAAAGATACACATGTTATGTTAGTGAGAATGGTTCGACCACCACTATCCATCGAGCTTTTTCTTTGACGCGAATGTATGAAGTTGCTAACACAAATACGACCCAAGATACTTCTTGGCACCTTACTAAGAACAAAAGGATGTTAGGTCTTAAACACATGCAATTGGAGAAAACAATAATATCTAACTATGTTGATCAAACTGGAATACAACAAATGCGCACAACTCACACTCTCATGCCAACATTCGTGAATGAAAGTAGATACAAAGGTCTTTGTTACTTTTGTGATGAACCTTATTTGTTGAACATGGTCTGACCCACAAGAGACTTCAAGAACCTTATGAGGACCAAGAACACAATGAGATTGAAGATCAACTTGACCCACAAATTTCTATTAGCGTGTTGACATGGGTACCTAATTTTCGAACCATGCAAGTTACTGATTATGTGGTTCACATATTGTTGAATAGTTGCAACACACATAATTTGTTGGATATACAAGTTGCTAAGAAGTTTGGTTGCGTAATTGAGGAACGAGGTCCTCTATCGGTTACTATAGAAAATGAGACTAAAATTATCATATCTTCAATGGTAAAAGAAATTTCATGTCACATCCAACAAACCACCTTCACATCTGACGTCTTTCTTATTCCTTTAGGAAAAACACATTATAACATTGTTATGTTCTTCTCTCACATTAATACATGTGCGGATCCACTTGTTGAGATCCTTATTTTTTCGAAATCTTCATGTGATTCACACCTAAATCTCTATCTTCTCTTCTTCACTGGCTTCCTCTCTCTTTCTTTGTTGCTTAATTTCCTTAGACACTCTCTCCCAGTCGTGTTAGAAGCTCTCTTCCACTTGCACTAATTATGATAGCAGCGACAATGTTGAGGTGCGATGAGAGAGAAACAGACAAGACAATTTTGTCATTTTACCCAATTTGAGATGTAGGTTAAAAAATGACGGGTGAAAAAGTAAAATCCCAACTTGACTTAATCATGTGTGGGCCATATGCTAAATGGGCTGGTCAAATTTGATCCATTTCAATTTAGATAATTATTTTTAAGTTTGACCTAACACATTTACGAAATTTTCAAATTAAGTCATCACGCCAATTTTATTTTACCAGCTCTATGCAAGAGTGACTTGGATAAATCTCATTACTCACTTTTAAAGGTGTTTATTCTTGCACCTCACCAAATTTCTTCCTACATCCCATCTAATAAGTAAAATGGTCAAAATGTAAAATGTATAAATTTATTTAAAAAACACATTCTAGAATGTATTAACATGTTCTCGAAATATTATTCCAGAAGTCCTTTTCAGAAAATGCTTTTTAAAAATTCCAAAAAATATTTCCTAGAATATATTTATAAATTCTGGAAAGGGATGTCCCAAAGTTCTACAATTACTAATTCGGAAGTTATTTAGAAAATGGTAAAATCGTATTTTTAGATATTGATGTATAGGAAGATTTTTGTATGGTATTATACAGGAACAAACATCCAACTTTTAACTGTTTCCTTTTCTTTCAATCATTATCAGTTTCTTTCATTTTCTTTTACTTTATTTATTTATTTTTTCAAACATTTTTTTTTTGGAAATTATTGATTATTGTTTCTTTACTATGATTTTTTTCCTCTTCAACCAAACAAGCTAATCCTTTCACATTTCTCCTCCTTTTTTAATCTCTCCCTCCCACTATTGCTATAAAATGGATGGTTAATTCTTACAACATCTTTATAACATGAATTAATACTTAATTGATATATTTTTTAAATCAATCCATTTGTACCTTGTCACGTTCTTTCTCTAATTTCTCTCTCTTTAATTATTAGTTCCATTTGTAAGTTTCCAAGACCTATAGTAATAATCCACAATATAAAACATGCATATTAAACCTTTCATTGATATATGAATAAAAAAAATTATAGTGTCAAAGTTTCTTAATTCTTTTAAATATCTTTTTAACTCATGTGACGGTAAATAAACATCAATATCATTTTTTAACATTCTTTCAAAATATCGTGGAAAGAGAGATGATATGTAATAAAATATCAAATTGGATATTTAGTATACACTCTAGATATTCCATTTATTTGAGTTAATGAATATTATGTTTCTAATAAAAATAAAAATACGATTAAATATTGATAGTGTAATTTCACAGTGGAAAAACATGTTTTTAAAACTAAAATGGTTAGAATAATTTTTGCAAGTATGTTTTATAAAAGATTGAATAGTTTGATTATTGAAAAAGATTTTGCATCTAAATTTCACTATAAAATTGTAGTAACCAATTTAACATCAGAAAGAGTAACAAAAGTGAAATTTAAAATACACATGTTCTTATAGTCAAAAGACGTCCCTCCTCTTTAAGGGATATCTTAAATTTGACTCTATACCCTTCCCCAATTTGGACGCAAGTGTGAATATTATTTTCATATATTTGGTCTAGTTCAAAAGCAGAAACACTGGTCCACATCATCTAACTCAGATTTAGTGACAGAAAAAAAGAAACATAAGAATAGAGTAATATATTTTTGTTAAAGTTTTAAGTTTGGTATAGATTTAAGGAGCATTGTTTGATTTTGTTAAGTTAACGAAATGAGTGTTTAGAATGTCGGCAGCATGATGGTTTTGTTTATAAAGGAGACAAGAAATAGTCGAATGTGAAGGTGGGGTGTGATGAACATGGGCATTTCATTGATGTGATCACTTCTTATAGGCCCATAATCATTATCCAACTCTCACTACCATAATTATAATTTGGACTGGAGCCCATTATTCAACTCCAACTTTCCTTTCCTTTTCCATGGAAACAACACCACGTGCATGCTTTCTTCTTCCTTCCAATGCCACTTTTTTCACAAAACCAAATCAACTCTAAATATTTACAATTTCACATTCACTTCTTAATGTTTTGGAATTCTCCTTTTAACCCTTCACGTGCTCAAAAGACAAGGAAAAACAATCAATAACACAAACCATAACGTATACGGCAAACAATATACCTAAATTAATACCCACTCTTTGAGACATTAATGCTGAGAACTTAGCCACCATAATCATGGTTGTCTTGTGAGCTTTTAGGGTCAATGCTTCAAGCAATAAAACCAGAATTGTGTCATATAAAATATTAATTAATTTGAAGTTTTTTTAAAGATTAAAATATTTAGGAATAGAATAAATAAACCTTCTATTCCTTTTACACAACAATTTTGTTAGCTTCCAACTGAAAAAGAAAAAAGAATTTATGAGGGTTTTGTTTTGTAGGGGAAGTAGGTAGAGACTTTTTGAGCAACTTTATGAGAATGATATACAGGTATAAACAAAATGATGTGAATGGTAGTAATTATTAGTGGTTGTTACAGTATCTAATGTGAATTTTAAATTACTATTTTAAAACCAATCCCTCTGTTTGTATATATAAAAGAATTTTTGGAGAACCTAAACCAACTTCGGTTATCTCACCACTTTAATTATCTTCTTATTATCGGAGTTAAACATTATCTTTAGTAAATATAAAAGTGCAAATGCTAAATTAAAAAAATATCAAGTAGTATAAAAATGTGCTTTTTTTTTAGTTTTTATTACAATTTCTCTGGTAAAATTCTTAATTATTATCTATATATAATAAAATAAAACAAACAACCTCCTTTTAAACAAATTCCTAGTCAATACACATCCTAAATCATCTTAACACGGTACTTTCTTTCTTAAAAATACTATGTATTGATTAAAATTCATATTCTAAATTTCACAATATTCAAAATTACACAATTAAAACATGACAAAATTTAAAATTTCCAAACACACAACAATTCATTCAATAATCACATAAATATCAAATTAAAGAAAATTCCAATTAAATATACAAAAAAATA
>Ga0123341_1000357_pt1 | contig 26054 bp, 19 predicted proteins | sample Turbeapinknodule_FD_89959 | JGI IMG/M metagenome (GOLD analysis project Ga0123341, IMG submission 89959) | Root nodule microbial communities of legume samples collected from Mexico - Turtle bean Mexico pink nodule | ecosystem: Host-associated > Plants > Roots > Nodule | place: Mexico: Nepantla...
ATTTAAGTTTAAATATTAATTTACCTATTAAATTATTAACTGGTCCTAAATATTATATAAGAACATTTCCACGTTAACAAACTACTATTATTTTTCCTACAGTATATTGGTTTAAAAAAAAAGTTGATATAAATGTTTTACACAATATACCAAAAGCTTGCTTATAAACTGAATAAAAGTTAAAAAGTAAATAAATTATTTCATTTAATCATATCATATTATACTATAAAGATAATTCATTTTAAATATAATTTTATTGTTTTATATAAAAAAAAAATTGTGAAGAGTACGACAACAATGTTTTCACGTAAGGTTGTTTTATTGACAACTTTACGTGAGATAAAGATGTATACATGCACATGCAAAACTTTTACGTTTAAAATGTGCATGTACCATAGTTTTGTCAGATATACGTGAGTCTGAGTTGGTACTGCGAAGTAAATATTAAATGCAAGGAACATAAGACAAAGTAGAAAAGTAAGGGTTTAATATAATTAAATAGAATTCTGGAAGGAGAATAGAAGTTATAAAGTAAATTAAATTATCTCAGGGTGGGTGCATAAGCAAGGTCATAGAATTTTGTGTAAGCACTTTTTTTTCCACTGCTCCCACATTCGGTGGAAATGATTTATATAAATCCCATAATTTGCCGCATAAGATATATGAAATGAGATCTCCGGCATTGACTCGATAAATCGATAAATCTACCATAACAACATTCGCACGAGTTTCTCCGATTTTGTACTTCAACTTCGGTTTTGGTCGCATGAGAGTTCCTATTCACCGCGAGAAAAAACCGGAGGTTGCAACTAGAATCAGCGAATATTGTTTACGGTGCAGTCTTCTTTCTAACACTCCATAGACACAAGTTTTGGGATTTTAATTATAATTAAATTCTTTAAATTTCAGTAATTAATATCTTGACTAGAACCAGCTTTGTCAGTCACCGGTTACTTTCAGAAGGTAAATCAGAAACCTCGATTAATGTTTCAAAACTGCGTATGTGTTCTGTGCTTTATTTTTCTTATTTATTGATGTTTGTTTTCCAAAAACCCACTATCATTTTTGGCTGGCAGCTTTGTCCCCGAAAATAGACCTTAAATACGGAACATCTCTCCAGAGCAGCTTCACATATCCTTTTGTTGAGTCCTTAGCAGAAATCCTTTTGCTCAGCCCTTTTGCACAAGGACTTTTCCCAGTTCTAAGTGAGAGAAAAAAACCAAGTAAATGGAGATTCCGGAATCAGACAGAAGGAAGCTTCAACAGCAGCCTCCTGGGTTCCCAATCCCCACCACCCCTTTCAACCCCATCGCTCCGATGCCAGTTCCGATCTGGACTCCTGAGATGGGAAACCACTTGTATTCTCATTTCAATGGGATACCTGCAGGTTTTCACGTCTCACCATATCCAGACATAAACAACTGGCCTTTCCACCGCTCAGAGCCTGCCGTTTTTCCCCATCACAATGCCCAAACCGCCCCACAGATATCTTTTGAGGCCTTTCCCAGTTCAAGTAACGGCATTGCTGAACTTTTCGCTCAGACAGACATCCCATTCGCATATTCTAATGTAACGAATGAAGAGCTTCTGAGCCAGTTTATTCCTCCGTATAATCTACAGTGCAACCCGAGCTATGCATCTTTTGATCATCATCAACTCTCTCTGGAGCAACCGCTTGCCAATACTATCCATAAGCAGTATCAAGGTCTTCTGGGTAAGAGCAATAATATTTTTTTAGCGTTTCTATGTGTCATTGCATTAAAGTTTTCATTTGAGCGTGCACTAGCACTTGGCCGGTGTCCATTGCCGGCGGCAATGGAGAATTCATCTTCTGCAGTCATATTTTAACCATGAATTAAATTTGTGTTAATCTAATCGCTTTTATCATCAAATGAAAATTTTAAAAATTCAATAGTTAAATTAGATACTGTAGAGAGTCATGTCTTTTCTCCATACATACAAAATTGAAATGTAACATTATGTACGACGTTTAGGATGGTGTGCCATAAAAATAGATGTTTGACTAAACAGCTGTAGGAAACGAACTTAAGGATCCTCTGCTGCATTTAGCGCCAAAATTCTCCATCTTGCATCACAATTGCCTTAAGTCTCCAGTCGTTGTGCAACGACTGATAACCTTGTCACATTAGATGGAGAAAAATACATCTGAAGAGGATTAAGTTCGCAAGAAAAACTGTAGTGGGAAAAACAGGATAAATTTTTCTAGTCACTGAATGGCATGCATGCAGTTACTACTCGCATCCTAATTTTATCTCTGAGTTGTTACTTGTCCAATTTCTGTAAACATTGCTGTGTTTTTATGCATGATTACACTTCTATTTTTCTATCCATAGCATCCCATGAAGTTGTTCAAACATTTCCCTATCTTGTGATTCATTTTGAACGTGTTTGGACAAGCATAAAAAGTACCTTTTTTTCAATAATCGATCATATATATAACCAATTATTATCCGTGGTAAAAATTAGATTTTGTTAGAATATATGATAAAAAAAATAGTTTCTGCGTAAGGAAATGAGTGCGCATGCAACTAGAAAGAAAAAATAGCAGTTAGGAAATAATCATAAAACACAACCTTTCAGAAACAATAAAACATCGTCTTACAGGAAAAAAAGGACTTACAAATTTAAACTACTGAATCAAAAGCATAGTGTTTTACAAACTTCTAAAATAACAATTAAAATCTTGGAATTCAAGTCCCAAACATGCTTAATCACTTGCAAAGATGGGGCTTGCGAATCATTTGTTCACAGTTCCTTCTAATAATCAGACTCTAATTCACATCTAAACAATGTCATTTGGCAGGTTCATCATACTTTGATTACTGTGGCAAGACGTTTCCTCAAATTGCACCACACAAAGATGATGCCGTTGCAGCAGAACCCAGAATAGATGCAGCGACACCAACAGAGAGGAACCACCAGAGAGAAGATAAAAATGCACGAGCCATATATGACCTGAATAGAGAAACTGCTGCTTCATCTGCACCACGCAAGGAGAATTACAACCATAAAATGGAAGTAAGCCTTGATTTTGATCTGAATAAAACACCTCAACCAAAAGCCAGAAGAAGAAAGCACAGGCCCAAGGTCATAAAAGAAGACAAACCAAAACGTGCTACCAAAAAAGTTCAATCGAAAGAGAACCAAACTGACAAGAAAGCAAAAAGGAAAGGATTGAACACAACTTCTACTCCACAAACAGAAGTGACAGGAAAATGGACAACACCATTGACGCCTGAATCAGTCACAAAGACATGTAGAAGGTCCTTGAATTTCGATACCAGGGAACAAGCAAGAGATGGCAATTCCAGACATAAAGAAACCATGCTCTTCGCCAAAGCAAGCAGCTCAAGGAATTGGATGGCTGATTGTAATGGACTTCAAGAGTGTGCACAAATACTATCAAATAACTCCAATAGCAGAGACTGTTTGAGCACAGGATGTGGATTACAAGCTGTTGGTTCAAAGAGAAAACAACCTGGTATTGAACAGGCAGATAACGGCAACATCAATCTGATAGGAGCACAATATAATGCTATGCAAGCATACTGCCTAGACTACGGTGTTCAATTTCCAAATGTTCAGAAGAAAAGGAGAACTGAAAATGGGAGAATTTCGAAGACACCACGTAAATCTTCTGTGACTGACCTAAAAGATGTACGACTGGCAACTTTCGTATCACATCCTTATGTGTCAAGTCACAACAGCTGGTATTCTGGTTCAGAATATAATGCAGCAGGACTCCCAGAAAGAGCTATTCATGATAAACTTCAACCCCTTGAGTGCACCTTGTCTTTAGGGCAGAAGAGGCCGACCAAAAGAAGATCAAAAACTCATGCCGGTCCAGCACATACTAGAAAGCAAACATGTAGCTCTGACAGACGAACATTTGGAGATCCAGAAGGACCACAGACATGCACCGATGCTTTAATTGCAGATTTGCGAGGATCGGTCACAAAAAAGAAACGAACAAAAACTAGAAGAATTCGTGTCCGTTCATCATCTTCCTGCAAAAATGAAAGACAGCACAACACATTAGGTATTTCAACTTTAATTTCCTATTCTTTTTCTGAATAACATTATGATTGTTATAGAGAAAGCAATTCTACCATGCAATCTGACTTATTACCTGAATGGATTGATTTGATGTTGCATGTGTAGACAAATGGAAAAACATACGGACTGAGGACGATTTAATAGAGCTATTTAGATTCCTGAACATCGATGGAGAGATGCAGAATATGCTTGTTCCTTATAACCAAAATGGCACCATTGTTCCACACGAAGAAGAAGAAGAAGAAGAAGAAGAAGAAAAGAAAAAACGACCTAAAGTTGATCTTGATGGGGAGACTGAGAGAATCTGGAACCTTTTACTTGTCGATATCAACAGTAGTGGGATTGATGGAAGTGATCCCGATACGGTCAAATGGTGGAAAGAAGAACGAGAAGTGTTCCGTGGACGAGCAGACTCATTCATTGCAAGGATGCATCTGGTACAAGGTATGAATTATACATTTTCATGAAAATCTAAGCACTATTCACACAACAGACAAATATCCCCTTTATTTGTGATTGAGGTGGAAAAAGTGAGAACACCATAGACTAGGAAGATAGCAACACACACACACATATATATGAACACACCAAGCACTATACAGAAAACCAAGTAGGATTCAAAGGAACACTAAGAAATTCAAATGAGAACAGTAATAATATTAATAAATAATTTGGATTTGTCAAGATTAGCACTACTCACACAACTGACAAATTTCTACAATGAAGAAAAAAAGAGATTAGCTTATGTAGTTAAAAAACCAGATTTTGAAAAGATTAGCCATGAAAAAGCTTCTATAAATTAGTGTGCGTAAAAAGCTTATTTATAATTTCTTCTAAAAATGTTTTAAACTAAGTTTAACCACAAAGAACATTTATAAAAAAAAGGCAAGTCAAAGTAGGACACTCAATGAAGTACTATTTCCTACAACACAGCGGACAATTTTAATCAAGTGCTAAAGCAAAAATACATCACACTAAATAAAGAAATTCTTTCCTCTGAAGTTGCAGTTAATCGGCAAGTTATCAAAAACAAAATATTCACAAGTAAACTCATTCATTCTGCATATTCAGTAACACAGTTCCAGGACTAATATTATAACACAAACAACAGGAGACAGGCGCTTTTCGATGTGGAAGGGATCTGTTGTGGATTCTGTTGTCGGAGTTTTCCTCACTCAAAATGTTTCAGACCATCTTTCCAGGTATAAATCATGCAAGCTTAATTACTGAGAAATATACAATTAAAACAAACAACACGTTTATTTTTCCCCTTGTTGGCAGTTCTGCATTCATGTCCCTCGCTGCTCGATATCCTCTGAAGTCAACCAGTACATTCCAGAAGGAAAGCACATGTTCGATGGTCAATGAACCACAAGTGTGCATTGTGGAGGAGCCAGTAGAAAATGGAAATCGGGATAGGAAAATATTGGATCAATCCATTTGTGAAATGAATTCTAAGACAATGGACATCATCGAAAATTATGAAGAAAGAGAAGGTGTAGACAGCAATGTTTCCTGCAGAACTAATGGCAGCGTAATTTGTGTAGCAGATGAATCAAACAGCAACATGTTGGAATCGGAATCGGCTCAAAGACGTGGCAGTGAACATAGCCCAGTGGAAAGTGGAACAATTAGTGGTATGACTGAGGAAGGGCAAGAAAGTTTATGTCATGTGAGTGTTAGGAAAGAGTTAAATAATGTATTTCCATCCCAATTATCTGGTGCTACATTTCAAACATCAGGAGATTTTTCAATTGATCAAAATACTGAAAAGATAGGATCATTCTCAGATAGCAACTCAGAAATAGAAGACCTGCCAAGCACAGCCCAGTTCAATATTTATCATAGCGGGACTTCATTCAGAGAACTTTTAGAAATGGCAAGTTCAACCATGTTGCATGAAGTTAATAGTCAAAGAGACAAATCAACTGAGAACTTTAGAGACGCATGTGATCAGTCCATAGACTTGAACCATGACAACCAAGTAGGAAACTTGGAAAAATCAGATGTTACTCTTACTCGAGACACTTTTGAAACACCCATCACCAAGGAATATGCTTTGGAAGCAACCCCAAACTCGGGAGTGCTTGAAGTTAACTGCTATGATCCTCTAAAAATAGAAGTCCCATCAAGTGATTCCTCAAAGAATAAAGGTGAGAATGATAAGAGGCATAGTTTTCGAACAGATTCCAACTCCAAAGCTGCATTTGTCAATTCTCATGGTATGATATCTCAACTTCATTCCTTGCAAGAAATTAACCATGAACAGCATAATGTTTTTATCATTTCAGGACAAACTCAGGATCCCATGCAGAAAGCAAGAGATCAAAAATTTGGTGATCACAAGAATGAAAAGAAGAAAAAAAACAGCAAAAAAAATAGTAAGAAGGAACCTGCCCCAAAGAAAGCTGCCCCAAAGAAAGCTGCCCCAAAAAAAGCTGCCCCAAAGAAAGCTGCCCCAAAAAAGGCTGCCCCAAAAAAAGCTGCCCCAAAAAAACTAAAAAGCGAGAAAGAGGAAAATAACTTTGATTGGGATAGTTTAAGAATACAAGCACAGGCTCGGGCAGGGAAGAGAGAAAAGACCGAAAACACCATGGACTCTGCGGACTGGGATGCTGTAAGACGTGCAGATCTCAGTGAAATTTCCAAAATAATCAGAGAAAGGGGCATGAACAACCTGCTGGCTGATCGTATTAAGGTAGAATCCAAGATTGTGAAGTGCATTTGTCAGCATTTATCAGAAAGAGAAAAACTTAAAAACAGATTATGTCAAATGAATTACTATGCAGGGTTTCCTCAATAGAATGTTTGACAAGCACGGGAGCCTTGATCTGGAGTGGCTGAGAGATGTTCCACCTGACCAAGCAAAGTAAGTCTAGATATTATCAAACTACTTTGAAATCATATTTCCGTGTTGGTAGGGTTGGCAAAACCAACATACGAGCCCCTCTATTCACTAGCAACACATGTCATGCACACTCACATGCAAGCACAAAAAAATGCATAATGTTAATTCAATTTATACGTCCAGAGAATTCTTGCTCAGCATAAAGGGATTGGGATTGAAAAGTGTGGAGTGCGTTCGACTCTTAACACTACACCATCTTGCTTTCCCGGTAAGTTGAGAACATTAATCCAAAATTAGAGGATTAAGAAATATATTTTGACAGTTTGTTGCCTAAATAGGTGGACACAAATGTTGGACGCATAGCAGTACGTTTGGGATGGGTACCTCTCCGGCCACTGCCAGAGTCACTACAGTTGCATCTTCTAGAACTGTGAGTTCCACAATAATAAATAGCAAGATGCAGTTATTCAGTCAGTAAAAAAAAAGAGCTAACCTGACATCATTGTCCTGTATAGGTACCCAGTGTTGGAGTCTGTACAAAAATATCTCTGGCCTCGACTCTGCAAGCTAGACCAAAGAACATTGTAATGATTATTTTCAATTGGAAGTTATACATTAAATTATATAAGTAGATTCTAGTTGCTGATTTAATTTTTTAACAATGGCCAACATAAACATGTATTTAGTATCATGAGATCATGCTTAGACGCATCATGTCATACTCACCTAATTATCTTGCATTTCATAATTAGATGATAGCGTTAAAATGTTCTCCATCATAATTAAACTCTCATTGATTTCTTTAATGTTTTGTTGCTCTTTACTGAAGGTATGAGCTGCATTACCAGCTGATTACATTTGGAAAGGTAAACTACATTTTCTCATACATTAGAGAGATGATCCTACTTAAGTGAAACCCTGTTATGACTGGAAAGGAAACTAAAATCAATTCATGCAGGTTTTCTGTACTAAAAAACAACCAAATTGCAATGCATGCCCGATGAGAGGGGAATGCAAACACTTTGCAAGTGCCTTTGCAAGGTATGATAAATTAAGATTTCTTGCAGTTATTCATACAAAAGGGTGGACTATTGTTATGCACCACACAGTCACTCAGACACAGAAAAATTGTGAAGCTAAAAGACAACATTACGTAGTTCATAAATCCAGTATTATCATGCTCAATGCCTCACTGTATAGACCACACTTAGTATATTTTATCTATAAAATGAAGAAAAAAAAATTGTTGTCAGTACCACTTTCAAGATTAAATGCATGCATCGCATGATATGAATTATGATAAACTAACTTACAAGTAAACAATGTTAAATATTGCAGTGCAAGACTTGCCCTGCCAGGACCAGAGGAGAAGAGAATAGTAATCCCGTCCGGAAACAATGCAAACGAGCAGAACCCACCACTAGTTATCAATCAACCGCTCTTGTTTCTCCCTGGGAACACTATTCAAGACGAACTTCAACAAACAAAAGTGATCACACAACCTATTGTAGAAATGCCAGCATCTCCAGAGCCCGAATGCTCCCAACCGTCAGAAATTATGGATATAGAGGACGCCTTCAATGAGGAATCATGTGAAATTCCAACCATAAAACTAGACATAGAAGAGTTCACTTTGAACTTGCAAAACTATATGGAACAAAGCATGGAACTTCAAGAAGGAGAAATGTCAAAGGCCTTGGTTGCTTTACATCCAGATGCTGCACGCATTCCTACACCCAAGCTGAAGTATAAGAGCAACTTGAGAACAGAGCATTACGTGTAAGTGGGAAAACTAATTCATCGCACACTATTTAATTGGAATTCACAATTTTAATACAGGAAAACAGGCTAACTAATGAGATGAGGAGCAAGTAATTTAACAAGCAAAACATGTTGTACAATTTCAATTTATCAAGAAATATGCAGAGATTAATAGTTAACCACAAAGTAACAAGAATCTCCTATTCAATACACTCCAGTGTTTGGCAGAGTTCTGATGAAGCATCGTATCAATCATACTATATTAGTGAAAAATTCTTGTAAATTATTCTGATATTGTGTTCGCTTTCTTGCAGTTATGAACTCCCTGATTCACATCCTCTTCTGAATGGGGTTAGTTATTTCTACATCCACTAAACATAATTGTGTTTCATTATACGTGCCCATTTTGTTAATTAGTTATTAACTACAGTGGGAACAGCGAGAACCAGATGATCCAGGGAAATATCTTCTAGCTATATGGACCCCAGGTGAACAAAAATAACTTGACACCATGTTTTTTTTCTAAATTAGTTTGGACTAGCTGTAGTTTTTGTTACCATTTACAGCAGTACAAATATATGATTATTTTGGTTTGTGGTCCTTTTCATGTTGCCAAACACATTGTGTACAACAGGGGAGACAGCAGATTCCATACAACCACCAGAAAGAAAATGCAGCTCTCGGGACTGTGGACAGCTTTGTAAAGAAAATGAATGTTTTGCATGCAACAGTGTCCGTGAAGCAAATTCACAAATAGTTCGAGGAACACTCCTGGTCTGAATGCTTAACCATTCATTGTTTATTATTCTTAGCACTAATAACATCATGCTGGAGAAACAAATAACTGGGTAGAGAAGCAATTTGCATATGAATGCAAATATTATAATAGGCTAACTATAAATAATTTCTGAATAGATACCATGCCGAACAGCTATGGGAGGGACCTTTCCGCTAAATGGGACCTATTTTCAAGTCAATGAGGTAAAAAAAGTGTTGTGGCTTATTAGAAATTTATTTCGCTAATGTGTTGCTAAATTAAGTACTAAAATATAATTTGATGCAGGTTTTCGCTGATAATGACTCAAGTATAAACCCAATTAGTGTTCCCCGAAGTTGGATCTGGAACCTTCGTAGGAGAACAGTGTATTTTGGAACCTCCGTAACACACATATTTAGAGGTATCTACTTAAAAAATATGTTACTAAAATAGATAGATATCAAACTATTATACTACTGAATGCGTATTCTTTTGTCAACCAGACCTATCAACACAAGAAATTCAACAATGCTTCTGGAGAGGTAAGATTTATCTCACAGAATGTAATCCTACTTATTGGTATTCGATATCCCAGTTCAACTGGTTCTTTCTTTTATAATAAGCTCCATTAGATCACAGTCTTTGTAGAAACACTAAGTGAGCAATATTACGCACTTGTATGACTTTATAAGAAAATATTACTCATTTGTATGACTTTATCTACTCATCATATGATGGATGTCACAATCATGACTCATCCATAGAAGGACAATGGAATATGTAGGAATTTCAGTGTATGTGACATCCAATTTTACAAATCCTACTGAAGTTTGAATTGAAAGCACATTAATTTATTTTTTTTACAAACAAGGCCGGAGACATCATCATTCCAACAAATTAGAAGCATGACTTACTTCACGAGTGATTAGAAATATAGTTTATTTATTATATATAGTATAATAGACGTTTAATGATAAGTCATTTGACAACCTATAACCCAGACAAATGTATGTTGTACACATGTACTTACTAGTAAAGCCACCCATGTAGCTTACTTCCGGCGGCACACCCCTTATCCAGGAGTCATAACAAACTGAAAGTCCGAAGTCATGATTGATAGCAACTCCCTTTGGTAGCAATTCCCTTTTGCCTAAGAACTCTGACCGATGTCTTTTTTTCAATAATCTAGCAAGCAACCATATTTATCACCATCATATATTATAATACACGTTTAATGATAAGTCATTTGACAACCTATGACCCAGACAAATGTATGTGGTACACATGTACTTACTAGTAAATACTTCCGGCGGCACACCCCTTATCCAGGAGTCATAACAAACTGAAAGTATGAAGTCATGGTTGACAGCAACGCCCCTTGGTAACAATTCCCTTTTGCCTAAGAACTCTGACCGATGTCTTCTTTTTTCAATAATCTAGCAAGCAACCATATTTATCACCATCGTATATTATAATAGACGTTTAATGATAAGTCATTTGACAACCTATGACCCAGACAAATGTATGTGGTACGCATGTACTTACTAGTAAAAGCACCCATATAGCTTACTTCCGGCGGCACACCCCTTATCCAGGAGTCATAACAAACTGAAAGTTTGAAGTCATGGTTGACAGCAACTCCCCTTGGTAGCAATTCCCTTTAGCCTGAGAACTCTGACCGATGTCTTTTTTCTCAATAATCTAGCAAGCAAACATGTTTATCACAATCAGTATAGACATTTCTTACAAGTGACACTATATGCTCTTCGCATATTGGAAAATTTAAACACACATTTCAATTCTCGCAATATTATATATATCCAGTGTTTTTTACATACCAAATTATGTATCTGACTGCCTGTGTTTCCTTTCTTCCTTTTTGTATGGAGCAATGTATGATACACACCAAAAAACCTCTAAACTCACTACTCAAATTTGCTAAACGAATTATTATTTCTAGCTTTTATTTTAGCTATAAGTTATTTCTAGAAGACTGATTTAAAAGGCAGATTTTTTCCTAATACGAGGACTGCAAACGTTAACCTACAAGATAGGCAAGTGAGTATATAACCTGACATATTTAAAAGGGCAATTTAAATGTTTTGCAGGATATGTTTGCGTGCGAGGATTTGACAGGGAAAGAAGAGCGCCTCGGCCTCTGTTGGCTAGATTGCACATCCCAATTAGCAAGAAGCCTAAGGATCCTAATGCTCCTAGGAAGCCTAGGAAGCCTAAGGATCCTAATGCTCCTAGGAAGCCTAGGAAGCCTAAGAATCCAAAGAATAAGGACAACACCCAAAAGAAGTCCAAGCCGGCAACACAATCTAAAAAGAAACAAAAACAGCCATAATTGTTTTCCGGCATTCAGGAGGGCGGTGAAGCCTGGAGACCGACAAATGTTATTCAATATTCATCATGTATCCTGTGTATTATAGCAGAGCCATGGTCATGCTAAAATACTTGACAATTCTCAGATTAGGACTAGGACCAAGACAGTATAATGGTTTCAAATTTGCTTTTCAGCTCCGTGAAGATCGAAGATGTGTGTGAGGCAGGTGAAATGAGGCTACTTACGCGAGAACAAAGCACAGTTGCACTCATCAACATTCTTCTACATTTGAATTTGTATGACTTTAAATTAACTAGTTCGTGTTGTAGTATTTATCAGATTTAAAACTTCGAATTTCATTTCTTAGTTGCATAAATGTGCCATGTTTTACAATTCTTCAATTTTCTAGATCTGTTAACAACAAACTAATATCTTCAAGTTCAAAATCAAAAAAAGAATCGTACGATCCCATGAATTGCGACGAAGGCATCATCATGAAACCAAACCGACCCTGCCGTAACATTTATAAAATCGAAGCTTTGGAACGACAATAGAAAAAAGCGAAAGTATATAAAGAGCTTTCAGATGAAGAAGAATACCTCTTAGGTCTTCGTCCTCAGAAGCAGAAACTGGAAGAGTGACATGCTTAGAGAGTGAGAGGAGCAAGGTAAATAGATACTTGCAGGGTGAGAAGATGAAGGGAGGTGAAGAGGTATTTATAGAACCCTTTTTTTGCCGCCTTACCCATTCTTATTTTTATTCCCTCCCTTTTTTACTTCTAACTTTGTTTGCCGCCTAGCAAAGGGTAATCTTGTCTTTTTGGAAATATTAATATTAATGATTCTATTTTACTTAAATTCATAGAAATTAAACTTATCGTTTTAAAATTACATAATATTTTAAGTGAAAAAATGTAACTTTAAAAAAGCAACATCTAAAATTTTAAAATAATATAAGAGTTTAATAGTTATATGTTGCAAATAAATTTGTGAAAATTAGTCGAATGTGCCATGACTCAAACTAATCAAGTTTATAATTTTAAAAAATTAAGTTAATTTGATTCAGTTCAACAAGTTAAATGGACTCAGCTCAATTTTGAATAGGAACTTTTTACCGGGTTAAGTCAAGTCATTTTTTACCTTTAACTTGTAAAATTGTTTTGTATTATCAGTGCATAATTTATTTTTCTTGACAATAACTGACAAACTAGTTTATAATTACGCAAAATATTCAACAATTTATTTATTTATCTTTACAATTTAACATTTAATTCAATAGTTAAAATGTTTTTCATATGATTAATAAACCTAGTACCTGTTCTAGTGAGTTTTGATTTAATCATATGATTAATTTAGTTTGGGTTTAGAAAAAATCATCATCTGATATATAAATCAAATGAATCTCACTAAAACAAGTTAGTTTTATTTTAATAGTCAGATTATGATAAACAGTAAGTTATTATAATTTTGAATCTTTTTATTTTTATTTATTGTTTATCTTGTAACATTTTTAATTGTATATTAATATGAGATTGATAATATTCTTAATGGGTAATTTTTTATTTTATTCATTCCTTTTGTACTAATATAATAAATATACATACAATGAACATGACAAAACTAAGATGCTTAATAACGATGTATGGTCGTAAGAATGGTCCAATAATCAAAAGGAGAAAAATAAAGTAGAAGCAAAATTTAACTAGTAAAAAATCTGAAACCTATCAATTCAAAAAAAAAGTTAGTTGAATAATTGTTGATTGGAGTTTAAAAAATTAAGGAATTGAACTTATGAGAATCAGTTTAATTTATAATGGAAGAAAAAAATAAAAAATGATTGAATTAATTTTAGTCACTTCGATTATGATATTTTTTTTATTCTAGCCTTTTTTTCGTTAAATTCACATCCTAACTAATTCTTTTTATGGTTGCTATATTAATTGTTTTGTTATTGTTTACCTATTTAACATTACAATTTTTATTACAGCGGTTTTATCGTCAATTTTTAAATTGTTAAAATTATTTTAATAAAAATTATTCTTATTGGCGGAATGATTTGTGTGTGACAAGACTTTGCACTTTCCTCTTTCCAATGTTCTTTTATGATTCTTTCCCAACAAACAAAGCTACCAATAAAATTCTTCAGACTGTGGTTTTTATCTTTACGATAGCAAATTTATTGCAATGGCACACTTTATAATGCAAAACTAATATTTCAGCTTTTCGAGAAATTGAGCTTTCATTTTCTATTCTGACAGAACACAGTTATTATCACTAGTGAATAAGAATAGGTTAAAATTTAACCTCCCAAGAATCAACTCTGACATTTGCATGGTAAACAATTGGAAGAATGTGTTTTCTGGTAAATTTTTATTTGCATATTTAATTATTGGAAAAATATATTTTTTTTGTCTATAATATATATTTTAATCTATGTTATTTTACACATTTATTTTTTAGAAAAAATAAAATGGTATGACACAAAATATTGTTGGTGATAAAAGATATTGAATAATAAAAGTCATATCTAGATAGACTCACAGGGGTTCAAATGTCGATACGCATTAAATAAAATACAGTGAGGTTAAGTGCATGCAAGCCACGTAAATTGATTTGGCTGAATTTATTAGGGTTTTGACATTTTCTACACATGCAAGGACCACCACCGACCATGCTATCCAACCACCTCGCTCTCCTTCACTATCATCATCACAGGTTTTAAGAAAACTAGGGATTGAAACCTGTGATAGTTAATTGCAGGAACAAGGAACGAGACATTTGAATTCCACTCTATTGTCAGATTTTCTTTTAAGACAGTAATAATTACATCAACCAAAACTTACTTCTGGACATCACATGAATTGGATAAGGATAAACCTTATTTTATAATTTATTTTATAAAATTAAATAAAAATTTAAATTTGTATCTTAATAAATAGTATCATGGGAATATTAATTAAATAATTCAATCAGTTGGTAAATGGTGTCAAATATGATCGTGGTTTTGAGTATAAACTTGTTTAGACAAATTTCTCTAAAAAACTTCTAAAATAAAATTGAATTTTAAATTAGATTCAATCTAATAAAAGAATAAATTAAATACGTTTGTTTATTTAAAAATACAAAACATTTTAACACTTATTTTTGAAAAGATACAAATTACTTTAATTATATATGACATTAAATTATGATATGAGATAAGATGAGACATAAAATGATGATACATGAGATATGAAATATGAGATGATAATAACTGAAAAATTAAAAATATATTTGAGATGACATATGAGATATAAGATATAAGATATGAGACGAGATATGAGATGAGACGTGAGATGATGAAATGAGATTGAAATATGAGATACGAGATACGAAACATGAGATATGAGATGGTAAGATATGAGATAAGAAATATATGAGATATGACATATGAGATATGCGGTGTCATCAGATGTGCGATGTGAGATATCAAATATCAAATATGGCATGAGTTATGATATATGAGGTGGTGAGACATGAGACTAGATGAAAAATGAAATGAGATACGAAAGTTTCTCAAAGTGACATGACAACATCCATCAATCCATAAGTTTCTTTCTTCATTTATGTTCCTTAATTTAGTTTATATGTTGATTTGTATATTTCTCATGTTCTACAAAAAAAATTTCTTGTTGTATGTTCTTATATCTTTTACTTCTAAAAACAAATTCCACACTTTAAAATTCTTATGCACTAAACTTGTGTTTGACAAACTTCTTAATTATTTTTCTATATTTTTCTTATTATTATTTGTGTTCATGTTTTTATTTTTATCATAAATGTACGTTTTCACACTTATATGATGTTATGAATTAAATTTGTGTTTGAATAACTTTGAGATTCATGTGTGTTTTAAAAATCGTAAATAAAAACAAATTCAAGTTTCTTATAAATTAAGCTAGTCTCTTAGCGTTGTGACTCAAGATATAATTATTATGAAGAAATAATTTATAATCATTGTCATGTATCTTTTTGAAGACTTGGAAATGTTTATGTTTTAGATCTTGAAGTTGATAAGTTATCTAATTATGAATTTTGCCCCTCTTGAAATGTAGTCACACCCAACCTCCTAGTTGAAAGGTGACTTTTTCCTTCCATTTGTTGCTTGACTTCTTCGGATGTAGTTACACCCAACCTCCTAATTTTAAGGTGACTTCTTCCTTTAATTTATTCAGTGACTTTGCATATTGTGATATATTTGTCTTTATTTGCTTGTGAACTTAATATACATATATATATATATATATATAATTAATTTGCCTTTCCAACTTCATCATTGTACATCACAACTCATTAATAAGAAGAAGTACTAAATAAAAATGTTAGAAGATTAAAAGTCATAAACAAATTGACTGAAAGGGTCATTCTATTCATTTTCACACTACAAACACTTGGATGGTGTAAAGTTTAGATAAAGGACATAAATTAATTTCGTGATATAGTATATGGACGAAAAACATATTTATTTAAAATTGATATTTAAGATTGACAAAAAAAAAAAAACTCATTAATTAAGATTCTCATGTATATTTCTATTAATGGAGCATAATCCATAAAGATGTGAAAAATAATCTTAATTTTACCAAAATGTGTCATATACACAAACTTAAACACAAGATAATAAAAGAATAGATATTTCTTAAACAAAATATAATCTATTTATTTATTTATTTTATAATTTAGAGTTTATAAATCTATTAAAGATGTTCTTTCAAAACTACCACCTACTTCTTTAAAAAGTAACATTGAGATCGAAATGTAGATTATTAATTACATATAAAATCTAAGAGATATGATATATGAGATACGAGATATGAGATGTGGGATACGAGATATAAGATATGTAATATGAGATATGAGATGAGATGAAATATAATATGAGATAAGAGATACGAGATGACATGTGAGATGAGTTATGAGATATGAGAAAGTGAGATGGTAAGTTATGAGATAAGAGATAAGAGATACGAGATATGAAATGGTGAGATATAAGACATGAGATAGTGAGACAGTGAGACGGTGAGTTATGAGATATGAGATGAGATATGAAATGGTGAGATATATGATATGAGATATATGATACGAGATACGAGAGACGAGAGATGAGAGATAAAATATGAGATGGTGAGATATGAGATAAGAGATATCAAATGGTGAGATATGAGAGATGGGATATAAGATGAGATATGAGATGAGATATGAGATGATATGTGCGATGAGATATGAGATGATATGTGAGATGAGATAATATATGAGATGAGATATGAGATGAGATGTGAGATGAGATATGAGATGAGATGTGAGATGTGAGATGTGAGATGCGATATGAGATGAGATATGAGATGAAATATGAGATGAGAAATGAGGTGAGATATGAGATATGATATGAGTTGATATGTGAGATGAGAAGTGAGATGAGATATGAGATGATATATGAGATGATATATGAGATGATATATGAGATGATATATGAGATGATATATGAGATGAAATATTAGATGAGACCTAAGATGATATGTGAGACAATACATGAGATGATATATGAGATGATATGTGAGATGAGATACAAGATTATATGTGAGATGATATGTGAGATGAGATATGAGATGATATGTGAGATGAGAAGTGAGATGGGATATGAGATGATATGTGAGATGAGAAGTGAGATGGGATATGAGATGATATATGAGATGAGATATGAGATGAGATATGAGATTAGATATTTGATTAGAAATGAGTTGAGATATGAGATGATATAATAGATGAGACACGAGATGATATGTGAGATGAGAAGTGAGTCGAGATATGAGATGATACATGAGATAAGATATGAGATGAGATATGAAATGAGATAAGAGTTGAGATGAAATATAATATGAGATAAGAGATACGAGATGACATATGAGATGAGTTATGAGATATGAGATACGAGATATCAAATGGTGAGATATAAGACATGAGACAATGAGACGGTGAGTTATGAGATAAGAGATATGAAATGGTGAGATATATGATATGAGATATGAGAGATGAGAGATGAGATACAAGAGATAAAAGATGAGATGGTGAGATGTGAGATAAGAGATATCAAATGGTGAGATATGAGATGAGATGAGATATGAGATGAGATGTGAGATGCGATATGAGATGAGATATGAGATGAGATGAGAAACGAGGTGAGATATGAGTTGATGTGTGAGATGATAAGTGATATGAGATATGAGATGATATATGAGATGAGATATTAGATGAGATATGAGACAATATATGAGATGATATATGAGATGAGATATGAGATGAGAAATTAGGTAAGATATGAGATGATATGTGAGATGAGATACGAGATTATATGTGAGATGATATGTGAGATGAGATATGAGATGATATGTGAGATGAAAAGTGAGATGAAAAGTGAGATGGGATATGAGATGATATATGAGATGAGATATGAAATTAGATATTTGATGAGAAATGACTTGAGATATGAGATGATATAATAGATGAGACACGAGATGATATGTGAGATGAGAAGTGAGACGAAACATGAGATGATACATGAGATAAGATATGAGATAAGATGATATATAAGATGAGATATGAGATGAGATAAGAGTTGAGATGAAATATAATATGAGATAAGAGATACGAGATGATGAGATATGAGATGAGTTATGAGATATGAGAAAGTGAGATGGTGAGTTATGAGATACGAGATATGAAATGGTGAGATATAAGACATGAGACAGTGAGACGGTGAGTTATGAGATAAGAGATACAAGATATGGGATGAGATATGAAATGGTGAGATATATGATATGAGATATTAGAGATGAGAGATGAGAGATGAGAGACGAGAGATGAGATATGAGATATGAGATATGAGATATGAGATATGAGAGATGAGATATGAGAGATAAAAGATGAGATGGTGAGATATGAGATAAGAGATATCAAATGGTGAGATATGAGAGATGGGATATGAGATGAGATATGAGATGATATGTGCGATGATATATGAGATGATATGTGAGATGAGATAATATATGAGATGAGATATGAGATGAGATGATATGAGATCAAATATGAGATGAGAAATGAGGTGGGATATGAGATATGATATGAGTTTATATGTGATATGAGAAGTGAAATGAGATATGAGATGATATATGAGATGAGATATTAGATGAGATATGAGACGATATATGAGACAATACATGAGATGATATATGAGATGAAATTATATATGAGATGAGATGTGAGATGAGAAATGAGATGAGATATGAGATGAGATATGAGATGAGAAATGAGGTGAGATATGAGGTCAGATATGAGATGATATGTGAGATGAGATACGAGATTATATCTCATCTCACTTCTCATCTCACATATTATCTCACTTCTCATCTCAAATATTATCTCATATCTCATCTCACATGTCATCTCATATCTCACCTCATTTCTCATCCCATATCTCATCTCATATCTCATCTCATATCTCATCTCATGTTTCATCTCATATCTAATCTCATAAATCATCTCATATCTAATCTCATATCACATCTCATATGTCATCTTATATATCATCTCGTATCTCGTCTCATATCACAACTCATATATCATCTCATATATAATTTCATATATCATCTCATATATCATCTCATATACCATCTCATATCTCATATAATCTCATATCATTTTATATCTCATTTCATATCTCATCTCGTATATCATTTTATATCACATTTTTTATTCTGAAGTTTATAATAAGTTTTTTAATTGTGAAATTTGTCCCTTTTGAAATGTAGTCACACCGAACCTTCTAGTTAAAAGGTGATTTATTCATTCCATTTGTTGGTTTAGTCCTTCAAATGTAGTCACACCCAACCTTGTAATTGTAAGGCGACTTGTTCCTTTCATTTATTGGATGATTTTGCATATTGTGATATATTTTTCTTTATTTGCTTGTCTTTCACTAATTTGTTTTTCCACTTCATCATTGTACATCACAACTTCATCAATAAGAAGAAGTACTAAATAAAAATGTTAGAAGATTAAAAACCATAAACAAATTGACTTCATCAACATATTAGCATTAGTTTGGGAATGTCAAATAGTTGGAAAAAAATATTAGTAACCAATTTTTTCCAAAAGAGTATTCCAAAAACGACTTCAGAACATTGCATCTCTATAAAACATCATACTTACAGGAAGCCTATACAATTTTTCATTTTTTTAAAATAAATTAATAATAAAACAAATATTAACTAATTCATGGCATAGTATAAAATGAGTCAATTTAGAAAAAATTGTCATCTGTCACAGGGATAGATTAAAACAAACACAAAATGAATACAAATATTAAACCAATCAACATGTCATATACTAGGAAGACATACTACTATACAAAGCTCTAAATTTGGTCTTCTTATATACAGTGAGGTTTTCTTTAGAAAACATTTGAACATCTCTTCATATATGACAAAATAATGTTTCCTTACAACAACTTTTTTTTTTAAGTTTCTAAATGTCCTATTAAATATCCCTCATTAGTTTTTTTTATGACAAATAATTATCTTAAAGAATCTTATGAGAACACAAATATTTTATCTCTAAAAAGGAAGTCATATTAAGCTAAAAAGGAAGTCATATTGTAAGAAAAAACCTTTGTATGACTCACATTTTGATCAAACTAATTAGACTAATAATTGATATCGGTTAAATATGTTTTTAATCCCTGTATTATAACACGAAGTTGTTTTTTTATCCCTGATCCAAATTTTAAACCATTTAGGTTCTTGTAGTATGAAAATGATTGAAACGAATTATCCTGTATATAAAATGATTGTTAGTACTTTTAAAAGATTGTTAATTTTTTTCAAATGTTGTGTTTGTTTTGATTGTAGACTAATGATCATTATAACTACTTATAATGTGTTGATGAAGTATAACCTCATATTGAACCAATTCCACACACACAATGACACGTTCTATTTATTTCCATACTACATACACCTGAATGATTTAAAGTTTAGATCAAACACATAAACCAATTTCGTGTTATGAACGAAAAACATATTTATTCTAAATTAATATTTAAAATTGACAAAAAAACTCATTAATTAAGATTTAAATGTTTTGATAAAATTAAGATTATTTTTCACATCTCTAAAGATTGTTCTCCTTTAAAAGAAATGTATACTTATATGAGAATCTTATTAAACAAATTCTCATATATATGTACATTAATAATTACATATAAATTCTAAAAAATAAATTTTATATTTAATTTAAAGTATGAAATATATCATTTAAGTACTACTTATATTTATTTAAGTACTACTTATATTTATTATCAAGACAATATTATCCATTCAAAGCTAATTAATTTATTCATTCACACGTTGAACAAACATTAGTTCCAACTCAACTATAACTAACAAATTAATTTCACACGAATCAATAACAAAATACTTAGTATTATTAACTAATTATTATTTTTTATTAAAATACTCTTTATTACAACTTTCCATAATATACATTATCTTTGTACGAATATGTACATTGTTTAATATTTTTCACTTATATTAAGAATAATAAAAAATATGATATTTATTTATTTTTTCAATAATTTCTTTAATCACTAGAAAATAACTATCATGCAAGTAAATTAATATTAAAATTTAATATTACTTTATTAAGAATTAAAAAACAGTAATCAATTAGAAATATTTATAAATCTAATAGTAAGTAACAATTCTTGTAGTTGTATATGTATTTAAGTTCATAGTACCAAGTGTCATACAAATAAATTTCATAGTAATTGAAATTGAAAAGTAATATATGGAGAATCAGACATACAAATGAAATTATATTCGTTTATCTATTAGACAGAATCGGCTACGGTAATTACTAATGTAGTGTTCGGTTCATCCGTGTCTATATATATATAATGACTCCTGAGAAAGATCGGAGAGCTGCGTCTACTACTAAAATGTTAAAGTCAAACCTAAAATAAAACGGTCCATACCGGCGAGGAGTGGTGCGGGACCTTCTGATCCAACGTGTGAACCAAAAATCATTGCGCCACACCATACTTCCAAAAGGTTACCAAACCGCTAAAATAAACAAAAAGATCGTTAGGACTATTACGAAGGAGAGAAGGAACCAATTGAAAGGGAACGAATGTACAATGGCGGGTTTTAGGGTTCTGTGAGCCCGCCACACAGTCTCCATGGAAATGTCTGCCAGAAGATCCAGCAACTACTCTCTCCTCAACCAAACGCCAGAGGACAATCCGTTGTTCGAATCTCCTTCCGGAGACGGTAAAAACAACAGAAGCAAGTTGGAGAGAGTCTCCGATTGGGACTCCGTCGTCGATCACAGACAGGGGAACAGGATCGGGAATTTGTACTCCTCTTTCGGGATGCAGCGACAGTCGAGTGGGAGCAGTTTCGGTGAAAGCTCACTCTCCGGCGAGTTTTACGCTCCCACTATGTCCACTATGGCCCCCGAGGAGACTGACGAATTCAAATTTGGTGAGGTCAGAGGCAGGATTCCAGACGCCGGGGCGGCGATGAGCGGCGGATCCTATGGCAAGAGCGGCGGGTCCTACAGCAAGAGCTGGGCTCAGCAGACTGAGGAGAGTTATCAGTTACAGCTGGCATTGGCTCTTCGACTTTCCTCTGAGGCTACTTGTGCTGATGATCCCAATTTTCTGGATACAGTGCCCCATGAATCATCCTCTTCAAGGGCAACGTGTTCGGCGGAGACAGTGTCCCATAGGTTTTGGGTATGTTGATTGTTTGTTATGCTAACTGCTATTCCTATTGGGATTGGTTGTCAAGTTTGGATGATAATTGTGAATTTGGAACTTGTGAGCAGGAGAGCTTTAGGTTAATGTCTTATCTGAGCTATATTTAGTCAACGAGTAACCACCAATGAAAAAACACAACAATCCGTCAATGATGGACTTTGTCACAACATGGTTCTGGTTCTCGTGAAGCATGAATTTTTATTCCGAAATTAAGTTATTCCGAAAGCATTCTTATTGGTATAAATTAGAGAGGTATAATAAATTGAATTTCTTAAGTAAATTAAAATAAACTTTTGCTCCTCAATTTTTTTTTGGTGAAGTGGAATAAAAATCAAGTTGATTTTAGCTTATGATAGATTCTTAAACTTGTTTTGTCTTCTCATTTTTTTATTCTTGAAGTGAAGCTGCTGCTGTTCTATGGTTGACATCACAGTATGCATGTGTATAATTGAGTCTGTATGGGATTGTTTGGTTTTCTAGGCTGTATTCATAGGATTATGTTTTTTTTTAAATGGAAAATTTTGTGGAGAATTTTAAGCTCATGAACTAGTGTTTCTTGGTATCTGACTTGACTGGATAAGATTGGGGAGTGCTTAAGTAAAAAACCCTATTTGAGCTGTGTTCATTAGTTGCAAAGGGTGGAGTTGGATCATGAATTGCAATGTGCAAGTCCTGCCAGGATAAACAAGGATATCAGGCCTTTTACTTTGAATGTTTGTTAGAAAAAATATCAACTACTCTCATCTGACAGTAGAAAAACTGCCTCCTTGAATTGTGGCATTTTGCCTTAATTTGCACCAATCCTGTTTTAAATCATGACGCTGGGTCTGGGAACGTGTCCTGATGGTCCTGTTATTATTTTCATGTATGGTGCTTTTTGAAACTTGTATTACAGAAAGAAACACTTTTCCCATTTTCTGTATTTTTTAACACCCATTTATTGGAATTTTGACTGTTTTAAAAGTTGTAGCAAATCATGAAAATATCTGATGAATGTTTCCCCATTATTGGGGATGACATAGTATGTTTGTTACCGACTATTCCCGTTTTTCCCATTGGCAACAGAAAACTAGCTACTTTAATGGTGACATTTCACCATCAACTTGTATTAATTTTCTGTGGTTTTGCCCGATGGGCGTATTATCCTTTTTGTTTTTCCTGTTCTGAATTCTTATACTTAAATTTACTGTTTTAAGGAGTTGGTTAAATCTTGAATCTTATACTTAAATTTACTGTTTTAAGGAGTTGGTTAAATCTTGAAATGAAGTGTGTAATATTTTGGCGTTATTGTGTGGGTGGGTGACAGAATGTTCTTTGTCCTAATGGAGGGATATAATTATAATTTTTTTAGGGAATAAGTGAAATGTGGTTGTTAAGTTGATGTGTGACTTTAAGTTAACAAGGGAAAAACCTTCATCTCTTTTATTATATTCTTTGCCTTTCCTTTTAAAATTAACTTGCTCTAACTTTACTCAAAATTCACGGAGGAATTGATATGTTGTTTTGTTAATAACATGCACCAGGTGAATGGCTGCCTATTATACTTCGACAAAATTCCTGATGGATTTTATCTAATTCATGGAATGGATCCGTATGTATGGACTTTGTGCACTGATCTGCAGGAAAGTGGCCGAATTCCTTCAATAGAGACACTAAAATCTATAGATCCTTCTTCCAAATCTTCACTTGAAGTAATTTTGGTGGACAGACTTTCTGATCCTATCTTAAAAGAATTGCAGAACAAGGTACATGACATTTTTTGTCGTAGCATATCAACAACATATGTTGTAGAACAGCTTGCAAAGCTTGTATTCGATTGTATGGGGTGAGTCTCCTTGACATTGTTAGCTATGAACTATTTAGCTTGCACCAGTCTAACCGTGTTTTATTGTTGTAATAAGGGGTTCAGCTTCTGTATGGGAAGACAATCTTTTTCCCATATGGAGGGAGTGCATTAATGATCTAAGAGATCGCTTAGGATCTGTCGTTGTTCCTATTGGCAGCCTATCTACTGGACTTTGCAGGCATCGTGCTGTATTATTCAAAGTAATACCTTTAATTCTATGTGATGGCCAAGGCTGTGATTATGTATTTTGACTACATTATTATTTTTTATTTTTTTCTTGGTGGGGATGGGGTGGGGGGGTTTCAATGGTTTAATAAACATGATGGTTTTTGTGTTGCTTTTGCACTAACATGCCTTATGCATGCTAAATCTTCAGGTGCTAGCTGACACCATTGATTTACCGTGTCGAATTGCAAAGGGCTGTAAATATTGTTCAAGAGAAGATGCCTCATCATGTCTTGTTCGATTTGGCCCTGACAGGTATATGTTTTGGTGCTTAGCACATCAGCTATTCTGTTAACAAGTACAACTACAATTTAAATTGATGTTTTCCATGAGCAATGCCATGTGATCGTAGAATGATGAAGTGAAAAATTACTAATGTGTTATAACCTTTCAGTTAACATTTTGGGAACTGACTCCTGTTTAAAACCATATAATTACAGGGAATACATGGTTGATCTAATTGGAAAGCCGGGTTGCTTATGTGAGCCTGATTCCTTACTGAATGGTCCATCCTCCATCTCATTTTGTTCACCCTTGCACTTTCCAAGACTCAAACCAGCTAAACCTACCATTGATTTCAGGTCACTGGCCAAACAATATTTCTCGGATTGTGTGTCTACTGAGCTTGTCTTCGATAGTGGTGTTGCAGGTGATATTCATGTTTCCTATTCAATGTATGATGCTCTAAATATAGTGCGTATTGCACTACTTTAAATTTAGGGGAATTTACACTTACTTCAGATTATGTTAAATGACATTCATTTCCTCTAGTTTTAAAATAGACTCTCACCTTGCACTACTTTAAATTTAGGGGAAATTACACTTACTTCAGATTATGTTAAATGACATTCACTCCCTCAGTTTTAAAATAGACTCTCACCTTGCACTACTTTAAATTTAGGGGAAATTACACTTACTTCAGATTATGTTAAATGACATTCACTCCCTCTAGTTTTAAAATAGACTCTCACCTTTCTTATGTTTTTAATCAAATGACACTCACATTCCCTCTAGTTTTTAAATAAATATCCACTCCCTTTTATTTTTAATAAGTGACATTCATCTTCCTTATTTTATTTAAAAACATCATATTGGTTAAAATTTAAATATAAAAACTATGAAAATTAAAAATTAAAGTTTTAAAATATGAAAATTAAATAATTTTTAATAAACAATTTTTTTGAATGGTTTAATCATTATATATTAAAAATATCATAAATTATATTTCCACTAAATTATAAATCATCTTATAAAAGGTTACAAATATAAAAAATTATATTATATTTTTGAGAAAACATTATTTTAATATAAAAATAAATAAATAGATATAAAATATGTGGTTAAATTTATTAACTTATTC
>Ga0123341_1000358_pt1 | contig 26042 bp, 8 predicted proteins | sample Turbeapinknodule_FD_89959 | JGI IMG/M metagenome (GOLD analysis project Ga0123341, IMG submission 89959) | Root nodule microbial communities of legume samples collected from Mexico - Turtle bean Mexico pink nodule | ecosystem: Host-associated > Plants > Roots > Nodule | place: Mexico: Nepantla...
AATGAATAAAAGAAAAAAAAAAGAAAGTAATAGTACTAAAAAAAAAAAAATTATTAACACACACAAAAAAAAAAAAAAAAAATCAAAATATATTTGAGGAGAAAAAAAAAAAAAAAAAAAAAAAAAAAAAAGAAGAAAAAAAAGTACAGGTGGAACGTTCCGAGTGGACACAACGACGTTAACACAACACAAGTCCGGTCCGTGGAATAAAAATAAGTTTTTAAAGTTCCATTTCGTGATTGCGCGTCAACACCAAACGCTCCCTTAACCCACCTAACCCAAACCCCAAATCCGAAACCGTCCTATTCCTCGTTCGAATCAGGGGCATCTCTGAACTGGAACAATCAGATGCAAGCGATTTGAGCGATACTCTGTGAAGAAGCTGCGTAGTGCGTTTCGCTCTTCCAAATGGCGGTTTCCGATAGTCCAAGCGGTGCCTCCACGCCGCCTCAACAGGAACAAACCAACAAGTACGGTTTCACCAAGCCTCTCTCTCTTGCAGGTCCAACCGACGCTGATCTCCACCGTAACAACGATTTGGAGAAGGTAATTAGTGTGTGATTCGTCTCATCTACGATTTCTAGGGCCCCGCGCCTTCGCATTCTCGCTTCGTGTGAAACCTAAACCTCAAATTCGTTTTGTTTTGCTTCAGTTATTACTCGATTCGGGGCTTTATGAGAGCAATGATGAGTCCGCCGCGAGGAAAGAGGTTCTTCACCGTCTCGATCAGGTTAACTGCCTCTTTGATCTGCGTTTGTTGTTATTTGAGCGTGTTGATTACTGCGCTGGTGTTCTGTTTATACATCTGTTCAATTTATGTGAATGGTGTTCCTCCAAGTTTTATAGGAGTATTGTGTAATTTGCTGCATGTTGAGGAACATGATTTGGATTGGAACCTTTATGCTTGTTTAGGGTTCAACAGGGCTTTCGAATCGTGCCCTTTCTTATTGTTATTGAGGTTTTTCTCTGTCCTTTGGATTTGATTTTTTGTAATGATCAAGTTAGCTTTCAATGTAGATTGTGAAAAGCTGGGTGAAGCAGTTGACGCGCCAACGTGGCTACACAGATCAGATGGTCGAGGATGCAAACGCAGTCATTTTCACTTTTGGTTCTTACCGACTTGGGGTGCGTATGCCATTATGAAAATATTGGTGTTTGTTTGGATTGTGGGGGTTTAAATTAGAGGCTTGCTTTGCACTAGCCTAAATCTGATAATTTCTCCAGAGTATGCTTGTCTTGTTGCTAGTCATGAGTTGTCAGTAGCATAAGGAACTTAAATCTGGACGTAGGAAAGATTTGAAAGAGAAATAATTTAATGAGATAGAAATGCATTTATTGTTATTAGGATTTGGGAATAGCTAAAAGTCCGAGAATACTTAGTCTGGTGGATCCTTTATGCTTAACTTTTTATAGCTGCTTAAAGAAAGAGATGTTAAAGCTTTTGGTGATGAGATTTTGTTGATGCATAAATATGTGTAATTCTCCTGGACTCGGGAGTGCTGTTCCATTTATGTAAGCTTTTTGTTTGTAACAATATTGATGTTTCAATAATTTGCAGGTTCATGGACCTGGAGTTGACATTGACACTTTGTGCATTGGTCCTTCTTATGTGAACCGAGAGGTGACACACTGCTGCTGGTTATTTTCCTCAATTTAGTAAAATCCCTGACATTGGTTATATTTTAGCCAATTTTTCTCTTTTTCAGGAAGATTTCTTCATCCTTTTGCATAACATTCTGGCTGAAATGGAAGAAGTTTCTGAACTTCAACCTGTTCCTGATGCACATGTTCCTGTAATGAAATTCAAATTCCAGGGAATATCTATAGATTTGCTGTATGCAAGTATATCACTTTTGGTTGTGCCAGAAGTAAGTTTGGTTATTCATTCATCAGGGTCTTTGTATCTTCTGAGTGCACACTTTCGTGGGGGACAATTTTATTAAAACTGCCTTCGTCTTAGGTTCAGAATTTGAAGACTTCCCTAACTTAAGCACACTGTCCTTCATAAATATTTTAGAATTTAAACCAATCATGTGTTCTATATTAGTACTGCTATCACTTACTTATTTATCTTTCTTTTGTGTTTTTAGCATGTTTGGTTTGGAGGTAGGATCTTTATCTTTCACCCTCGTTCTATGGAACAGTATAGCAATTAGGAAGGGGTAGAGATGTTTTTATTGTTTAATTCCAAAAGGGAAGATATTAAATTTGTTTGCTGATTATTGACCTTCATGTAGTGTAAGTTTTGTGGAATGCACGTTTTTATTGTTGATCTAAATTTATTTATGCAGTTTATTGACTTTGATACATTATATTCACTCTAAAAGGTTGATAAACGGTATTGTATTTATAACCTGTCACCATGTATCGATTTCCTGTTGCCTTTTGCATTCTAATTTTATTCTAATGGTGTGTTTTGGTTGGGTGGAAATCAAATCGGAAGGAAAAAAACACAGATAACAATGTATTTTCTTTTGTTGGTTGAAGAGAAAATGAAAGGAAAAAGAAAGGGGAAGTTGACTTTTAGAGAGAAAAAATCAAAATATTTCTTCACTTTTCCTTAAATTAAAATCTCAAAATCTTCTCTCCTCCCTCACTTTCCTTCCCCTCATTACAAACAGGCAATAAGAGAAAAACACGTTTCTTTCCATTGTACTTTCTCAGTCTTCCACCTTAGGATCTAGTTTTATTTAAGCTTGCCTTTAATTTGATACGGTTTTCTAACATGCTTATCTGCAGGACCTAGATATCTCGCATGGTTCAGTGCTGTATGATGTTGATGAACCAACCGTTCGAAGTCTTAATGGCTGTCGAGTGGCAGATCAAATTCTTAAACTTGTTCCAAATATTGAGGTTAATATATATGTTCTTTAGTTTGATTAAATGAGATATTATATTTAATTGTTGTCCATCTTATTAATTTGATAGTTCACTAACCCTTGATAATGATAGCACTTCCGAACTACACTGAGATGCTTAAAGTTTTGGGCCAAAAGGCGTGGTGTTTATTCAAATGTAAGAACCGCACCTACATTTTTTTTAACACCATTGGTAGTATCTTTTAAAATGATATTAAATACTCTTTTTTTGGTGTGCTTAGGTTACTGGATTCCTTGGTGGTGTAAATTGGGCTATTTTAGTTGCTCGAATATGCCAGCTTTACCCTAATGCAATCCCTAGTATGTTGGTTTCCCGATTCTTCAGGGTTTATACCCAGTGGCGGTGGCCAAACCCTGTAATGCTATGCTCCATAGAAGAGAATGAACTGGGATTCCCTATATGGGATCCTCGTAGAAACCCCCGAGATAGATTCCACACTATGCCAATAATTACTCCTGCATACCCTTGCATGAATTCAAGCTACAATGTCTCGGCAAGCACTCTTCGTGTCATGATGGAACAGTTCCGCTATGGCAATAAGATTTGTGATGTAAGATAAGTCTATTATTGGTTGGTTTATTTTATTTGTGACTGTCTTTATGATTGATACTTGTACTGTTAGGAAATTGACCTCAATAAAGCCCAGTGGAGTGCACTTTTTCAGCCTTACGTCTTTTTTGAGGCATACAAAAACTATTTACAAGTGGACATAGTTGCATCAGACACTGATGATTTACTAGCATGGAAGGGCTGGGTAGAATCTCGATTGAGGCTGCTTACCCTTAAGGTACAGTTTTGTCACAGTTCAGTACAAGACTTCCCTGTATTTAGTATAATCGAATTCTGTCTGTTCTTTATTGAAAAAAATTAATCTCTGAACATTTTGTATTTTTTTCTCTTCGAAGTATAGTCTTGTCGTGGTTTGGTACATACAAACAATCTTTCTTGAACCGGGATTAATCCATTTTTTTTATTGAAAATATTTAATTGTTGAACATTTGTGTATATTCTTTTACTTCCCATGTATTAAACATTGACACATGGTTTTCAATTATCTGTGAGTAGATAGAACGAGATACAAATGGGATGCTGCAGTGCCATCCTTACCCACATGAGTATATAGACACATCAAAGCCTTGTGCACATTCTGCATTTTTTATGGGCTTGCAAAGGAAAGAAGGAGTAAGAGGTCAAGAGGGGCAGCAATTTGATATAAGAGGAACGGTTGATGAATTCAGACAAGAAATAAACATGTATATCTACTGGAAGCCTGGAATGGAAATTTTTGTTTCTCATGTTCGTCGAAAGCAGCTCCCTGCATTTGTTTTTCCTGATGGTTACAAACGCAGCAGAATGCCAAGGCATACAAGCCATCCAACTGAAAAAACAGGTGATGATGCCACAAAGTCCTACTCTGGGTCTGGGCCGTCTGAAAGATGCATCAAGAGGAAAAGTTACCCTGAAATGGTGGAAAAGAAGCCAGACAAACCAGATAAACGGGCATCTATTAGCCCACAGAGGTTAGAATGTGTTTCTCCTGAAAGTTGTACTAATAAATCAGGTGGTACAGCTCAAATGAGTATTGATAGTATTGAAGGGGTTTGGTTAGCTGGTTCAACAACCAAGTCTGATAACAGCAATTGTGAAATTAAGTCATCTGACGTACTCCCAGGAAGTGGACTAAGCACCGAGGTAGCTGACATGCAGATTGGTGAACCAGGATTTGTTGACACCACACATGATATGTTGAAATCAAGGAGTGTAGAAGTTCCAAATGAGGTAAGCTGCTGAATCAGTGGTGGAACCTTTGGAAGTTGTTTGGTTCATGTGAACTTCCTTAATTAGTTAGACGTTGGTGATGCATTTCAGAATGGAGTTGTCAATGGGGACAAAGCTCAGGATCTGGCTTTAGATTGCTTGGAAAGTGAAGAAACCGAATCTACTAACAAGTTTTCACACTGTAAAGCGGGTGTCATTGATATGGATCAGCGACTAGACAAAGCATGTAATTTCATCACAAGGGATGAATGCTCAGATTATGTACCAAAGGCCAGCTCCCAGAACCTCAATTGCGAGGTGAGTTATTTCGTTTGAGGACTTTTTTGGATTAGGAACTATTGTGGATGGCAGTGAAAAAACTGGAAGTCTGGGGGATAGTGAGTCAGGGATCTTTGCAGGGTGATGTTTGTGTGGCTGATCCAGATCAGTTCTGAAGAGAGTGGGTGTTTTCTTGGAAATAGAGTATTTCAAAATATCAGGGCTCAAGAATATAAGGTTTTGAATTTTCTAACCTTTGTTTTCTTGGTAATAAAGGCTTTCTGATCTTACGTTGATACTATTCAGTTCACCTCATCCTTTGCTTCGTGCCTCCGTGGAAGTTATCAATAATTTATATTTCATGAGTTTTAAGAATAAAGAGTCTAATCTTGTTTTGGTCTGATTTGATTTTTTTTTCTTTGATTTTAGATTTGTTTTCATACTTGTAGCCAAATTTAGATTATGGCCTGCCCCTTCTCTCTTCCCATCTTTGTCGGGTCTTATTTCTATGAGCTACTGTTTTAATCTTGTATATTTTCCTGTTACTTTCAAGATAATTTGACTGTCAATTTCCATGGTAATTGAATTTCCTAGTTTTCTGACTGGTGAATATGTGGTCGCAGGTCCTGCACCACTATACGTGCTATGTTTCCAGTAACTGTGCTTAAGAACCTAACTTGTTTTGTGTATAGAGAGACTCAGAGACCAGATCTTCCTTTTGTTTCATTTTAAATTTTTTTGTCTAATACATTTTTTTCCTAATTGTTATTATTCTTTCTATTTTCTATATTTGTGTATAGCCAGATTTCAGACTCAGAAGTGTTGTAAAATTGAAGATGGGCTAGGTCAGAATCTGTGCGGAACTTTTCACAAACATGTTTTTCAACTCTATAATAATGTTTTTATACTGTGCTCTTTGGTTTTGGTTTTGTAGGTGGACGAGTTTGGATTGAATCACATGATCTTTGGGAGGTTAATGGCTGAAATTCCTGTCACGCTGCTACCCTGTGCTTTGTTGTGACTGTTGCTGTGCTGAGATCCTGTGAGCGGGGACTAAGGCTGTAATTGAACAGTGAGAAAAGATACAACAAATGATGGCAGTGAAAGAGATTGGGGTTTGGGGTATTTGGCGTTGCGATGATCGTTTGTGTACATAAATGAACAGCATGACGGAGACGCTTAAAAATGTGGTCACGTCCTGTTGTGTGAAACGCGCGCTCATCTCATCTTCAGAGCTCTGAATTGTCTCATAAACCTTAACATATCTACTTACCTTGGATTTTAAAGGAGTGGGAACTTTGTTGTTTGCTTGTGACGTGGATATGATCGAAACATTATGTAAATGTAAAAATTGGCTACTTCGGCTATGGTTATTTAGAAGAGATAACGGCAAAACAAAAAGATATTGGCGGCAGAATAGGGTAGTCCTCCTTGTTTATCCTTTCTTCGGAAGTTTCGGTGGGGAGGATCATTCTGTTCATTGGGTTTCGTTGGTCTTTCAATTTAGTGAGCAGTCATCATGGGAAAATAGTTTCTTTCGTTAGTGTTCTCACTTGGCTTTCTTTTATGTTTTGGCTATTTAATTTGCTTGATATTAAATTTGCTTCGAGTGAAAAGCCCAATGAAGCAGGATTTTGAGACAATGGTTTTGGTTATGTAAACCTGTTACGTGTAAAACCTAGTTAACAAATTGTGGTGCTACACGTTAATCGTATCCAAAACTTCTCCAACACAATGAAGCACTAAGTCACTGGTACAAGTATTACACTTTTACAACATTTTTTTGGAACCCTTTTCTTTTGGTTATTTGTGTTATCTCGTCTCTTTCATCTCATACGTTGTAGGATTTTAAGGAGTTCATGTGAAAGCGGTAGTAATTTACATTAAGCATTATACTATCTCTACATGCTGTACAAACAGGTTTCTTAATTTTGCTTGCATCATTCTCTTTGTAACTAGAAAAGTACCTTGTATCACCAGGATGAGTTATTGGTTGCAGCATTACTCTCCTTGTAACTACAAACGTACCTTGTGTCACTAAGTAGAGGAGCGATATCAAACTCATTTCCCACTCTTCTGCGTGTAGAACCTGAATGACAACACCGACGAAGAACTTGCATAATCTCCTTTGCTGAAGGTCTAGTTGAGGGCAAGGAGCTTGTGCAAAGGAGGCCCAATTTGAAGACATTAGCCATCTCTTCCGCATAACGTGGTTCTTTGATATCCTCATCGAATGCATCAGTAAGGCTCTTCGCTTCAGTAAAATGCTCCCACGCCCATTCAACTAAGCTGCATGCATGCTCGCCTCTCATATTAGGTTTCCTTCCTGTCACAAGCTCTAAGAGCACAACGCCAAAGCTATAAACATCAACTTTCTCGTTAATCTTAGTTGAATAGGCATATTCTGCAATGCAAGTGAAGCATATTATCAGATCAGTTTACTTCAGTATCAATATAAAAAGTTGTGTAGATGGCAATATAGCATCATTTACCTGGTGGAATGTAGCCAAAAGAGCCTGCTAGAGCAGACATGGTGTTTAGTTCACCGGGCTTTGATAACATTTTGGCGAGCCCAAAATCTGCTATTTTAGCTCTGAACTCCGAGTCCAACAGTATATTGCTAGATTTGACATCTCGGTGGATGACGGGGGGTGAGCATTCATGGTGCATGTAACACAGACCTTGTGCAGCCCCAATGGCAATATTCAACCTCGTTGGCCAACTCAACCCAGTAGGCGATTTCTTCTCTGCATGAAGCCATTTGTCCAGGCTCTGATTTTCCATGTATTCATAAACAAGAAGTTTGGAGTTCTCACTTGCATAGCAGCACAAAAGCTTCACTATATTCGAGTGCCGAATATTGCCCAGGATCTCAACCTCGGCCTGGAACTCTTTCTCCAACGTGTCATCCACATCCTCGCGATTCCAGATCTTCTTCACCGCAACATACTCACCTGGACGATTTGAAGCAATCCGGTAAACTTTCCCAAACCCTCCACTTCCTATGAGGTTATTGTCTGTCAAACTTGAGAGGAAATTTATTTCCTTGAGATCAAGCCTCTGGAATGAAGTGAGCCTCCACGTTGCAACCTTATTTTTATGCCCGCAGTGCTTTTTGCCCCATTGCGTTTTCAACGTATAGAAGACCAAGGAAACTATGGCCAGTAACACAACGGCGGTGGCAGCCAGAATCAGAGCCAGTGAATTCGAAGATGAATTGCTCGACTGTGGTGCCGCTGATGCGGTTTTGGTCAAGCAGTTATCAAGGTGGATGTTTGGATTGTAAGCACATAGACGAGGATTGTTCAAGAAACTGTTTTCAAATGCGAGGTTATTGAACTCATCAGGGATTTTCCCAGATAGCTGGTTGGAGGACAAGTTGAGAAAAACAAACCTCAACCTATCAAACTGAGGGGGGATTTCACCTGATATGTCATTTTGAGACAAGTCCAGGTAAGCCAGGCGGGGAAGAGCAGTAATAGCCGTGGGAATTTGGCCAGAAAGTTTGTTTCGTGATAGTGTCAAAGTGTTCAGTGATTGCCACGAAATAATCTCAGAAGGAAGTGCACCCGAAAGTTGGTTACCATCCAGCATGAGAGCAGTGAGCTTAGAAAGTTGAGTCAATTCCCTTGGAATTTCACCCGAAAGCATGTTGTTTCTCGCATCAAGAAACCCCAGATTTTTGGCTGAAGTAATCCCAACAGATATCCCACCCGAGAAGTTGTTGTTTGCGATCTCAATCCTTGCAATATTCCAGAACACTTGACCCGGAAGAGGCCCAGAGAAAGAGTTGTTGCTCAAAATCAAGGACGAAAGATTACTCATAGTCCACAAACCCAAAGGAACCTCACCCGAAAACTTGTTATTATAAACCTGAACCGTGGCGAGAGAAGGACAATTCACAATCGATTCAGGCAAAACCCCACTAAAATTGTTGGAAGAAACAACAACACCAATAAGCGCACCACCTGCACATAAATGTTCCGGCAACCCACCACTGAGTTGGTTATCAGAAACCTCAATCGCTGCAAGCTTGGAATGCAAGCCTAGTTCTGGAGGCAGTGTTCCACTCAAGTTATTGCTGAAAACCCTGAAATACTTAAGAGTAGGAATTTGGCTTAAACTTACGGGAATCTCACCGAACAAGTGATTCTCGTACAAGTGCAAGGTACTCAAGTTCTTTAACTCTCCAAACTCTCGGGGTATGGAACCCGTCAAATTATTCTTCGCCAAATCAACGTCTATTAATTCCAAACACTGCATCGTAGCACTAGGAATCACACCCGACAACCTGTTACTGAACAGGTACAAGAACCTCAACTTCCTCAGCGAGAACAAAGTCCTCGGAATGCTCCCTGATAATTTGTTCATCGACAAATCCAACCGTACGAGGTTCGTGAAAATATCCCCAAAATATTCTGGAATCTCTCCGATCAGGTTGCACCGCGTCATCCACAGACGCCTCAAATTTTTTAATTTCCTAAACTCGAACGGGATCTTCCACGGCGCGAGTTTGAGATTATAAGCCAAACCCAAGCCTTCGAGTTTCGACAGGTTTCCGATTTCCTTCGGGACGGTTCCCTCGAAGTTGTTTGTGAAAAGATCCAGCGTTTGCAGTTCCGGCAGGTTCCCGATCGCCGCCGGGATCTCTCCGGAGAAGGAGTTGGCTCCGAGGCTGAGGTAAGTGAGGGTTTTGAGGCGGTCCACGTTGGCAGGGACCGCTCCGGCCAGGTAGTTCTGCGACAGGTCGAGGTACTGGAGGTTGGAGCATTCGTACAAGGTTGTCGGAAACTCGCCGGCAATGGAGTTGTTGGAGAGGTCAAGCATGAGGAGGTTTTTGAGATTGCAGATTGTGGAAGGGAGGCTCTTGGAGGTGGTGATGCCTTTGCTGGAGAGGAGAAGTTTCGTGACGGCGCCGTCGCTGCCGCAGCCAATCTCCGTCCAGTCGCACGGCGCCGATGGAGACGGTTTCCATGATCGGAGCGACGGCGGGTCTCCCAGTTGACGTTTGAGTGTGAGTAGGATTGTTTGTTCAGTTTCGGAAATTACCCGGGAGGGTACAGAGATGCTGAATAACAGAAACAAATGAAAGTAAACGAAGAGGGGCATTTTGGACATTTTCCAGTGAGGGATTTTGCCGGGAAAACGGTGACCATCAAAATTCGAACACGAGGAGCTTCAGGTTTTGTTTTATCTCTCTTTACTCTCCTATGTGTTTGATGTATTGTGATGTGTGAATTGAGTTTACTATATATTGAAAATAATCACGGGAAAATTAATATAAGCACTAACAATGAACTTTAATTACACGGGTGATGCTGAAAATGATGGAAGCTAGACGAAAGTGATTAGAGTTTCGTTCAAACACGACTGATTAGGACTTTTTTCAGTGGATATCTTTGGTTAGTTAAAACTACACAATTGAAAGGACATTTCATCATTGTTTTTCTTCTCTCTTTAATTTTTTTTTGTTTTGGTTCCATTGTCTTCCATCAGTATCGATTCTCTGGGAACTTTGTTGAGCCTCTAAAGGCGAACTGGGCCACAAACGCATGGATGAAGGAAAAGAGAAAGTTAGTCAACAGTGCAGGAGTGAATATCTTTATGTTACTAGACTCAACCACGCTACCACAAACCACCATTTTTCTTTCCAATAATATGCATTCAAGATGGGACAAACCACACGTAATATCATATATTTCCACATTTCTTCCACCACTACGGAAAAATTAAGCCTCACACCCCTTTTTTATCCACAATCTATGCATTTAACCTACATCATTTTAAATTCAACTTTTTTTTCATTACATAATCTCTATTTTATATTGCACCCTTCAAATACCCCTTTCTAACTGTCATAAAGCCCCTCAGACGCTTTTTACACACACCAGAAGTTGACCAAAATGTAGATAGCACAACATACTCTACACTCCATTTGAGCTCTTTCAATTCCTTTCATCAGTGTTGCAATGTAAAATCATTAACTTTGTCTGCAAAACAGAACCTCCCTGCCAACTGAAATTGTTATACGTTTTTGCTAACTCAGTAAGTGCCAACGAAACATTCACTAAGGTAGGAAAAACTTTTAAATTTTCAAAGAGCATTTGCAAAATACTTATATATTTGAACTTATAAAATGTCTATGCAACAAAGAATTCGTGTTTGTGAGATCATTCAGTAATGCTTTCTAACGAGAAAGTGAAATCTATCATGTTCTCTAATTCTCCCCCCTCTCTATAAGTCTCTATTGTTTTTAAGTTATTGAGTTTTTACTTTTATTATGCCACATGTTATCTCGTCTTTCCTTTGTTTGGCATATCCACTATTGGTGTTGCATATTTGCATATGCATGTTCTTTCCTTTATCTTAGCTCAATAATATTTTTGCTATGCATTCTTAATGCATTTTTTATAGGGTTAGCCCAATTAAAATTATGATAAGTATGAGTTTATATAATTACTATATAAATAAATCAATTTATGTTTTAAAACTCTTAGCTTGTTTATCATGAAATTTTTTGAGATCAAACTCAAATTTGTAACTTCATTTTCGCCCCAAAACCTGTCATGACCCGTTCCATGTGGTCAATTCTCACGAGGCAACCATGAAACTATTTGAATTAGTGACAATGGAAATGTGAAGAAGTGGTTAGGAAAGTTCCCATTTCATTAGTATATTCTAAGTGTAGTTCTTTTTTCTTAGCAGTGGTTAACTAAAGTGTTGTGTTAGTCAAACTTTCAAAAGTCAGCACAATTTTAACTGCCATGTGCTCGGTGCTTTGCATCCTTAGAATTAATCAAAATAACTTCATTAAAGTGATTTCAACCTACCTTGTAGTATAATACTCTGTCATTTAACGCCTTTGAGATTGGAGCTTATGTTCCTTGAGTTTACATTTAAACATAACAACTTGTGGTATTTACTGTAGCCTAAACAAAACAAAAAAAAGAAGGGAAAAGTACTATTATAAGTCTCTTTTCAGTCAGACAAGTGGTAAAAGTCAATGAGGATATATCTGCATTTTAAATTTACTTCTCTTAGGAATAGTAACTAGTAAGACTTTTTTAACAATTTGATTTGATCTTACCATACCAACATCATAAGTGCTATATTTTGACAAATTGGTTTGGTATTACCAACTATAAACCAAACCCCAACTTCATTATTTGTGTCTTAGTTCTTAGACGATGCAACTTGTAACAGACCAAAATATAAGTGCTTCACATTGGAGAAGGAAAATGAAACCATGAATTTGCACAAGTTGTAGATATTTTTTATTCAAGAGAAATGCATTGTTCTTTTTAATGTTTAATGTAGAGTAACATATATTTCCAAATTAACTATGGCAAAAGAAAGCCCGAATGAACTTATATTGCACTTATTGAGTCACTTCTTTGACCGAAAATGTTTTATTAACATCCTCTGCCACTAACACAGACTTGACACCGCTTGCGTGACATCAATTGACGATGTGACAATGAAGTTTATAGTAATTGTCCTGGGAGTGATGTGACATTAAGGGCAATGCAGATATGCTAGGACACTGGTGTAATAGTGATTCGCACGACAACGTCGTTGAATACGTAAATGTCTTTATTTTGCCATCACCTCGTGGTTGTTTCTTTCGATTATGAACTAATGGAACCCTAAACCCTTAAAACTACAAATACTACACCCACTACCAACCGATGTAGAACTATGGTCGAAAAAAGCTACAAATATTACATCGGTTGAAACTATCAACCGATGTAAAGCACTCGTCGTTGGAAACTTGCCACATCACTAAAACGAAATCTCACTTTGCCATGTCACACAACACAATTCGCAACGTCTATACCACCTGTGTCAAATGTGTGTTATGTGAAGAGAATGTCAACCCCTTCTCTTACTCCTCTACCAACTCAACTTAAATTTTCACCTCTCTTCCCTATCATATATACGTTCATGAAAAAGTACCTAAAAATTGACTTAATTTGTTTGGTTTCACCGCAAACATCATAATTGATTTTTCTTTATATCAAACGTGATTCTATTAATAAATGTTTACTTATTGAATAAAATCGATTTTACGTTTTGTTATGAGATAGGTTTTCACTGTTTAAGATTATGTATTAAGAACACTCAACTTCGTTTTTGAATATCTGCTTGCTCATGTCCTTTCTCGTCTCTTTCATATATGTGTGTAATTTACTTTAGATTATGTATTGCGCGACTTGTCCACATTATTTTAGTATCTTATTTTAATATAGTATATTATTTTTAGTATCTTCAATTATTTTATTTTTATACAAATACCTTGAAATAAATAGGAAGAATAATCACATATGCTTCCTTTCATTGTCTCCAATAATATTTGAACACGTACTAACAAAGCCATAAATTTCATTTTTTTTTGAATAATGTGTTCTTATAAGGTTTAATGGAGATTGAATGAGAGTATTCAGCTTATTCATATAACTCTTTATATCTTTCAACAAACAAAAAAATTAAAGTGAAGAATGATGACAACAACAAATTCTCCAACATCCAACAATAGAACAATTTATAATAATGTCTAAGCTCTTTATTTAAAGCAGAAAATTATGATGTTTAGACTATAAAAATAGAAACTTTGTTTATCTTTAGATCTTTAGAGTTAATACAAACAAAGTATGGTGATAACTGGATATGCTACAGTTGCACAACATGAGTAAAAAGAATTTTTTTTGCATATATTAAAGTTCTTAAAATGATTCAAAGAGGAGTCTCACTAGTCATATAAGGATCATGAAAAAAAAAAAAAATCAAGAAAGCATGAGATACTCTTTAAGAAGAGTTTCAAGGAGATTCAAGATGCAAAACAAGGAGAACAATATTAAAAAATTATTAAATAAAAATCAAATTTAGACACTAAAAATAATTAGTTGTTATATTGACTAAATTAGATATTATTTTAGAGATTAAAAAATTATTGGTTTCTATTATCGATAAATAATTTTTAAATTGGTATCTAATTAGTCACCAAAGTTTTAAGTACCAATTATTTAGATTCTAAATTTGGTAGCTAAAACCTTCTAGGAAACACCTTGATAGCTAATTAATTAGATACCAATTTAGAAAGTATTTATTAATAACAGAAACTAATTTAGAAACCAATAATGTGTAGTCTCTAAAATAGTATCTAATTTAATCATTATAACAACTAATTATTTTTTGGTCTCTAAAATTGATTTCTATTTAATGATTTTCTTATAATTAAACGTAAAATATGCTGAATGTAACTTATTCTTTGTTGGTTAAAGGACCATTCAAGAAGATAAAGATGCCGAAAAGATAGATTAGACAATGGAGAGTATGTTGAAGTAGAAGGAAAGAGATAATATTGGAGCCATAACAAGGAGTTATAACAAAGTAAGGAGCCAAGGTGATTAATGATGTTCTTTATGTGTAAAAATTAAATAAAAATTTATAGAGCATTAAAAAACTCTTAGAGCACAATTATTCACCTCTATTCAAAACTAAGGAATGCAAAATTTTCCATTTAAAAGAAAAAACTGTTGTGGTAAAAAATGACAGGTAACAAAAGTTTTTCACTTTCTTTTATTTATAAGAGAAAATTCAACTTGATGGCAAGATAAAAAGATGACTCTTTTTTATACACAAGAGATTAGGACAGACGACATTCCAAAATAAAAAAAAGTAAAGAAAGACCAAGAATGTTGGATTTGGTGTACATATATATGTTCTATTAAAAATTCTTATTTTATTTATTGATGAGAGGAGGAATAACCAAAATGTGATGGAGATTACAAAATGCACGTTGTTTAAGAAATGAATGTTTAAAGAGATTGGTTAGAGGTTGTTAATGTGACAATTTACTTGTTGAATAGATATCTAACAAAATCAGTACATGACATCATTTAAAGTATATTGTGAAATAAAACTTTCGCTGAACCATCTTACATTTTTTTTGGATGTGTTTACTATATTTATGTCCCAAAATCGTGGAGAATAAAACTTGAAGAATCAAGTGAGTGATGCATATTTATTAATTATAGTTTTTTTATTAAAGGACTATAAACTTTACAAAGACAAAGAAGGTGATAATAAGTTGAGATGCAATATTTGGTGAGAATTTTTCTTAGACTGATAAGAAGAAAAGGTAGAGTAGAAAATAATTTCAATAACTGTTTTGCAACCGAGTGTAACAAGTGAGAGTGATCAATGTGAAAAAAATAAATACTTCCAAATCAAAATTTTCATCTTTATGAAATCCTTCAAGTTCAAATTTCTAATATTCATGATGGACTCTTCAAACAATGAGAAGTTTGAGTGATATTTATGTGAGGTATAATTATTGTGTTAGGCCATAAAGAAGAAGCTTGGAGGAAGACTTGAAATAATTAAAAAAATAACAATAATGTTGAATAATGTTCTTTTACATGTGTTTATTGGAGATTGAAACATTAAAATATTAATGTTATTAATGTGATTATTTATATTTATCATTGTTATAGAATTAAAAATTTATTTTTAGTATGTAAAATAGTTTGAATGCACTACTTAATGTATGTGAAACCAATAAGTTACTCTTGTTTTAAGTTTTAATATTGCACCTTTGCAATGATACAATTGCATTTGTGTTGAGTTGAAAGTTTATCCTGAATGTTGTTTGAAGCTTAATTTCAAAATTCAAAATAAATAAAATCTTCAATTCTAATGTTAATCAAAATCAATTTTTCAAAAGAGTCATCTAAACATTAGACACCACAAAATATAATAGTAATATGCACGTCATTACAAACAATTTCAGCCATTGGATAAAATCTGAAAAATACGTGGAGTAGAACAAACAATTTATTCGCTGATTAATGACTAAAAATAACATACAATATTTTTGAAAACATTTAAGTGACCCATACCATACTCTTAAATATAACTGGCTTATAAAACTGTTGACTTGACTTCGTTTTCCTCCTTTCTATCGGGCAGTTTGCTAGAGTTTCAGTTTGCTCCTGATTGTTATAACACTATTCCTTCAAGTCTCAGTCGCTCTATCACAGGTAAATGCCGAATGGGGTACATTTAGAAGACACTTCAACACTCAAGTCAGCAAAGGGTACTCAGTTGTCAGAGTATATTCGATAACGACGTACCTTGTTCTTGGAATGTGCGCTATTTATATTATTTTAATGGACTTATCTTATTGGGTCGGATTAGTGGAGTGGATCATGCTTATGAGCGTATTACCTAGTTCTTAATGGTGGTTTGACTTTGCTGACCTTGATCTAAGCGATAATGGATCAGATGTGTCGGGTGGCCCGCATGAACATCTTTTTTTTTATCAGCAAAGAATGAAATTAAATTAAAAGGGATACAAAAAGGGTATTCCAACCCTTTTACATAAGCCAATCCACATTAAGAATCTCCAAGAATAAAGAGATGAACAAACATTCCAGAAGCAATAGATAGATAACGATTGCTGCATAAGCTAAACATCCTATTCCAGCTAGCACCGTACTTGTATTGGACTGCTATAAGCATTGCAAACTGCAGCTACAGAACCATCAAAAAAAGCCAGAATATTGGTTATCTCCACCACCTCAATGTCATTCCTTCTACCCAGCTTGCAGTAGCACGATTGTAGCACTTGTCACGTAATTAATCACTTCAATGCAACATCTTCCATTCGCTCCTTTTTGGTCTTTGACTTCCCCCTGTTTGTTCCTTTTTAAGCTCACTTTTATCAGAAACCAACTTCCTACTTGCCAAGGTCCATTTCGCACTTAGATTGGTTGGAGTATACAACTTCGACTTATATCCCCCAACATGTCTGAATCCCCACCACAACCTCTACTACAACCTTACACATGTGAGACGTGCTGTTTTCTGCATAAAGAATTCTACACCAACATACACCTTGCCTCTATTGGTCTGTTATAAAACACACCATAACAGAATCTTCCATCATGTCCTTAACATTCCTTTTGACTCCCTTGCAAAATCAGACAACTACTTCTTATAGTGGCTCTTCCGCTCCTACCATTTGTTCCACATTAAGACATTGGCTTCACCTTAAAACGATCAAAGGTCCAACATCTGAGAGTTAACCAAATTTATAAGCAGCTGTTTGGTTCCTCTAGCTGTTTACTTCCTTCTATTACAATGCAGGCCATGAGTCTAGGGTGCGACAACTGCTTCCACGTTCCATGGTTTCTACTAGATACAGAATGCATCAGTAGGCAGTTCTGTCTAGACAAAATCCATGCATTAGGTTCTCCTGTGATGTATACACCTATTACCATATTAGGCGAATCAACAATACAAGTACATATATCCTTTCCATCTTGCACTAGTTGCAGACCGTGATAAACCCACCAACACCGCATGAACATGCTGTGCTTGATCTATTTGATTATAAAGACCGAGTTATGATATTGACCGTTGGGTCCATACCAGTACAACAATGTTTTTTTGAAAATTATTAGAGTTTAGTCAAATTTTTTCTTGATCTAAGAATTATTTACAATTACAAGTGGAATCTTACGTTTTGATTGCTTAAGTTCACCGAAAAAAATCTACCACTCAAAGTCGTTAAAGACATTGATTATCTAATTTATTGTTTTTTTAATAAAAAAAAAGCACTTCAAAAGAAGCTTCCTTTAGAAAAACCACTTCATGAGACGTTTCACTAACTATTCTATAATTCTTTTAATAGTAGTGGTGTAGCAAAAAAGTATATTGACAAATTCTTTATAGGTCCATGAAAAAGTATATTTTATAACAAAAACAATAAAATTAACACTTGTTACATTTAAAAAATTATTTAAATACACTGATAGTATAAAATATTTTAAATTATCGTATAACTATTATATGTAATAAGTTTCTTAATTTTAAAATGAGATTGTCTAATTAAAATGAAAATGTGATTAGTTTTTTCATAAGTGGTTGTGCATTTCATACTTGCAACCAACCATTAAAAAATAAATAAGAAAATTGTATGGATCATTACTATGAGATTATTTAACCTCATTTTTACTTCACTTCAAATTTTATACTATATTATTTTGTTCTCTAAAAATTGGTTTCTAATTTAGTTACTAGTGTAACTAATTATTGTGGTCTCTAAAAATTGGTTTCTAAACTAGTTTATATTATTGTTAAATAATTTTTACATTGGTATCTAATTAGCAATCAAAATTTTAACTACCAATTATTTAGATTCTAAATTTGGTAACAAAAACTTTGGTTGCTAATTAGATACCAATTTAGAAACTATTTAACAATAATATAAACTAATTTAGAAAAAAAAAATTTATTTAATTTCAAAAATAGTGTCTAATTTAGCCATAATTACCTTCTATTTCATGATTTTGTATTGTATATATAATAAAATGATTTCAGACATCGTCATACTTAGATAATTGTTAAGTTCATGACAATTAGGCTTCATCACTTATCATCTCAATATAAAGAATTAAGAAATGCAGATAAAATATGAATTATTTAGAAGAGATAATTATTTAAATAAATATAAAATGAGGTTAACTTAATGTAACCTAGAGTTTTTACTGTTTGGAATAATAATGCTGCTCACATACTGTAAGTTGAAAATAAAGCAGCTTACAAATAATTTCATTTTATTCAGATAAATTTCACTGCCTGGTTGTAATTAAATTGCCACACTTCTTTTTTCTAACCTATCTATTGGTATCTTCACACATCTCAAATGTAAGTCATTTGAATGTGCAACCAAAAATGCCCTATTGTTTATACATAAAAAGTTTGTATTTTGTGATGTTCTTGCTAATTCCACGAATGGATGCAGTTGCAGCAGCAGCTGTAACTAGGAAGCTCACGAAGCTCAATAATTGAAGCATACACCACTTCAATGATAGTCGTTTTATCTGTTTCTGTGCAATGTGCATTTGTACAGGGAAGAACACAATGAGTGGCCAAAACCCAACTGCTCCAAGCAAGGCAAGAAACTCGTTGAAAAATGGCATGGCCATGGCCAGAACTGTGGCTACTATCACATATGCTGTCCTCCAGATAAGCCTAAAGAAGTTGACGTGACATGATAAGAACCCCATTTTTATTGGGTAGCCCTTGTTTATGAAATCTGAACTTGGCCACGCCATGTTAGCTCCCATCTCAATTACACGAAATAGTGGTTGAGCCATTACCTGTGTCACATAATGTTATATCTCACACGGCTGATTAGAGACTAAACATGCACATGCACTTGCTTGCAGGTATTAATCAGGAGTGTCTAATCATATCATATTATGCAGTTAACAGAGAGAATGTTAAATAGAAAATTAAAGGTTGAAAAACAAGGCAATTTACTTAGCAAAAACAGCGTATGAAATGTTGAAAAACTTGATGATTACTTAATAAAAATGAAAGATGAAGAGTCTAATAAAAAGTGAACAACAAAAAGTTTAATAATCACTATTTGTTAAATTGTTGTAAGTGGCACTAAATAAAGTATATTCTTTTTTTAGGGTTGGGTACTATACTTCAACTATCAGTCGTATTTTAGTTTAATGAAATATTATCACAAAAGTGTCCCTTTTACAAAACTAGTTAAATAATAACATGCACTTTTTCAATACTATATATATACTAAGGGGAATCAACAAAACAAAAGAGTATTAATTAAAAGCATACGAAATATCTAGCTATCTCAAACACAATTGATCTATTTTATAAATCTTAGTTATAAAACAAAGCATAGGGAAAAATTGGTAGATATGCAAGCTCTTTTAGGAGAATTCAATAGTTATCATGCACAAATAAAGTAAGAATATGCATAAATAGACACTTCTGTCAAAAAAGGTATTTTCCAATATAAACATTTATATACAGAGAGAGATTGAAGTTTATAAACAAATGAAAGGGTCGAACCTGATATGCTCCCACCATATGGATTACAATAAAAACATTGCCAAGGGCGATCAACCAGTATGGTTCATAAAATCCAAAGCCAGTGAGGATGTTCCCAGGTGTGCCATCTCCGAAAGCAGCATATCCAAGTCCACCGCATAAGAGGAAAAGTATAGTCATTGTTGTGATTCCTGACACATTGGCGCTTTTCATCTGTTTGTTTTCTGGTGAATCTGACCTCAATGTGTCCTAAATAATATGCATGCAAGCAAAGCCATATATAATCATTTAATGGAATCACTTTTTTCTATATAGTATTTTCTTAGTATGACAGCTTAGTTTAATAATGTGTTATTGTTTACTTACCATTATATCATAAATAACTGTAGCAAAATGGGAAGCAAGTGCAATGTTTCCCAAAGCACTGAAAATCTTCCAAATTTTTTCTGATTCAGATTGGTCTGGTCCTATTTTCTTTCCAAATAAATGTGTTGGTTGTCCGTTACCTGTTCACAACCCCGAATGTGTTATTAGGACGCTGTTATATTGAAAAACTATGACTATTCATACTAGTACTAATTTATGGAATAATTCTCTGCTGCCCATTTACATTCATCAATAATAGACCATTGTAATCAAACAATGTACTTTAGAGTGATGGGCCTCTTGGTAGTCCTTTTGGGTCGTGCATTGTAGGTTGAATCGCGTAATTAAAATTACTCAAATGAAAGAATATTATACAGAGAATTTATGTATAAAACACTCTTGTATACAGGGGAAATCTCCAAGAAAGAAATTGGTGTAAACCTCGAATAAGTTAGTGGCATTCTTTGGAAATATATAGTGTAAAAATTGAAATCTTCTGGAAAAATATAGGTGAAGGTTATAATACCTTGGATCACCGTTGCCAGCGAAAGCCCGCTGCCAATGAAAGCATAACCAAAAGAGGTAGCGGCAGCAAGGGTTGAAAGCCACGTTAACTTGTGGAAATCTGGGATTTGAGACAAAAAAACTTGCAGAATCCCAAAACCTATCATATAGGGATTGTTTGAAAACTTGCAATAAGCATCATGGCCTTTTCGGTGAAAGCAAATGGCTTTCTTTATAGCCCTGCATGCCACAACCATAGTTAATTCAGACTCCGTCATCGCATTAGCACATTACTAGTATCATTATCCACAATCAGCAACACAAATAGAAATAATTAGTTGAAGAATGTAATAAAACAAAATAACGTACACCAAGCTTAAAGAACCAGTTATAGAGTAGCCCACTGTAACCCCAGCGAGCTTCCCATACAGGATTGATCCACAAAACACGTGCATTGTTCCACCTAATTCATCAAACGCCAATATGAAACTAATCAAGCATTTAAAATAGGCAAGTAATGAATTTATGTACATGATGATTTAATCTATGCACATCAGTTGCAAAGGAAGTTGGTTATGATACCTACCTAGGTATGAATTAACGGCTTGCATGTAACTGTAGTTTCTTTTGCCAGTGATTGGGTCAGGAAATCTGTAGCAATCAGCTATAATATTGTAAGTGTAAAGGGAAACGCTTGCAAATATGAGCATGGTGATTATGCCGGGTATCCATCCTAATTGGGCCATTGCCCATGCCAAAGCAAGCACTCCTGCTCCTACCACCACCGTTATTATGTGCGTAGTAGCAGTAAACAAGTTCCCTGCACGTGATGAAACAATGAAACAATATCATTGATAACTTGAAGAACGTATTAAAAGTAAAAGAGATTTTTACACTCATTGGAAAAAAAGAAACAATAAATAAGTTAAATCACTTTCGACATTGTTGACTAATTATTTACACTCAAACTTTTTGAGTTCAATGAACGTAACACTTGATGACGAATTTTCCAACTTTTGGTCAAATCGAACACGGGACTCCATTTTTCTTTCACACTTGTCTGGTTCACGTGTCTACAAAAATAAACACTTAATTCCATCTCAAAAAATATTAAATAATCGTTTAACTTTATAAACGTCAAGAACTTCACGATAAAGTCAATTTATATTTTAAAGCGAGGTTAAACTTTATCTTATAACTTAAACTCATTTTCTAATACAATCAAAATATTTTTCTTTCTTTCCCTTTTCTGAATTGAATAGTTAAATAAGTTCAAAGAAGTTGGTAAGCAAATGAAGTTGCATAATAAACACGAGAATAACCGAACCACAACTTCATATACTGTTACATGACTTAGAAGACTGTTCAGCAAGAAAGTTATGACTTAAACTTCTGTCTTACAAAAAAAAATCATTTGCTCTTTTCACTCTAGAATGAATATTCTGAAAAATGGCCAAAAGATTTTCTTGCTTTAGCTGAAAGGGCGTCAGCATCTTTATTTTCACACTCTGTGATGTCTGAACTATAAATTATAAAACTTCGCACGTGGTTGGTAAGAAACTCGAATAGTTGTCTCCTGAACCAGTTAGCCAAGTAAAATTCAATCCAACTCATATTAAATAGTTAGTTAGTATGTTTTATTTGTCTTTTCGAGGTGATTTCATTTCTTCTGAATTTGAGCATTTGTAGTTGTTTTTAACTTAACTGTAACCAAGCTATGCAGTGCTCTAAAGGGTAAATATACATATATTTGTGTTATATGTCAAAATAAAAAACAGAGGGTTGGTTGAATGGGGATATCGAAAGTATAACTTTTCTTTGAATATTTATGTTAAAGACAGTTAAATAAAAACTGTTCTATTCTATAGAATTTAAAACATTCAATAAACTTAATTAACATTTTTTTACAACAAATTTAGGTTGGTGAGTGCTGCACTAGACAGTGTTTTGAACATCACTTTATGTGCACGAGTTTGTGTTCATGAGGCTGCATGAATGAATTGATGTTTACAATATGCTTATGATTTGTATGTGGAGACCTTTCACCCTAAATCATGATGGATGCTAATTAAAAAGAAATTCTTTGCCTATAAAAACAATTTTTTAATCATGAACTAAATAGTTTTTTTAATTAATCTCAGAGTTATGATGAACGCAGACAGATATGCAAGCAATTTAATGGCAGAAGATGAATTGTTCTGAGAAGGATACATGAAAATAGGGAAATGAAGAAGCAATAAAGAGATGAGGAATGTGCGGAAGGAATACCGCGATTCCTTGTAAGAAGGAGAAAAGTTAGTTACAAAAATTGGATAGATTCGAATAATCAGAGAGTTAGCAGAGAGATAGGAGAGGGTGATAACTGAAAAAGAAAAAAAATAAAAAACAAATAACAAAAAAAAAAGTGTGTGAATTTAGTTTTGATTAGATCCAAATCCAAGAATTCCATTACATATCACTCTCATTTTTTTCTCACTGTTTTGCACTGAACAGTCTATACTTGTTCACCGTGTCAAAGAGTGGCTACTACAAAAGTGACACTCTCTTACATGACAATAATATTATCTTGAATTTTAAGAATCTCACCCACCCTTGAATGAACACGCGTTAACGGAATATCTCAAAAAACGCGTACTGATCCAAGTATCTCACATACGTCCATGAAAAGTTGTTTTAAATACATTTATGGCAGAAACCAGTTCTAATTAATATTAAAAACGCGGTATCAGATGGATCCAAAACGTGAATCACACGGTTTTCAATTGGCGTTTTTGTCGTGTTATGCGAACATTTACTGCAGATGGCATCAACATGAAAATGAGTGTAGAGTTTTGTGAACAATGGAATGAATGCGAAATACGAAGACGAAGAAAGCGAAGAAGAAGAAGAAGGAAAAAAAGAGTGAAAGCATATACACTAACCGGTTCTTTTGACTCTGCCATCGTCATCGAGTCGCGAGGGGTCTCTCTCTATATCCATGGATGTGCAGTTCAAAGGTTAAGAGAGTGATAAAAGGTTAAGAGAGTGAAGCATGAAAATGAGTGAAGAGAGATAAAGATGAAGTTTGAAGAGGCAGTGAGTTTATATAAGCAGTTTGAAAGCAGAAAAGTGTTGAATCTGTTAGCCAAGTGGCTTTGTCTCACTGTCTTAATCCATCACTGCGCTCTTCTTCCTATTTTTATACTCTCTCTTCCTATTTTTAACGCTCCTTTTTTCAACACTACACAGATCACAACTACAAACACTAACAACTCTAAAATCATTTTTTTTTGTGTAAAAAAAAATAACTGTAATATGCAACATGTCTTCCATGCAACACATCCAGTGTTTTAATCTGTTCAAACATGTATTTAATGCATCACATTTATCACAACTCACACACGCTATCTTTTTTACTTTTCACTTCGAATCTATTATAAGACTTTCAATATTCTTCTTAAAAGGAACAGGCATTACGTGTAACTAGAGCCTTATAATACGAATAAATCTTTTTAGATCCGATCATTCATATCTAAATTAGATACAATCTTTGAGACAATTATAGATCCAACAAATACGAGGAAGAGATTGCAAATGAGTGCTTCATTTCCATTAATGGTTGATATTGATTGAAAGAATCACATGTTAGAAGTATTTTGTAGGTCAAAAGAATGCACAATCCTACACACTCTAAAAAAAATTGATGTGGATTCAATGAGATGTATCAACAATATTTGTATAGTTCTTATTTAATGTGAATGACATCACATTTTCAGCTAAAGTTTGTTATGTTTTACTGAAAAGGAAAATTAATTAACCATCATTCTGATATGATTTTGGAAACAAACATTGTTTTAAATAGTCAATTGTCATATAATAAGCTTTCCATGAGAATTAATTCTTTGTCTTTTTAACTAACAATTACTATATGAGAATAAAACAAAATTAAATCCTAAATCTTAAACTTTAAATCCTAAATCATAGACCTCAAACTCCAAATCTTAAACAAATAATTATTTAGTGTGTTTATTGAGTTGGGTTATCAATGACCCAACTACCTAATCCAACCTAATTAGATTGATGTTCCATTTATGATTATGTCAAATTTTGATTTAATCAAAATTAACTATAAGTGGTTCAAGCATGGAGACTCATAACTCTAAATTTTTCCATGCTATGATTAGATGGAGAAGAAGAAAAAGTGGAATTAATGGAGTGCTCTGCCAGGATAAGTGGATTGAAGAATCAAACATTATAAAAGATGAAGTTCTAAAGTTTTTTTCTAACAGGATGCCAACTCTCGAAGATTTTGGGTCAGATTGGATAATATCTCGTTTCAGTAAATGATAAGGGTTATATCTGCAAACCATTTTGCTTTGAACACTTTGAACAAAGAAATTAATAAGTTATGGAAAGAAGTGTGGGTATCCATCATTTAGTGCATTTGGCAAAATAGGAATGAGGTAGTGTTTAACCAAGCAAAAGTTGATGCAAGCAAAATCTTCTCTCTAGCTCAAGTGCAGTCATGAGCTTGGTTAAAAAACAAGGTTTCAATGGTGTATTTCTCTTTCTCAAATTGGGCTCAATGTCCAACTACTTGTATTAACATGGTAGCAAATCGTTGATTTTTGTGTAGTTTGAGAGGTCAGTCATCTGTTCAAAATGATTGTCTAAGGAGGGTGACATTCGTTGTAGGGTTCTTAAAGAAGTTGTTTGGTATCTTTTTTGTTAAAGGGTTACAACACCCTTTTGTGTTCCATTTTTATTCCATTTATTGATTGTTGATTAAAAAAAACTATATTAGGTTGAGTTGAGTTTCATTTATAATTGAATTAAATCCAATTTAATCTAATTAACCAATTCACTTTTGTACAAGTTGGGTGAAATTTATTATAACTCAAAATTCACTCTTATATAATTATATTATGGACAAATATTGTATTATGTTTTTCTATTTATATTCTTAAATTAGTTTGAATAATTATCTTAAATTTTGATCAAATTGATCTAACTCAATCCAATAACTCCTCAATAATGAGTTGGGTTGAATTGAGTTTAATATTAAAAAAAAATACAAGAAATTAGCACAATTCGACCTAATATTTTTTTAATGGATTAGATAATGAGTTGATCCAAATTTTACTCAAACACAGTATGTGATCACCTAATAATTAATAATTATCTATGTTGTTGGTCTCTTAATTTATGTTCTTTTTCTCTTAAAAAAGTTTCACTATAGTCATACTTTTTTTAAAAGTTTTTTTTGTTTGTATTTTAGTTTCTTTTATTATGTTGAGTTTTTAATCTATTAAAACCCAATTGTTTGAAAATGCTATTTTTTTTTTAGTTTTTTACTACTGTAAAATAATGTTAGAATCTAAATTTAAATTTTCTATTTTATATGG
>Ga0123341_1000359_pt1 | contig 26040 bp, 23 predicted proteins | sample Turbeapinknodule_FD_89959 | JGI IMG/M metagenome (GOLD analysis project Ga0123341, IMG submission 89959) | Root nodule microbial communities of legume samples collected from Mexico - Turtle bean Mexico pink nodule | ecosystem: Host-associated > Plants > Roots > Nodule | place: Mexico: Nepantla...
GCGCTCGCCCTGCTTGCGCGCCGCCAGGTCCTTGCCCGGCCAGCCATAGGCGGCATCCTCGTGCTCGATCGACAGCGTGCCGTCAAAACCGTGGCCGCGTGCCTGCCTGAGGAAACGCGGCCAGTCGAGCAGGCCGAGCCCCGGCAGCTTGTATTGCCACCAGCCCTTGCCGTGATAGCCGATCGCCTGCAGGGCCTCGGCGTCGATCGCCGTGTCCTTGGCGTGGAGGATGGCGATGCGATCCTTGACCGCCTCCAGCGCCCGATAGGGATCGACGCCGATGCGGATGAGGTGCGAGGGATCGAATTCCAGGCCGAAGCGGCGGTCTTCGATCCGGCGGAAAAGCTCCTGCCATCCCTTCGGCGTCGTCCCGATGAAATTGTCTTTCGGCCCTGGCCAGTTCTCGATCGCGAAGGTGAGGCCGCTTGCCTGCGTCTCTGCGATCAGCCCGTTTGCGAAGTCGGCGAAGTCGTCGTAATTGGCCTCGTCGCTTGCCGTATCGTCGCGACCGGGGAAGATCACGAAGATCGGGACGCCGGCGGCGCCGATCGCTCTGGCGAATTCTGATGTCTTTGCCCGAAGCTCCCGGCGCTTGTCGCGGTCGGCATCGAGCTGGTTGCCGAAATAGGTGATCGAGGAGACGAAGAGACCGCGGCTCCTGGCCAGCGAGATGGCCTCCTCCACCCGGTCGGGCGTCTTGATATGGCCGCCGACATCGATCTCGATCGCATCGAACCCGGCCGACGCGGCGAAATCCACGACCTCCTCCAGCGGACGGTCATTGAATGTCGAGGTGTAGAAGCCGATCTTCATCATATCCTCCGATCCTCATCACAATCCGGGAGCCTTGCGGCCGTTTCAACTGTTCAGGCGATCCATGTTTTTGAGCGGCGAGCGTGTGCGTTGGGCGACATCCGCCGATGCGAGCATGAGGGCCGCCGCCATCGGCATGGCCGCCGCCCCCATGGCCGAGGCATCCTCGCCGATCGAGGCGCGATGAAGCGACGGAAGAGTGACGTCGTTGGCATCGAGGTGCTCGTGAACATAACGCAGCAACTCGTCGACGATCCGGATCGGCAGCCGGCCGCCGACGAGGACGGCGTCGGGATCGACGATCATGCCGATATGTTTGACGGCGACGGCCAGATGCGCGCTCATTTCCTTGAGCCACTGCGAAACCAAGCGCCTGCCATGTGTATCCAGCGTCAGGAGATCGTGGGGAACACTCACCTCGACGCCTTGCCGCGACAGGAAATCATAAAGGGAAAACAGCGAGAAGATTTCGCCAAGAAGTTGGACCTTCTGGGCTTTCCCGTCGCCGCCGTCGGCGATCGGAAGCCAGCCGATCTCGCCGCTGAGGCCCATGGCGCCGCGATGACCGTTGCCGTCGAGCACGAGGCCGCCGCCCGGGCAGGCATTGACGGCGATATAGAAGAAGCTGCTGCTCTCCGCGCCGAGGCCGTAGTCGAGCTCGGCAAGGGCTGCGGCATTGGCTTCGTTTTCGATGAAGACAGGATGCTGCGTCAGGTTCTCCAGCGCCGCGCGCACATCGAATTCAGTCCATTCCTGATAGGCCTTGGGCTTGCCGAGCAGCGAAATCTCCCCAAGCCAATCCGGCATCGCCAGGCCGATGCCGGCGAGCCGCGCGTCGTCGATCAGCCGGCTGCGCTGGAAATGCGAAATCGCATCTGATGTCAGCTGCAGGAATTCCGTGGGCAGGATGAAGCGCTTTTCATGATGCACCCGGGCGCGGACATTGCCGACGGCGTCGACCGCCAGGATCGTCAGGTGGTCGCGATCGATATTGATGCCGATCGCAAAACAGGCATCCGGATTGATCTCGAGTTCGATTGCCGGCTGGCCTCTCAGCCCATGTCGCCGGCGGGCTTCCATGATCAGCCCCTCATCCAGCAGCCGATCGACGATGCGGGCGATCGCCGGTTTGGTAAAACCCGTCCGCCGGGCGATCTCGGCCCGCGAAATCGGCGCCTGGCGATGGATGCAGCGCAGGACGACGGCCCTGTTATGCTCCCCTGCATCTTCGACATTGGCGCCGGTCAGATCGGGTGACGGCCTGGCGCCGAGCGTCTGGTTCATGGGGTCGCATCCTTCATCGCGCATGGGAGACTGAAACCGGCCCTCATCCTTTCACCGCGCCGCTGGTCATCGCGCCGAGGATCAGTCTCTGCAGCGAGAGGAAGGCGACGATTGCCGGAACCACCGAGATCAGGCAGGCGGCGGCAAGCAACTGGATGGACGAGTCGGTCTGCATGCCACGGAAGTTAAAGATTCCAACGCCGATCGGCATCAGGTCATTTTTGGTGAGCAGCAGGAAAGGCACAAGGAATTGCGACCAGCCGGCAATCACCGTGATGATGAAGACGGAGGCGATGCCCGGCGCCGACAAGGGAAGGACGATGCGCCAGAAGACCGAAAACCGGTTGCAGCCGTCGATCATGGCGGCTTCGTCGAGGCTGCGGGGGATGCCGTCGACCGTGCTCTTCAGCAGCCAGGTCGCCAGCGGAACGCCGAGCGCGATATAGACCATGACGACGGCAAAATGCGTGTCCAGCAGGCCGAGCCGGTTCATATAGCGGTAGAGCGGCACCATGATGACCAGCGGCGAGATCATCTGGAAAAGCAGGAGCCCCATCATCGACAGGCCCTTGCCGCGAAAGTTGAAGCGGGAGAAAGCGTAAGCCGCGGGCAACGCAACGATCAGCACGCCGATCCCGCTCAGGGCCGCGAGCTTGAGGCCGTTCCAGAGATAGATCGGAAAGTAGCTGTTGTTGAGCACGGTGATGAAATTGTCGATGGTGGGGTTTTGCGGAATATAGCGCGCCGCGCCCCGATAGATTTCGCGCTTGTCGCGCATCGCCATCGACAGGAGATAGGTGAGGGGGCCGGCGAAGAAGATGAACATCGCCAGCATGAAGAGATAGCTGAGCGCATCGCCGAGCCGCGTTCCGGTCCTCCCGCTCATTGCTCCTCCTCCTTCGGCAGGAACGACGCATAGACGACGGCAAGCCCGAGGCTGATGATCAGCATGAGCACGGAAAGCACGCTGCCGCCGGAAAGATCGTAGTTTCTGAAGACGATGTTGAAGACGTAGAGCGAGATCACCTCGGTGGCGCGCCCCGGACCGCCGCCGGTCAGCGTGATGATCGCATCGAAGGTATTCACCGTCTGGATGGTGATGAGGATCATGTTGACGAGGATGGCGGCGCGCAGTTGCGGCAGCGTCACGAAGAAAAACTGCTGCGAGGCGGTGGCGCCGTCGACTTCGGCCGCTTCATAGAGCGAGGGATCGATCGACTTCAGCGCCGCATACATCACCACCATCGAAAAGGCCGTGCCACGCCAGATGTTGGAGATCAGCGTCGACCACGGCGCAATCGCCGGATCGGAAAGCCAGGCGACGGTCGGCATGTGCATCAGCCTCAATATGCTGTTCAGCGCCCCGTAAGGTGCTTCGGAAAACAGCATCTGCCAGATGATGCCGCCGGCAATGCCGGGCACCACCCAGGCGACGAGCGCCGTCGTTCTGAGGATCGTGGTGCCGAACAGACCGCGCTTTTCGCCGCGGATGACCGTGACGGCGACTGCAAGGCCGAGGATCTGCTGGCCGATGACGCTGCCGCCGACGAAGATCAGGGTCGCCCAGAGAATGTCGGGCAATTGCGGCGAGCTGAGCGCATTGACGATCGAGCCCAGAGTATATTGCTGATTGTCGCCGATCAGCGTCGCATTGGTGAAGGAAAGACGGAAGACGTCGATGACGGGGTAGAGGTAGAAGATGCCGATGACGACGATCACCGGCATGATCCAGGGCAGCGGCGCCCCGGCGAAACGGCGCATGAACGATCTGCTTTGAGGCAAGTCCTCAGCCTCGATGGCAATAGGGCTCATTGGGCTTCCCTGTCCGGGTTTGGCACTGTCGACGACGCCTGAAGGGCAGGCACCGTCGTGGTTGGAAGCGTCACGGACGCCGGGTTTCAGAGCGGCCGATAGCTGCCCCTCGCCCTAGCCCCCTCCCCGTAAGAACAGGGAGAGGGGACATGCCCCACGAGGCGTTGGCGAGGGACGGAGAGGTTGCATCTTGTCCCTTTTCCTCGGGAGCGGGGTCCGAAGGAGGGATCGAGACCCGTGGCTCGACCCCGGGGTGGCGGCAGCCGGATGAGGGGCTAACCAAGCACCCGTGGCATCAAAGACGCTTGTAAGCCTCCATCGCCGCATTGAAGGCGGCATCCAGCGCCTCTTCCGGCTTCTTTGTTCCTGACAGCACGTCGCCCATCATGATCTGGATCTGGTTTGATATTTCAGGATAGATCGGCACGCCCGGGCGGGCCTGCCCGTCGACCAGAGCCTTTGCGAAAGTCTTGTTGGCCTCCGTCGAGAACACCTCATACTTGTCGAACAGCGACTTGCGGGTCGGCAGCTGCTGCTGCAGCGCATTGGCCGGCCCCATATAGACGTCGCGTGCGAGGTTGGCGCACATCTCGACTTTCTCCTTGTCCTTGCTGAAGGAGGCGATCGTCCAGCCGCCGGTGCCTGTCGAGCGCTGATCGGCCGTCGGGCCGGGGATCGGCGAGAAGGTCCAGTTCTTGAATTCGTCTTCATCGAGCGTCGACTTCAGCTGTGCATATTGCCAGTTGCCGCCGATGAAGAGGGCCGTTGTCGCCGCGGCTGCCGCGGCGTTCATATCGTCGTAATTGGCGATCGTGCTGACGCGCTTGGGCGCCGCGCCGGAATCGACGAGATCCTTGAAATAATTCAGCGCCTTCAGGAATTTTTCCTTGTTCTCGCCTTCGCCGAAGACCGGCTTGCCGCTGTCATCGACGAGCTTGCCGCCGAGCGCCCAGTAATTGGCGAGCCAATCGAAGGTCGTGCCTTCCCAGCGACCGCCATTGAAGAGCACACCTTCCATTCCCTCCTTGGTCGAGGAAAGGGCAGCCGCCTTCAGATCGTCCCATGTCTGCGGCGCATCTGCGACAACCGACTTGTTGCGGTAGAGCACGCGAAGGTCGGTATCCCACCACCAGGCGCGCACCGTCTGGTCCTTGTCGGTGATGCCGCTGCGAATGAAGGGGAAGAGATCGTCCACTTCTTCCTTCGAGAAATAGGGCGTGAAGTCGGCCAGCACTTTGTTGACCATGAACTGCGACAGCACAAACGAGTCGACGGCGGCACAATCCGGCGCGTTGCCGGCCTTGGCCTGCTCCAGCATCTTGGCCTGTTCGGTGCCGATGTCGGAGGACATGAATTGCATCTGCAATTTCCAGTCCGGATGCTTCTTGATGAAATCGACGAAAAGTTTCTGGTAGCCCTCGGCGATGGCTGGATCGGAATTGTTCGGGCTGTCGTTCGTCAGGCGGACGATCAGCGTCTTCGGCGCATCGGCAGTGCCGATCCGGTCTTTGGTGGCAAGTTCCTGGGCAAAAATGGCGGATGTGGAAAATAACATAGTGCTCAGCGCCAATGCGCTGACGGTCACGCTCTTCATGATGGGTCTCCTCCCCATTTTGAACGAATACAGCCAGGCGGTCGGTTGACCTCTCCTCGTTTCCGTGCTGCACTAATTAGATTAAGTTACTTTGATTTGATGTCAAGCAGCAGCTTGGGAGGTTGAGATGCTGGCGACATTCAACAGCAGCTAGCGCGCGTCCGGGTTTTCGGAAGGGATGCGCACCAAATTAAAGTGATGCGACGTCCGGCAGGGCGCGCGGCGCATCGACCCCGCAATTTTCCTGAAGGAAGCAAGAGCGATCGCGGACGGCCGCGATGGCAAGCTTTGGTTTTGCCCGGCTGCACGCGGCCGGAAACTGTCCATGGAGGAGAAGATGCGTTTACTCATTCTCGGCACCGGCGGCATGGCCAACCAGCACGCCGCGCGCTTCAAGGCAATCGAAGGCGTCAGCGTCGTTGGCGGCGTCGATGTCGTCCCGGAGCGGCTGGCCGCCTTCTGCACCGAACACGGCATCGCCCATCATTTCACCTCACTGGAGGAGGCGCTTGCCTGGGGCGAATTCGATGCGGTTGCGAACGTCACGCCCGACAGCATCCACCACCCGACGACGCTTCAGGCGATCGCTGCCGGCAAACATGTCTTCTGCGAAAAACCGCTCGCCACCGATGCGGTCAAAGCGATGGAGATGACCGAGGCGATCGAGCGCTCGGGCAAGGTCGGCATGGTCAATTTCACCTATCGCAATTCGCCCGCCCTGCAGAAAGGCCGGCAGATGGTGCTCGCCGGCGAGATCGGCGCGGTGCGCCATGTCGAGGCGTCGCATCTGCAAAGCTGGCTGGTCGGCCGCCACTGGGGCGACTGGAAGAGCGAAAGCAAATGGCTGTGGCGGCTGAGCAAAAAGCACGGCTCAAACGGCGCACTCGGCGATATCGGCATCCACATCGTCGATTTCGCCTCCTATGGTTCAGGCCTCGACGTCGCCCATGTCTTTGCGCGGCTGAAGACCTTCGACAAGGCGCCCGGCCATAAGATCGGCGAATATGATCTCGATGCCAATGACAGCTTCACTATGAATGTCGATTTCACCAATGGGGCGATCGGCACGATCCAGGCGACGCGCACCGCCGCCGGTCAGCTGGACCAGTTGCGCCTCCGGGTCTATGGCGAAACCGGCTCGATAGAGATGATCTACGATACCGGCCAGTCGACGCTGCGCGCCTGTCTCGGTGAAGACGTGCACACGGCGACCTGGCGCGACGTGCCCTTCGATCCCGTCGAGACCAACTACCAGCGTTTCGTCCAGGCCGTGCGGGCCGGCAGGACGCAGGAACCGTCCTTCCGGCGCGCGGCCAATATCCAGAAGGTGCTCGACAAGGCACTGGCTTCCGATCTTAGCCACGCCGACGAAACGCTGACCTGATCCGGTCAAAGTGCGTAGCGCTTTTGGCCTCAGGCCGAAGCCGGCGGCAGCAGAAGCGTGTTGAGGAAGGGCAGGAGGGCAGCACCGAGCGCCACGCCGCCGCCGCTGAAGCTCGCCGGTTTCATCGGCGAAATCCAGGGTGTCAGCAACGGTCTCGTTGCGGTGTCGCGCCGCTCGATGGAGAGTTGATGGATCAGCGCTTCGATCACGCCTTGCGGCAGATCGCCGCCGATCATGACGACGCTCGGGGCAAGGAAACCGGCCATGGCGATGATCGGGTCGAGCAGATGGCCGGCGGCCTCGCGTATCCACTGCGACAGCGACGGGGAGGGGACTTCCTCGCCTTTCAGCAGGCGCGCAAAGCCCTCGTCACCGATGCGCGAGCGCAGGGAACCGAAACCGACCACAGTGTTGAGCTGCACATTGTCGGGGCCGGTCAGCATTTCGCCGATGCTGCCCGCCCGGCCATGCACGCCGGAATACGGAATGCCGCGAATGAGAAAACCGGCCTGGACGTCGTCATCGATGATGATCATCGCAAGCCCTCGATCCCGCGTAGCGCTGCCGATCGTGCGCTCGGCGAGAAGGCCTGCCGTGCACTCGTTCTCGACATAGGGACGGGCGATCGAGGACATCGCGGCGATCGCGTCGCTCTCATCCTCCGTCCAGTCGTTGGCGGCGATGCCGAGCCCGATGATCGGCAATGCGCCATGGCGATCGACCATATCCCGAACGGCCGCATGCACCAGCTTGACCTTGTCTGCTGGATCGAGGGCGAAATAGACCCGGTCATGCACCTGGCCGCTGAGATCGATGAGCACCATCTCGCCACGCCTCTGGCGAAGCTTGACGCCGACTGAAAAGGCGCCCTCCGGCCGAAGCGCGAATTCGGTGGCGGTCGCGCCGCCCCCGAGCCCCGTGCGCCGGTTCGACGTCACGAGCTTCTCGTCGGCGAGCCGCCGCAGGATATTGGTGATGCCAGGCCCGGTCAGCCCGCTATGCCGCCCAAGCTCGGTGCGCGTCAGCGGCCCGTGCCGGCGAATTGCCTCCAGAATGACGCGAATATTCCGATCGGCGATTTCACCCGACCTCAGACCTACCGTTTTGGCGCGCGGAACGCCCATCTCCTGGGTGTGAAGCCGACGCGGCCCTGACCGAAGATACCGCATGACTGTCTTTCCTAGAGCAACATTTCGGTTGTGTAACACGCTTGTCGTTGTTCGTAACGATTTTCCAATAGACGTGTCGCTAACTAATTCCGTTGCGTGCTTCAGGAGGTCAGATTGGCGTCTATACCTGGCACGGCCGAGTTGATGTCAACGATCGTTCGCTTGGGACAGAAGTATCTCGAGACGGCAACGCGACTGCTCTAGTCGCCGTCTACGAAAAGCTCTTCGAAGCGTTTCGAAGGAAATTTGACGGAGGAGCAGGATGTCCTGCTCAGCAAGCAGCTGCACTGATGGTTAAAATACTGGGTTGAGCAGGCGGCATGAAATGGTTTTCTCATCTGAAAACGAGACCTTGCCTGCAAGGGGCCCAAGGTCCGATGAGAAACCGGCGAGACCTGATCAAGTAGCCTCGTCGGCCTGAGCAGCGATCGGACGGAAGGGCGGACGGCACCGCCTTTGCGCGGTCCGATGAGCGCCGGCCCCCGTTGGCGTCCCGCACCGTCTCTGTTTCACTTCAAAGTATCGGTTCATTGCACCGCGAGCGGAGATGCCGCGCCGGCTTTCGTGACCGGCGGCGGGTTCCACTTGCCCGTCAGAGCATCGGGCTTGGGTGCGTAGAGCCGCATTGTAAGATTATACGACCCGGAGGGCGCTGGCAGCCAGTTCCACTCCTTGTCCTTGCCGGGGCTCTCGTTTTGAAAGTAGAGATCAAGCGATCCGTCGGCATTGTATCTAAACGGCATCCAACTGCTGACCGCGAAACGGTTGATCGAATTGGCGACCTGAAAGCCCTTGTCATCATACAACGTCACGGACCAAAAGGCCTGCACAGGCGGCGTTTGGTCCTTGTTAAAGTGTATCGTGTAATTGTTTCTGCCATCAAGCGGCTGACCTTTTTCGTCTGCAAGATTGAGCGGGTAGATTGCGTCCTCCGGAAGGTTGGCGCCGAGACCCTGCTGCGCAACGATGGCACGCTTCAGGTAATAATTGCCATAGACACCCATTGTGTCGGTATTCATCGACCAGCCATTGGCCACGCGCGCCAGAGTCGGCACCTTCCAAGCCATCAGCGCCTGAGCATCCTCGGGAACTGTCTGGAGCGCCTTCTGAACGATCGGATCTGCCTTGGAAAAATCGAAGCTTTTACCGGGTTCGATGCCGATCCGCTTCATTCTGGCGATCAGGGGCTGGTCGGTGGCGTGCGGCGGATGGAGCTTCAAAAGCTCGGCAGCATAGCCGAAATAGGCCCCAGCCGATGCGGTATCGACCTGGGTCTTAGGTGGTGTCTTCATGTCCACGGACGGGTCGATTTTCGCCCCCGCCGGTTTTGACGCCTTGCCCCACTCCGAGAGCAACGTAACCGTGTAGCCATCCTGGATCTTGCGAACGGCGTCATAGTCCGATGGTCCGTCGGTCTTCGTCCGCCCGATGACCCAGACATAGGGCGTCGTTGCATCAATCCTTTGCGTTCCCTCGGGCAGTTTGAATTCAGTGAAGTCTTCGCGCAGATCCGGCCGCCAGCCGGGAGGGGTAATCAGAAAATGGCCGGCCGCCGTTCCGGTGGTCCGCCACCCAGGTGCCGCAAACACATCCGTCCACATGTCAAGCATCGGCAGCAGGTAGAAGCGCCCGCCAGTGTCGGGAGCCGAAACCACGACCGGTTCTTTCGTCAGATCAAGCCACGCGCTCGAATACAGCGTGTCGAAATTGGGCCGCACCACCACCTTCATGTCCGCCGGAGGAAACTCGGTGATGTTGTTGAAACGATTCGGCGGACCGCCGATCGCACCGTCCTTGGCTTCGACATTGGTCAACTGCTTTCGGGTAATGTCCATCGATAATAAAGGATAGAAATAGACGTAAGCGTCCACGCCTATCGCATGGGCTTCTTCCTCGGTGAGTGCGTTGTCCGCCTCAGCCGAGCCAATCGGAAAGGCCGTGAGAGCAATAGCGAGAAGAGCGATCGGACTCAGTTTGCAGATGAGGTTTTTATCACTATTCGGCAGTGCACGCATTGCGTCCTCCTGTTGCTAAGATCAGGTGGAGTGCGAACGAACTGTTGATGTAACCCCTACAGGCATAGTCTCATTTGACTACGCGCGGCCGAACTTTAGATTAAACGCTTAACTCTGGATAGTTGTATCAAAGGGTTAGCTCATCTGAACCTTACTGATGAGGCAAATAGCTAAGCAACCGCGGACGACGATAGTTGCGGAGTCAGTGAAGCCTTCTGAGCGCTGATTAGGCTCGAGCTTCCCTCATTTGGTGGTTAGGAGATATGCGTGGGAGCGCATCTGAGTTTGGGGAAAGGTCGGCCGGGCATTCACGAGTATATGCTCGCAGCGGTGAGCGTCTCTCCGATCCACAAACTCGACTCCCTACGACGCCCGACACTAGATGACGGTTTGCGAGCATACGCCAATCGCATTGGCATGATCGACGCCGATTGGACGCTCAAAAGCGAGAGGTAGCAGGGTTAACGAGACAACGCATCGCGTTTTGCCCCCTTGAAAACGTACCGCGAAAAGCCGTTGATGTCATATACGTCGCGCTATCCTCTGGCCGCGAAATCAGCGTTTGCAGTTCCGCTCCGGTCTCGTTTCATCGCAATTTGCGAAGGCGGTCGCCGGTGTAACGCCTGAGCCCGACAGGCTTCCGACGTGGCTCGCGTAATTGTCACGCGTGTCCTGATCGACCACGGCGACGGGCGCAGCTAGAACAAGGCCCGCGACGTTCCCGGCCGCCGCCGCAGCCCCCGTTGTCGCCACGAGGATTTGGTCGCCAAGTCCGACCCGGCTATCCGTCAATGTTTGCCCCTCGGATATGCGCCGGCCGATGAGCTGGACGATCTGCGGCGACTCGGCGAACTTGCCATGGTTCATGCTGTCACCGGATTTGATCTTGGTGAGATCGATGACCATGATCTTGTTGTCTTCCAATTCCTTCTTGTAGGGGGCTTGCTCCGGGTCGATGGCACCAAGCCGCGCGACGTCTCCCCAGACACGGCGGGAAAATGCCAGCGCCTTGTCGTCACGCGATACAAACAGCGTGAACTGCGGGTGCTGCTTACCCATGTCGACGATCTGCTGGCTGAAGACGTCAACGTCGACGTCCGGCGCCGCGAGCATGACGTTCTTGAACTTCTCGGGCAAACGCCCGTTGCGGATCGCCATCTGGCGCAAAGATTCCAGCGCCAGCCAGTTCCCCATCGAGTGAGCAAGGATCGACACTTCCTTTACCTGGGGGTCTTTCGCCAGATATTGGAACAGCGTCTCCAATGCGTTGCGTGTATAGTTTGTGCTCTCACGGTCGTAGCCGTAGGCAAGCAGGCTGCCGCGCGAGGGCCATGTCACCAGGACGGGTGCGCTATGGACGCCGGAGTCATGAACAATCTGGGCGAAGCGGTAAACCGCATCTTCGAACCGATTATTGAAGCCGTGAATGAAAACGAGCACACTCCCGTCCGGGGTCTTCCTGACGCCGGCGCTTAGCCATTTTTTGGCTTCGTCAACGTTGAGGTCGTCGGCTTTGATTGTGGCGAAGTCGGTGGCCGGGTTGGAAGGCAGTCTCTTCGGCCAGGCGACCTGTCCTTCTTTGCGAACCTTGCTCGGCGGAATGGAGATCGTCATATCGGCGAACGCTGGGGCGAGCGCACGTTCTCCGTTGAACATTTCACCGGGGACGGTCGAGCGGGTGCGCGTTGTGGCGATGAGCATGTCCACCTTTGGCGACTGCGGTGAAGTATTCGCCACCGGAATAAGCACATCCTTCGGATGGCCGCCACATGCGGGCAATGCAGAAACTGCCGCGAAGACAACAACCCAACGGAGCCAGCTTTGCGGAACCGACGCCAACCCAATGCGTCTATGACTACCCAACGATTGCCCTCACAAAATGATCGCCCACATCCCTCGGCTGAAGCATGCATAACTATGAGGTCCAGGCCTCATCGAGTATATTCTGTGCCTATCTCCCTGGGTTGTTGTTGCCGACGCCATTCTCAACGCAACGGTCCCAAGGATTGCGGCATCCAGCAAGATCAATCAGCCCTTGTAGCCGAATTTTGTCGCACACGTTAGTTTCCTAAAGGCCACCTCCCACGCGTCACGACTTACGCATATTAATAAACCCGAATGTACTCTGCTTTCCATATTTTTAGCAAGAGGTTAGCGTGATTGGTGCATCGTGCGCCGCCACGATCGATGACCCGCGCGGCATCAAATCTGCGATCGTTGTTGTTGGGGTCGCGCAAACCAGTTGCTCCCAGGACTGCAAAAAAAGCCTCGACGAGCGATGGAGGATTCAAGCGCTAAGGCATCGGCGCACTGGAGATTGGCTGAAAACCAGATCGCTGATTGTTCCATTGAAGGGCAGCGAAGCGCCGCCGGGCGTTCGGGCGCGGGATCTGTTCGTGCCGGATCTTCCTATCGACACCCTGAAGATCAAGAGCCGGGACGTTCAGGTGATGCTGAGGCCGGACGACCAGGTTTCCGGTTCGAATCTGTTCAAGGCGTTCACTTTAACGGCCCACAAGCGGCGCTAGAGAAGTCGCTGGTTTAAGAGCGGACCCGCGCCGGGGGCTGTCCGTTCCGGTTTCCGGTGTTGGCGTCGCTATGCTAAACTTCCTGGGGCAACCTGCGATTAGAGATCCTGGCAGATCAAACTTTTTTAGGTACCCACCGGCATCGACGATCCCGCACAGCCGTCGCGCCTGCCGCAGGACTACGCGGCAGGCATATGGACGAACGACATCGAGGCGATGGGCACGGCTGTCAAATAGCCGGCTGCGCCTCAGAACTCCTCCCAGTCGCCGCCGGCAACTGCCGCATTGCCATGGAAGGCGGCGCCGACCTTGGCGACCATTGCCCGCGGCGTTGATGTTACGGGCCTGGAAGCGGCGGTCGCCACGACGGGACGTTGCTGGCGTGAGGCTACGCCGCCGATATTGAACTGTCCCAGCAACTGGAACAGCGCGTCAGCCTCCTTGGCGAGACTATGGGAAGCCGCCGTCGATTCCTCGACCATGGCCGCATTCTGCTGCGTACCCTGGTCCATGGTGTTTACGGCGGTGTTGATTTCCTTCAATCCCGTCGCCTGCTCCCTCGAACTTTCGACGATCGCCAGAACATTGCCGTTGACCTGCTGAACCTGGCCGACGATTTCCTCCAGGGCCTTGCCAGTTTCGCCAACCAAGGTCACCCCGCTCTTCACATGCTCGTTCGAGGCCCTGATGAGCTCCTTGATCTCCTTTGCCGCCTTGGCCGATCTCTGGGCAAGCTCGCGGACTTCTTGCGCGACGACCGCAAAACCTTTGCCGGCATCGCCCGCACGCGCCGCCTCGACACCGGCGTTGAGCGCCAACAGATTGGTCTGAAAGGCGATTTCGTCGATCACGCCGATAATATTGCTGATTTCCGCAGACGATGTCTCGATCTTCCCCATCGCATCGACGGCGCTGCGGACCACCGCCCCGGAGCGCTCTGCATTCTCACGGGTCCTTCGCACCAGCTGGCCGGCCTCCTGGGCGCGGTTGCTGGAATCGGAGACAGTCGTGGTGATCTCTTCAAGCGCGGCCGCGGTCTGCTCGACGGAGGCCGCCTGCTGCTCCGTGCGCTTCGATAGATCGTCAGAGGCAGAACGAACCTGCTGGGCTCCGGCAGCGATGCCCGTTGCGTTTTGGGCCACCACCTGCATCGCCGTGCGCAGCTTGCTGACCGCGGCGTTGAAGTCGGTCCGGAGTTTTTCCAGTGTCGGAATGAAGGGTGTTGCGACTTCCTGGGTCAAATCGCCGCCAGAGAGCGCCGTCAGGGATGCCGCCAGCTGGTCGACATTGCTGACGCGCGCGGTGACGTCTGTCGCGAACTTGACGACCTTGAACACCTTGCCATTCATGTCGAAGATCGGATTGTAGGAGGCCTGGATATAGACCTTTTTGCCGCCCTTGCCGATGCGCAGGAACTCGTCGGCCACGAACTCGCCGGCTGACAGCCGCGCCCAGAACTGCCGGTAATCGTCACTGTTGGCGTAAGCGCTGTCGCAAAACATCGAATGGTGGCGACCCTGGATCTCCGCCAGCTGATAGCCGAGCGTCGACAGGAAATTCTGGTTGGCCGTCAGAATCTCGCCCTTTGGTGTGAATTCGATCACCGCCTGGGCACGGGACAGCGCACTTATCTTGCCGGCGTCCTCCGCGTTTTGCAGCTTCTGCCTGGTGATGTCGGTCGCGAATTTCACGACTTTGTACGGCTTGCCGCCACTGAAGACCGGATTATAGGAGGCTTCGATCCAGATTTCCTTGCCGCCCTTGCCGATGCGCTTGTACTGGCGCTGATCGAACTCGCCACGGCCGAGCCTCGCCCAGAATTCGCGATAATCGGCTGAAGCGGCTTCTGCCGGCTCGACGAACATCCGGTGGTGCTGGCCGACAATCTCGGGCAGCTGGTAGCCGAGCGCGGCACAGAAATTGGCATTGGCCGTCAGGATTTTGCCGGCAAGGTCGAATTCGATGATGGCCTGCGACCTGCTCATCGCGGCCAGTACGGCCTTGGCGTCGGATCCGAAGCCCAATGCTATTTTTTTCATGCTTTTCCCCTACCCCAGATCCACGCGTTGCAGCGACCCATGACGGGCTTCGCTGGACATGCACCGAAAACAGAATCCGCTAAATTCTTTAAGCTTCCTTTAACCGAGCTAGGGTGTCTGAACTTCGGTGCCGTTGAGAAAAATAAGGAGGCAGAATCAGTCGTTTGGGTTAAGGCTTCGCCTCGGCAGCAGGATCTTCCTGATGGGATTTCGAAAGTGAAGCGGCTTTTTTTCTCATCGGCTCGTCCCTAAAGTTCGACGATCGTTTTACTTTTTATTAAGCAACCGCCGCTCACCTGTTTTCCGCATTCAAAAGGTCTTTCTGTTTTTCCACTGTAGGTGCATATTTCGCCGTCCTTCGAGCGTGCAGAATCAACTTCCGATACGAGCGATAAGTGGACATCGTCCGCCAAGTGCCCAATACGATTGGCGATCGGAGAGAGACATGACGTTCGAGGCCGAGTTCAATGGAATTGAGGAAGTCGCCGCAGGCTTCAACACTCATTACGAAGTTTTCAAATATATGAAGGGCCTCACCCAGTATCTGGGAATGAGCGCTTTCCTGATCATGACATTGCCCAATGTCGACGTCGTCGAAATAGGCGCGACAAAAATCATCACCAACTGGCCGGCGGAGATGGTCGATTATTACGACGCCCATAACCTGATGGTCGACAGTCCGGTTATCCGCCGGATGCTGAGATCGACCAGCCCGTTCAACTACGATGTCGCAGCGATCAATACGGATCGCGGAGAAGGTAAGAAGTCCACGGTCATCGAATTATTCAACCGATATGGCCTGGAAAAAGGAGCATATTTTCCCGTCCATGATGCCGCCGGTGGTCGCGGTGCGATGTCGATCTCGGGGTCGCGGAATTTTAGCGTATTTGAAATGGCGAAACTCTTGTATATCGCCACGCTCATCTATGATCGGCTCTCGCAGCTGACATTGAACGAGAAACACAAGCCGATCGCCTTTACCTCGAGCGAGCTGGACTGCCTGCGGCTGACGGCCGGCGGCCGCAAGAGCAGCGAAATTGCCAAGCTTCTCGATCTGTCGGAACATGCGGTCAACAATCACATCGGCAGCGCGATCAAGAAGCTCGGATGCACGACAAGAACGCAGGCAGTCGTCAGCGCGTTGCGTCTCAATATCATTCGGGTTTAAAGCCTGTCGGCGAACGTCCTGTTCGTGTCCAATCCCCGATCGTGGTGAGTGCGCGGTCCAGGTTGCTAGGTCGGCATAGTCGGCTTGGCAAACCAATGAAGGGCGCACCTTGAAGGCGTGCCAGGTCTGCAGCAGACGCTGCGGCAACGACGAGCTACTCCTGGCGAAATGCTGATCAGGCCGAGCGCGATGGCGGGGGCGCACCGAGGTGCCAAGATTTCTGATATCGTCAGCCATCATCGCCGACTTCCATCTTATGATGAGGGCAGAACAAGATCTGTTTAAAATCCTGCGCTGCGTAGGATGAACCCGAAACACAATTGCGGTCTTGGCGTACTCAATCGTGTTCTAGGTCTTTTCAGCTCTCTTTTTGGCGCATGAAGCCGTGCTCATTCTAAAGAGAGGCTTCCATGTTCAAATCTCTATTGCACGCCCTGGGGTTCTTGCTGATCACCACTGAACTCGCCCACTCTGCGGACGCCGTTGGCTTCCGCGAGACCGATATCGATAAAGATGGAGCGCGACCCCTTCATATCAGCATATGGTACCCAACCGAAGACGGCGCCAAGGCAGAGATCGTCGGTGAGAATCGCGCATTCTTTGGGGTCCGGGCCATTCGGGATGCGAAACCTGCGTCAACGGGGCGGCCACTTGTCGTCCTGTCGCACGGCTATGGCGGTTCGTGGCGAAACCTTAGCTGGTTGGCGATTGATCTTGTCGAGCAAGGATACATCGTTGCAGCACCTGACCATCCTGGCACGACAACGTTCAATATGGATCCTGCGCAGGCGACGAAACTCTGGGAACGTCCGCGCGATCTTAGCCGCGTGATCGACCTTTTGGAGGGTGATCCTGCCCTTGCCGGCACCGTCGATGCCGGTCGGATTGCAGCCATCGGGCACTCGTTGGGCGGTTGGACGGTCACGGCGTTAGCCGGTGCGCGTTTTGATACGAAGTGGTTTGAAAAGGACTGCCTAGCCCAAACCAGCCCTCGCGCATGCGCTCTTAAGGACGAGCTTGGACTGAACCGGCTTGAAATCGAGAGGGATATGAAGGACCCGCGTGTGCAGGCGTTTGTGTCCCTCGATCTCGGATTGGGGAGGGGATTTACTCCGGAGAGTTTAGCAAGGCTGCGGGTACCATCTCTCGTGATCGCCGCCGGCATCGACATCGGCGGTTTACCACCGAGGCTGGAAAGCGGATATCTTGCGGATCACCTCCCGGAAATGTCCTCGACCTATGTCGAAATTCCAGATGCCATGCACTTCAGCTTCATGGGTCGCTGTAAGCCGGGTGCCGCCGCGCTCATCGAAAAGGAAGAGCCGGGCAATGGCGTGGCCTGCAAGGACGGCGGGACGCGAAGCCGTGAAGCAATCCATCGCGAGGTAGCTTATCTCGTCAGCGGATTTTTGACCAAAGCCATCCCGGCCGAGTAGCCAGCATTCGATCGGCCGGCCGAGCGGCGATGGTCGCTCGGCGTCATACCTGTTACTCTGACAAACTCCCTGTTGAAATTGGATTTTGTGTAGAAGCCGCAATCGAACATCACCGCCGTGATCGAGCGATCGGTCTCCGATAGCAAGTGCTGTGCTTCCCTGATCCGGTATTCGTTGACAACCTGCGAGATGTTTCGGCCGAGGGTCCGATTTACTGCACCCGAGATTTGGCGCGACGGAATGCCCAGTTTGCGTGAAAGGCGATTCAGTGTCAGGTCCGGATCGCGGAATAGATGTTTGTCCCGCATGATGGTTTCGATTGCAGTTATGATCCGAGCGTCATCTTGCCCTGCCGACGCTGTTTCGTGGTTGGAGGGCTGTTCGTCCTGACCGTCAACCCAAGTCTGGTTGGACGATTGCGTTTGCGGCACACTCCAACCGAGAACTGCGATCGCGTAGGCCAAGAATGGTAGCGTAATGACGTTGGCGATGCCGACAATAGAGACGGCGTGGCTACCCTGATAAAGAAGAAAGTCGGCAGCGATCACGAGATCGACGGCACCCGAAAACAGGAGCAGCCAGCCTGCTGATAGCGCTGCCCTTCGAGCGTTAGCAACGTCGCTCAGCCGCGTCCATTCGAAACCATTGGTGCCGCCGTACGAACGATGGATCAGAGATGTGCCATAGGCGAAATACAGAACCGGAAGGAGCAGATCGATCGGCGGGTGCCATCTCTCCCAAGTCGCTGAAAGAACCACGATGACTGCGGCTGGGAAGAAATGAAGCCACCTTCTTTTCGACGGCGACTGCCCAAGCTTGGAAAAGCTAAGCCAGGCGGTGGATGGCAGCAGTGCCGCGACGACGGGCTGAAGAAATCGTACCATCCGGAGATCAACGCTCCAGCGGAGCCCAACTAGGGTTACCAGAAGAATGCAAACGCTGATGAAACCGGCGACTGGCCGTAGATTTGCTTCGCGCTGGGCAAGGACCCGGATCAGGAGGATGACGAGCAGAAGCGCTATTACAAAAGGCAATGGTATCGCCAACATCAGGTCGCTCCATTGCCCGAGTGAATTGGTCGCTGCGTTTCGTCTAGCACGCCCATAATGGTTTGCCGACTGGTCGCATATTTTCTGGTGATCGCCGAAACGCTGGTCCCCGTAGCCAACTCGCCACGCACACCTTGCTTCTGTTCTTCGCTGAGGGTCGAGGGGAGACCGAGGATTCCGCGGTAGCCACATACCCACATATGTGTTAATGTGGGTTTTCAAGTTCAGGAACGTGTTAGATGAGCCGATTGACGATCGACATAACGGACCAGCAACATCAAAGCTTAAAGGCACTGGCCGCTTTGCAGGGCAAGACAATCAAGCAATATGCACTCGAGCGCCTCTTTCCCGGTGACGCAAATGGAGAACGAGCCTGGGAAGAGCTGAAGACGTTAATGAACACGCGCATCAATGACGGGCTCGCCGAAAAACTGTCGACCAAAACAATAGCTGAGATCCTCGGCGAGGAGATTGCTCAGGATCGTGCTTGACGGCTTACATTTTTAGGCGGAAGCGGACCTACTTTCCTTGATCCGCTACACACGCGATCAATGGAATGCGGCCCAGATACGCCGCTATCGTCTCGGCGTTGGAGCGAGGTATCGCAAACCTTGCCGAGGGCAAAGCTCCTTTCAAGGATATGAGCGCGCTTCATCCGGCGTTACGAATGGCGCGATGCGAACATCACTACGTCTTTTGTCTGCTTCGAGAGGATGCGCCTGCCCTTATCGTGGCCATTCTTCATGAACGAATGGATCTCATGAAGCGTTTGGCTGATCGTCTGAACGAATGATTTTTGCAGGCGAGATTGCCTGAGCTTAAGGCCAATAAATCGTTGTTGTCGAGTGGTTCAAAGGGGGCACCTGTTCTGATCCCTTCAACTGCTGAAGACGTCGAATAATGGGCATCGCGATCGGTGCCGAGTATTCCATCTGACCATTGATGTCGGAATTGGTGCCCTGCCCGGCTGCGTGGGAGGCTTATGGGCTTGACCCTTATTGTCCGAAGACGGCGCTGCCTGGGATTGTCGGCGAACCGGGGATGTGGCTGATCGTCGCCTATCTGGAAGCTGAGAACGCGGTAGAGGGAGAGGAGGGAAGGAAATTTTCCGACGGGTTTGGAGGCTGGAGAGAGCTCCGGCCGGCGCGTCACGGAGAAACGACATGGCACAAGCCATAGAGAAAATCACGCTCAGTGTTGGACGCGACATCCCTTTTAATAAACTTGTTTTGAGCGAGCAAAATGTGCGTCGGACCAAGGCCGGCGTCTCCATCGAAGATCTCGCAGACGACATAGCGCGCCGCGGACTGCTGACGAGCCTGAATGTTCGGGCTGAGGTCGACGGCGAAGGCAAGGAGACGGGCTTTTTTCGCATCCCGGCCGGCGGCCGGCGCTACCGTGCGCTTGAACTGCTTGTCTCACGCAAACGGCTCGCAAAGACCGCCGGCATTCCATGCATCGTCAGTATCGGCGAAACGTCTGAAACCGAGGATTCGCTTGCTGAAAATATCCACCGTGCCGATCTTCACCCCCTTGACCAATACCGCGCGTTCCAGAGCTTGCGTGAGCAGGGGATCGGCGAAGAGGAAATCGCAGCCCGCTTCTTTGTCCCGGCAGTGACAGTCCGGCAACGTCTGCGGTTGGCTTCGGTCTCGCCGCGGCTGCTCGAGCTCTACGCCAATGAAGACATGAAGCTTGAGCAGATCATGGCCTTTTCCCTCACCAACGACCATATCCGGCAGGAGCAGGTCTGGGACACGGTCTCGCGCCAGCAGCTTCGCGAACCCTATTATATCCGGAGGCTTTTGACCGAAACGACGATCCGCGCGAGCGACCGCCGGGCCGTCTATGTTGGTATAGATGCGTATGAAGTCGCCGGCGGCGTCGTCATGCGCGACCTGTTCGAGCAGGACAACGGCGGATGGCTCCAGGATCCGGCACTGGTCGAGCAATTGGCGCTCGAGAAATTGGCGGCAGACGCCGCGGCGCTCAAGGCGGCGGAAGGCTGGAAGTGGGTCGAAGCCGCTTTCGACTTTCCTTACGGTCATACATCGGGGCTCCGTCGTTTCTATGGCCGTCAGGTCGACATGACCGATGAAGAGATTGATCGACACGGCGAGCTGAAGTCCGAATATGACGAACTCGATGCAGCCTATGCCGCGGCCGAGGAGCATTTCGAGGAAACCGAACATCGGCTGGAGGAACTCGGCGCCGAACTCGATCGGTTCAACGACCGGCCATATATCTTCGATCCAGAGGATGTCGCCCGTGGCGGCGTGTTCATTTCGCTCGACGCCGGCGGCGAACTGCGGATCGAGCGTGGCTTTGTCCGACCGGAGGACGAACCGCAGCCCGGGACGGTGGAGACCGATGCCGTGATCTCCAGGAGCGAGGTCGGCCACGAGGTGATCGGATCGTCGTCGACCGGTGGGGTGGCGATTGGTGGCCGTGTTGTGAATGATCAGTCAGAGGAGGAAGACGACGCCATCCGCCCCTTGTCCGACCGCTTGGTTGTCGATCTGACGGCGACCCGCACGGTTGCCCTGCGCAATGCGCTCGCCAACGATCCGATCATCGCCTTCATTGCCGTGCTGCACGCCTTTGTCCTGAAAACCTTCTACCTCTATGGGTCAGACACGTGCCTGGAACTGACGCTCCAACGTGCGGGGTTCGGCCAGACCGTAGGGCTTGCCGACACCGTCTGGGCCAAGGAGATCGATCAGCGGCAGGAGGCCTGGGGCCAAGACCTTCCGAAGGCGCCCGACGATCTCTGGGACTTCTTGGTCGGGCTCGATGAGGTCAGCCGGCTGGCATTGTTTGCCCACTGCGCATCCCTTTCGCTCAACGCGGTGATCGAACCATGGAACAAGCGCACCCGCGCCATCGCTCATGCCGATCAGCTCGCTCGTTCGATCGGCTTCGACATGGTCGATGCCGGCTGGACGCCGACGGTCGATGCCTATCTCGGCAGGGTGACCAAGGCGCATATCCTGCAGGCCGTGCGGGAGGCGAGGGGCGAGCAGTCGGCTCATCTGATCGATCATCTGAAGAAGGCCGATATGGCGCGTGAGGCAGAGCGCCTGCTCGACGGCAGCGGCTGGCTCCCCGAGCCGCTGAGGATGGCGATTGAAGAGGCATCGGCAGATAGCCCCGGGACAGCAGCCGGTGACGTCGCCGACAACACCGGCGACGATGCCCTCCTCGAAGCCGAGGCTTCAGATCTTCCAGCGGTCCTCGGTGGCAACGTGAATATCGACGAAACGGCGACGGAGCTGAAGGCCGACTTCCAGGTGGAGCAGAAACATCTCGACGCTGCCGAGTAGGCTTTAACACGACAAGTCAGGGTCCGGCCGGTGCGCCGGGCCTTCAATTTCCGATCCACTCGCACGGTCCGGCTCCGACAGGAGACCGGACCGCTTTCGTTTCAAGGAGCAAAATGTCATGGACACCACCACTTCCACATCGAGACCAGTATCCTCCGGCTTCAAGGTCGACATCTCGCGGGGTCAGCGCAATGGCCGCGTCTCGTCCGAATGGTTCTCTCGGCCTGATGACGAGCGCTATCTTTCCCTCGGGGAACTCTACGGTGCCGTCAAATCACGTGCTGAGCGTGCTCACGCCCGCACCGTGGAAAGTTCGTCGATCCGCCTCGAGGCCAATCGCGACAATGCCGAGAGGCTCGAACTGACCGTACCCGGTAACCGGGAGCCGATTGCGCCGACGCATTGGAGCTACGGCCAGCTTTGCAGCCTGGTCGGAGCGCCCTCCACCTATATGCGCCAGCTTCCGGCGCCACTTGCCGCGATCAATCTGCAGCACGGCCTGCTCAACCATCGGGCCGAACTCGTCAAATCACTGGAGATGGAGGACGGCCGCGTCGAGCTGCGGGCGGTGACCGGCCCAGAATATGGCAGGATCTGGGATCATGAGCTCGTCTCTGCCGTGATGAAAATTGCCGGCAACGGAACCGGTGACACGATCTGGAAAGTGCCGGGTCTTCTCGACTGGGCAAGCATGACGCATAATCCATTCGTGGATGTCTCCAAGGATACGACCACGCTCTACGCCTCCGACCGCGATGTCTTCCTGTTTTTGGTCGACGATACCCATCCGATCGAGGCGGGGCGCCTGCCGAACGGCGAACCTGACCTCTTCTTCCGCGGCTTCTATGCCTGGAATTCGGAGGTCGGGTCGAAGACGCTCGGCATCGCCTCCTTCTATCTGCGCGCCGTGTGCGCCAACCGGAACATCTGGGGATCGGAAAATTTCCAGGAGATCAGCATCCGGCACAGCAAATTCGCCGCCGAGCGCTTTGCCCATGAAGCAGCGCCGGCGCTGACGAGCTTTGCCAATTCCTCACCGGCAGCTTTCGTCGCCGGCATTCGGGCCGCCCGCGAGCGGATCGTCGCCCGCGACGATGAGGATCGGCAAACCTTCCTGCGCCGGCGCGGTTTCTCGAAAAGCGAAACCGGCAAGATCATCGAGACGGTTCTCTCCGAAGAAGGCCGTCCACCGGAATCGATTTTCGATTTCGTTCAGGGGATCACCGCGTTGGCACGTAACAAGAGCCATCAGGACACGCGTCTCGAACTGGAAGGCAAGGCCAGGAAGCTTCTCGAAAGCGCGGCCTGATCGCGCCCGTCACCACGCGATGCCCTCGATTGGTCCGAACCCGGTTGACGGCATTATCATTCTAAAACATTCCATCATCCATCAGCAGGCTCCGGAGTGACGTCCACCAGGGCCTGCGAGACGCTTTTTTCGGAGGAAGGAACGCACGGGCGGGGGCAAGTCGGTCCCGCCTCCCTGCCGGCCGCCATGCTGAGGCTCCTGCGGCTGCCCTTGTCCCGCCCTTAGCGTGGCGAGATTCCCGAAATCCCGCCTTCGGCGGCGCTATGCTGATTTCTCCGATACTCTCCATTGTCTCTTTGGAACCCGCCTATCCGGCGGGTTGCCCCACGGCCCCTGATTTCTTACCGGCAGCTGTACGATCCAGACCGGTACGTGATTCGCCGTGACGCCTCATTGAAAGTCGGAAACCAGTCAGTTTAATCCGCCATCCTAGCTGGCGCGGAAGGAGCTCAGCTTGTTCAGGAGATCCTCTGAGATCTCAAATTGCCGTGCCGTTCCTCGGCCCATGGAATTCTTCACCATGGTTTCGGTCAGCATTCCGCGCTTTACGAGAAGGTCGACGGTCTCCTTCACTCCGCTTCGCGTCAGTTCTGTGATTTCGATGATATTGGAAAGGGTTAGCTTTTGATGAGCCTGGCTCATCGTGTAGAGGATCGTCATCATGCCGACCTGCTTCAGCCGCGCCTGAGGGGTTTCGTCCTCCAGCGGATGATCGAGGATCTCGTGGAGGATGAGTCCCGAGAAGGCAAGGTTGTGCATTTGCTTTTTTAGCGCGCTTGTCATGTCATTTAACTATGTTATATAAGTCAGTATGAACGCGGGCAGGCGGCTGTGCAAGCCTTCCCGAATGCGATGGAGCATCGTCGTGTCGAAGGGGCCTGTCCATGAAAAGCCTTCTGCTGAATTCACTGCTTTCGATCTGCTGCATGACGCCACCCTATCTTATTTCCGGCAGTAAAGCGCGGGCAGAAGATTGGGGTTGCCAGGTTATTCTATGCCTTTCCAATCCGGGCGGGCCGACCCAATATGGCGAATGCGGGCCGCCGATCCAGAAGCTTTGGCGGGAGCTTGCCAAGGGGCATTCGTTCCCGACCTGCAGCGGTGTCGGTTTTCACAGCTCACGGCCTGGCTTTGAACCCTATTATTGCAAAGCCGGATACAGGCTGGCGGGCGAGGACGGCGTCCGCGGGCGGCAAGCGACCTGCGTGTCGACATCGCCGCAGCCGGTGAGCGATGCCCTTTGCTCGAATGACGGCGACTTTGGCACCCGCAACGATTCGGTCCTGTCACCGCATTGGCAGCGCCAGGATGGGCGCCGCCAATGCATGGGCTATCCGATCGCCCGCCCGAATGTGCGATCGCAACCGCATTATGTCGACGTCACCATCGATGGCGCGGCCACGCAGAGGGTCTGGTACTGACCATGGCCGCTGCTTTCGTCAATATCGCGCAGGTCTGTGCGCCGATGGTGGAGGTCGAAACGCTTGCGGGCGTCGTCAGCCTCGAGAGCCGCTTTCAGCCTCTCTTCATTCGCATCAACAGCGGCCAGCCGCTTCCCGCCCAACCGGCATCGAAGGCCGAGGCGATCGAGGTTGCCACATCGTTGATCGCCGATCACCAGGATGTTCAGATCGGCCTCGGCAGCCTCGGGACCGAGGCGCTCCGGAAGCTGAAACTGTCCGTTGCCGATGCTTTCGACGCCTGCCTGAACCTCAAGGCGACGGCAACGCTCCTCGACGGATACTTCCGTCAGGCTTTGCGCGCGGGGGACGATCGGGTTCGGGCGGAGCGTGTGATGCTTCGATCCTACTACGGACGCGATGACCCCTCCGTTGGCGCGGTGGTCAAATATGACGAGCAGGTGCGCCAGGAAATAAAACGGCTATCGCCGATGCTTGCGTCGCTCACCATTGGCGAGCCCGATGGCCAGGCCGGGGCGGGCGAGTTGCAAGACGATCCGGTGCAAGTGCCTTCGAAACCACCCTCCCACGCCGCCCAAATCGCAGACGCCGCATTCTGGGACGTTTTCAGCTCCCGACGGCGATCCTCGGTTCTCGTTTTCCAGCCTGATCGATCGGAGCAAAGTCGATGATCTCCAAAGACCGTCTTCGCCGCCTTGGCGCATCCACCCTCATGGCAGCCGCAATCATCGCCTGCGTGGTCGAGCCGGCCTTCGCCCAGGCTGCCGGTATCGAAACCGTTCTGCAGAACATCGTTGATATGCTGACCGGCAATATCGCCCGGCTACTGGCGGTCATCGCCGTCATCATCATCTGCATTGCGTGGATGTTTGGATACATGGACCTCAGGCGCGCCGGCTTCTGGATCATCGGTATCGGCGGAATTTTTGGCGCCACCGAGCTGGTCAACACCATCGTCGGGAAGTGAGCGCCATGGCGAACCTTCCAAGCCTCGAAGACGATACGCTGTTTCTCGCCTGCACTCGCCCGACAATGATCGCCGGCGTGACCATGGAGGCGATGGGCGTCAACATCATGCTGACGACCATCCTCTACATCACCGCGGGATCGATCGCCTTTGCGCTCACCGGCCTCGTTTTCCATGTCCTGTTTCGCGCCCTCGTCAAGCACGATCACAATATGTTTCGCATCCTCATCGCCTGGGTCGAGACCCGGGGTCGCTCGCGCAATGCCGCCTCTTGGGGCGGCGCGACACTCTCGCCGCTGGCGCTCGTCAGGCATTATGACGAAAGGGATCTCCGCCTTGCCTAGTATCGCAACGCTCCGGTCCCGCGAGCTCGGGCCGGAGACCTTCATCCCCTATGTCAGGCATGTCGACGAGACGACCATCGCGCTCGATTCGAGAGCGCTGATGACCATGATTACGCTCGAGGGTGTTTCCTTCGAGACCGCTGATGTCAGGGACCTCAACGGGCTGCACCGGAGCCTGAACACGCTCTATCGCAATATCGCCGACGAACGGCTGGCGCTTTGAACGCATGTCGTGCGCCGCCGCAACAGTGCCTATCCCGAGGGACGTTTCGCCAATCCTTTCTCCGACGGCCTCAATGCCAAGTATCGCGAGCGGATGGTGCGAGAAGACCTGTTTTGCAACGACCTCTACCTCACCCTGGTCTGGCATCCCGGCCGGGATGCC
>Ga0123341_1000362_pt1 | contig 26017 bp, 20 predicted proteins | sample Turbeapinknodule_FD_89959 | JGI IMG/M metagenome (GOLD analysis project Ga0123341, IMG submission 89959) | Root nodule microbial communities of legume samples collected from Mexico - Turtle bean Mexico pink nodule | ecosystem: Host-associated > Plants > Roots > Nodule | place: Mexico: Nepantla...
ACTTTCCTATTATTATTGTTAAGACTTTACAATGTTTATTTCAATCTAAGATGTTTATAAGACCCACATTTAAATAATTTTTTATTTCATTATTGAGAAAAAAATGTTTTTAAGATATAAAAATATATTTTTTATTCTCATAATTTAAATTCTTAAATTTTATATCATATCATTATATTTCAATAGAAATTTTTTGTAAGATCTAAATATTAAATTTATTTCCTTAAATATGATCTAAAAAAATTTAGAATGCAAGTAGTTACAAACATTTTTTTAATTAGCAACAAAACTATATCTAACACATTTAACAAAAGATTTTTTAAATATATAACTTTAGTCTTTATTATTCCATAATAATATAGGAACTTTTTTTTTACATTTGTTTGATTGAACACCAATTCAAACCACTCCTCTGCATAACAAAATGTATAATAATCCAGATAGTACTAAAGGGAAAGAAACAAAAACACTCTTGGACAATGAATTAAACTCTTGTCTTTCATCTTCTACAATTGTCTCTAATTTAACAAAATTTGATCTTCTTTGATGACGAGACTTTAAAACGAATGGTGCAACTTCATCCACATAGCACATGGATTTTGGCTTTCTTGTCATCATTTTAGATGATGAAATTGAAGTAATAACAATTGGAGAATGTTATATAAGAGAAGGTATTCAAATGATATTGAAGAGAGTAGTTAATGAATTGAATATGGTAGAGAATTAAGAAACTTGAGATATATAGTCGAGAGTGCTAGCTGTAAAGAATCTAAATATAATTTTGAACTAAAATTGGAGAACATATTGAAGATCCAACCATGATAAAATTTATTTCTAGAAAAAGTTAGCTTGATAATATTTCTTCCATGACAACTATATCTTTAGTGGCATATGTTAAAATAAGACTTTTATGATAAAGAGTCTTAAAAAAATTCCTTGAAGTTATATTCCTTGATTCAAGTGTTAAATTCTATTATTGGTAGCATTGTAACTTATTATTTTAAGGTATATCACTGGCCTTCTAAAGTATTTATAGACTTGGATTCGTAACTTTAAATGTTATGAAGACATCTAGAAAAGATGCTTGGTCTCAATTAGGCAAAGTTGAACTTGTAGTCCTAAAGAGGAAGGTGATCTTAGAGTATTCAGTTAGAAAGAAGAAAATCAAGTGTATTTACTTAAAATTACTTGAATTTTATCTAACAACTTTCAGTAGGTTGAAAACGTGGGTAAGGTTCATCACCCCCAAAAACCAAATTCTTGGTAGGAATACTTCTTCTTTTATGTGACATGGTAGCAAAACTTGGATTAGAGCTATTGAAGATCATTTTAGATGGGTGTTGGATTAAAGAGAGGATATTTTGTAATTGCATATGGTTGAAATTTTAGAGGAAAATACTTATCTTTTAAAGACAAATGTAAAGGATGTTTGGAATGGCCAATTTACAAGTAAATGTACAATATACAGGTGGGGACAATCGTTATTTTATAAGTCAATTTTGTGAGGATGAGTTAAACTTAAACTCACTTCCTAATATGGTATTAGAGTTTATCCTGACGAGGGGGCTTTTGTGTCACTCACTATCAGACCATTATCAGACCACCTACAAATATGTAATCTCGTGTACAATATGTTTATGCATCAACATAAAAGGAGTGTGTTGAAGATCCTACATCTACTAGAGATAAGACCAATTTACTATATATAAGTGGGGACAATCCTTACCTTATAAGTCAATTTTGTAAGGATGAGTTATGCTTAAACTCACCTCCTAAAATATATATTCTTACCAATGTTTTGGATGATATGAAGTTGGCGTTATTATCAACCTATGTGGACTAGGGTTGTAGATGGAATTATGTCTCATAAAGTTACGAATTGAAACAATGTGGGATCCATCTTAGTTCAGTTTGTCAACTTTGAGATGATAATTAGGAAAATATAAAACATTAATTTTACATTGCAAAAAAGTACAACTTATTTTTTTGTATTAGTTATAGGATGTCTTAAATTGTGTTATTTAACATCACTCTTTCTTAATGAGTGTTCTAGATGATTGTTCCAATTTTCAGGTTCTAGTAAAGAAAGAGACTATCATTAATATGGATTATTTGGAAGATGAGAAATGCTTCTTAACTTGCATATATCAACTTTATCCATTATTATTAGCAGTTGTGATCTAATGGGAAACATGTCTAAAGATATAATGGCTAATAGTGGAGTGGTCTTTGAACTTTGATTTATTGTGGTATTCAAGGTCATGCTAGAAAAGCTTAAAAAGTATTTCTTATGTTTTGGAAAGTGTCTTGTATTGGTTTTGTAAAGTGATGTTGATGGTGCAACTATAGGAACTTTTGGTTTGATAGTGAAATTCTTAGATATAATGTTAGTGAGTACATTGAAACTCTTCTTTTTTGGGTGTTGAGTTAGTTTTGAAATAAAAATTTGTGTGTATCATCTTGATTACTTAAATCACGATTGTTAATGGATATTTTTTTTTTAACTAGAATGTGATTATTCTTTGGTTGTCATTGTCTTTAAAAGTACTTTCATTATGTCATGAATAATAGAATGATGAACTTGTTATATGTGAATGTATAAAGCTATTAGTTATTTTGTTATCCACATTTATAAAGAAAATAACAAATATGTTGAAAAATTGACTAATATTGGATTGGACTAGTATTTCTCAATAAATCCATTTGGACTTCTAGAATATAAGTTTACTTAATTTTAAATGAGTTTGATGTGATCATCTATGGTTTGTTGGATTTATTTACATCTTTTCTTTTTATCTTTCTAATAAACTTTTCTCTAAAAAGCACATAATTAATGAAGTCAAGGTGTTAATCTAAACAAAAGAATCTAAATTCCAATTCAGATTAAAAACTAAGAAAACTAAATTACAAATTGTATTAATAGACTTATTTAGTTAAATTATTTACTTTAAATACCTGCCTTCGTGCCTACTTTAAAAGGATGAAAATATCTTTAAAAAAATGTATTATAGAAATGTAAAAGAGCATTATTGGTCCAAAATAAAATGAATTTAGATATTGTAGATAAAATGCAAGACTAATTATATATTATTCTATACATATATCATCTTAAGTTTACATCACAAACTCAATATTATGCTCTTATTTAAAATAAAAGAAACAATAAACGTAATATATACTCAACTTTTACCTATAATGAAAAGGTTTGTAATTATAAATTAAACAGTATAACAAATTGAATAATTTTATAGGAAGATTTCATAATGAGGCATCCTATGAATTAATTTGGTTTAAAAATATTCAAACTCCGTATGAAGTCAACAAGGTTACAACTTGCCCATGTTTGACTAAGGGAAGACCTAAAAACATAATGGATTTTACTAAGAATAACATCACTCTTTCTTTTCTTTACTCTTGTACATTTTCTTCTTTTACACACGTTCTTTTAACTCTTCCTCTCTTACATTCACGCAAGTACTCTTCTTCATCTCACCTTTCTGGTTCTTCTTCTTTCCCTCACTTAATTTATTTTCCATCCTTTTTTATTCAATTAAATGTCACATTCTCTCTCCTAAGGTGCAACATTAGATTTTTCTCAAGGAATTGTCTGTCATTGTGAACCTGGATGTGAACAGTAGGTAATAAAGTTCTAGACCATCCAAAGAGAAATCCACAATCCAAAATTGTAATTAATATATTGAAAATAAACTCTTATTTGTACAAAAGGAATCGCGAATTCTGGACCGCATGGAATGGAGAACAATACAGCCACTGGCGTTGTGAGGTTGCTAGTTCCTTAAATTTTCTACCAACATACAACTTCCAAGAAAATCAAGTTTTACCAACGAAATTAAAACTAAATTCTGCTGCAAATCATCAGCAGTCAGCAACAGAATAGATGAAGACGAAGGGTCCAACTTCTAAGCTTACAGGAATATTATCTTAAAATACAAGTACACCAAGGAATTATGATTTGGGCTTCTTTGGGTTATCCGAGTTTGATGTCTCAGCTTTCCTCTTAATTCCCAGAAAATGCTCTACCTGAAACAATTAAAAAATATTAACATAAACATCTGAAAAATATACCATAAAAGCTTAAACACGCCCTGAATTACCTTTCGATCACCAAGCATAGGTGTCAAGCCACCAGGAAGATCCTTCTCAACAGTTGCAAAACCACTTTTTGGGTCACTAGTTTGTCTGCCAATAAAAAATCAAACAGTCCCATACATTGGTATACCAACTAAGCAAAACAAGGAAATAAGAGAAGATAGAAGAAACTACACAAAACCATGCTTGCAATATTTACATAATTCCTTTGATATTTTCGAAGACTTTCGAAATTCAGTACAAGACCTTTAATTTTTACTGCCATCATATCATAGGGAAAATAATAAAAATAGGTTTCGTAATGCAACTCCTAAAACAATACACTGTTCCAACTTCCAGAGCAGTTAATCTGGAAACACTACAAAATGGCCAACCCCAAGAATGCTACGAAGGATCACAAAGCAGCAGACATACTAGATAGTGAATACAATACAAAAGGTGACCAGCATCCCGTGACAGTCCTATTGGGCCCAATCAAAGCAGTTTGACATTAACTCTAGTTACTTCTTAGCATGCCAAAATCACTTTTTGCCACCAACAATTTCTGTAAATTTTAAAATGGGTTCTGAAAGCTGGTAAGGGGAATAACTGGACTTTTTTTGCCAAAAAACTGAGATGAAAATTAAATGACAAGAAATGGACTGGCAATCTCATCATGAAAAAAGGAAAATACAAGGAATTAATAGAACTAAGTTATATACAATACAAAGCCTGCCCTCTATTCTAGATAAACAATCAAAGATACAGATCACTATATGCACCAGCACAAACTGGCCTTTACACCAAAATGAGACATGAATTAAAAGAGAGTACAGTGTTTTCAGACTATGGAAAGGAAATTATCTTAGTTTCAGATGCATGTCCCGTCATCCCAACAATAACTTTATCAGTAAATCACAAAACGAGACATGCTCCAAGTTTCTCATTTCATTTCATGCACACAGATTTTAAATTAAAACTTCAGGAATTATTGGTTTGCATAAAATTAAAAACATACCCTGGTTTAACATGACCACTAAGAACAAGATAGGGGGTCTGCAAACGGGCTTGAGCTTCCCTCATTCTCTCCACAGACAGTGATGGTGTATCTGAACTCTTCATTTGCTTCATCTTCAATTCTTCTTGATATTGCTTCATACGCTTCTCTTGCTTCATTTTTCCTGGTCCTTTACCGTGGAACTTATGAGAAATCATTCGAAAGGCTTCCTTAGGGGTCAACTGGAATCAACAAAAGAATAAGTCAAAGAAGGACGAGTGATGTTCCACAACAATTTGAAAACTGAAACTTGGAAAGAATTTACAGCTGATTAATAAATGCACTTATGATAGTAGCAATTTCAAGGTTCAGTTTCATTTTTATTATAATCACTGAGCACCCAAACCATGAAGAACTAGTTAAGGTAGATGTAGGGGATAGGAGGGGTAGATTGTGACGGCGGTGGTGTAGAAGTAGTGTCCACAGCTGTTGACAGTGGTGGTGGAGATGAATTAACAAGAGCAAGATCACTAATCATCGTTGTGGCTTCATCAAGCTCTGGATGGATACCATGAAGAAACTAAAACTAAGCTGAAAGAGAAAGGTTTATGTACACTACAAACAGTGTTGGCAATAGTTGACGGTGGAAAATTGCAAAAAGCTTAAAATCCACTATATCATATAGAGGATAATGCCCTCATCATATTTCTGAGAAGCTTGAAGATAAGAATTTTCTTCTCTAGTGACAGCAAATTAAATCAGTAATCAAGGTTCATTGTCTCCAATATCTCATTGTACGAATCATACCAATCCAGAGTATATCTCTTGGAAACAGGATCAACTCCTTCTTGCATGGTTACAAACTTCTTTCTTTAGTTCAATCCTTTCTAGGTACACTAATGAACTAAAGTTCACTCATTAAAGGTACACTAATGTACTAATGTACGACAATTACAATCTGAACTGTGCAATTACATACTTAATAATTGTCTTGTCAATGAATTTTTACTTCCCATTAAAGCGTTAGTTGATTCTCTTCATTCAATTGGTGAACCTTTTTCACTAAAAAACACCTCAATGCAATTCTAGAAGGCTTACCTCAAGAATGCGATTATGTTACTGCTCTAATAAAAAGTCGACCTGATGATATATTACTATTGAAGAGGTTGAACGTCATATTCTCAAATAAAAGAAAAGGATAAATCCAACAAACTTGCTCCACTTAATAAATAATTCTAGAATACAGATTTGATAAACCCAACTGCTGAATTATGTGGCATTATCTTGATGATCACGAATGTCAACTTTTAGATGAATTAAACTTGCATGTATTCCTGTAACTAAATTATATGAAGTTTTTTATATTCAACTTAATCATTGAGAACTCTCAACAAAAAGTTGAATTAATGAAATTCAATGTGTATAAAGCATTATCAAGTGACTGATCTTAAAGTTTGTCTAATTATTTTATTCCAAGGAAAACATATCAATGCAGTGATCCTGCACAATACTATATTGGTGCCTTTAAAAATTAAAATAAAAGGTAAAGAATGTGGAAAACTTACGATTCTCCCAAATTCATCAGTCCTTTCAATGCGAATCTCCCTTTTTTTCTGAGTTTCCTTCTCATCATCATCTACAATTCCAACCAATTTACTTTTCTTCTTGTCCATGTTTCTGCCACCCCATTCAATGCTTTCCTTAAGTGTCCCTCGCTCTTTAAGCAATTTCAAAGCACCTGACAATCCTTTCCCTACAGCAACTTCATGGATAGTTTCATCAGGAACTATTTCCTCTTTGTCTTCTGTATTGGGTTGTTCATCTTCATTAGTTTCTTGAACTTCGGTCCATCCACCAGCCACGTTAGTCTTTTCTTCATCAGGAACTATAGCCTCTTCATCATCATGCATGAAAACGTCTTCACTTTCTGGTTTACGTGCCTCTGAAAAGTATAAAGTAACATACCTAAGTTATATCTACTATCACCTTCCCCATAATACACTGTATGGGCAACCACTTCCAAAATGCTTACAAAGAATTTACAAGTCGGAGCACATACTGTACTCAACATAAAAATGAAAGATCACATCACGAACATTCAAATTATTATTGTCATTGACATAGATGTAATGGAATAAATATTATATAGAAGATAGCCAACAATCACCAGAATTCTAGCAATCCAAATGGAAATAAAAAGAAAACTGATCCACTTTTACACTTAAACAGGACAGTCATACTCATGAAGTAGTATGAAATTCATTATATTAGAAACCACAAATAAATCAGAATTACCTTCATCAATGTGGAGACCCCAGACAAATTCTTCCATCTCTGTGAAGACCACCTTGTTTTCTCGTGACTCTCCAGCCGTAGGGTTTTGACTATCAGTCTCATTATCATGATTAGAAGTAGCAAGCAACGCGATAGCTTGAGGACCAGATGCCCCTCCTTCTTCATGCTTTTTAAGAGCTAATCTTCTTGCTTTCTCTAAGGATTTACGAAGATCCTCATCATCATCTACAAAAGCTGGAGTTTCATCATCTTCTGTTTTAACATTGAGAGTTTGTTCCCGCAGCAATTTGGAGGCTTCATCTGCTTTAGCATAAGCAGACTGGTAAGCATTACTTCTCATCTTAGCATCTAATCTTTCTTGCTCTTCTTTGATAGCTTGCCTCCTCACACTGCTCCGAGAACCCAGGTCACCAACACCCAATCCTGAAGAAACAGCTTCAGCTTCAAGGGCCTTAATGTCCAGCTTATCTTTCTTCCGCAAGGATTTTTTCTTCTTAGGCTTCTTAAATTTTAGCATTTCTTCATGAGTATAGTAATCTGATGATACCTTTCCATATGAAGTAAGATCTTCAAAGGTATTCGTGGAAACACCTGATAACCTTCTTCGCAGCTGGAAGGTAGAAAAAGATACCCCTCAGGAAAAAATGAAAAAAGCAAAACAGATAAAAAGAATGTCCATCACAATAGGAAGAGAAGAACAGAATGGCCATGACAATATTTCATAAAACAAAAGCATAATTAACCTCTTCAAGTTTCTTCTCAGCTTCACCTGAGAATCGTCCCTTTTCATCCAAAGTTACACCCTGAATAGAAGAATCTAATGAGTACATGAATTCACAAAAACTACCCTACTCATCCTTTTTTTGGAATGTAACAAGAGTAGCAAACCTCTTCTGCAACTGGATCATCATATTGTGGCAACATTTTCTTCTCCGAGAAGGGATCATCATTGAACCTGAAATTGAGAGAACAGTCTTAATACAAATTCTTTCTTTTTCATTAGTTCATTTTAGTTTATATCCCATTATTTCACTAACAGATTCAAAGCAATGAGAACGTCTTACTTATCATCATAAACACCAGTTTTCTTTTTTGCCGCTTTATAAGCCTCGTCTCGTTGTTTCTGCTCTCCAATTTCAATGTTCTCGAGCATATCAACATCTGCCATGTGAGAACAAAAACTCTAACTAAGATGTGTCACACACTTCAAACTTACACAAACTGTGCAGCAAGCAATTGTACCTTCATTAACATCACCATCAGCAAGTATGGGCTGATCTTTAATAGTTAGAACTACTGTACCGCCTTCCATAACTTTATCAAGGCCATGGAGAACTTTCAGCCCCGCCAAGTTCTCTGTCAGATATTCAATATACAAGTATATTTTGTCAACCAGATTATCAACAATCAAACAAAGATTCATAACCCTCCAAGAACTTAAATGCCCTAAGCTGTTGGATATAGTGTTTTAACTTTTAACAACAGTTTTTCAGGTGGCATTGGACATCATCAATACCAATCAGGTTGTTCGTCAACCATAGTTGTCCATATCAAATGGTGGCAAAGTGTTCGACTAATCAACTGCTATTGTAGTATAGTGGATAGGTGAATGCCCGCACTATAAAAAATGCAATGGATAAATTGCATATAATTTATACAAATGGTAAAATACATATATAATCTAGATATTCTTGATTATATAGTATATACTCCTTATTTCTATCATTATAACAAGTTTCTTAGCCATTTATAATAAATAAATCTGATTCAAATGGATTTGTTGACTTTGGTGGTCCAGGTGGTTTTACATTTTGACCATAGTCACCAACCTAATTTGTAGGACATGCACAATGTAGAGTACAAGTACACATTGGCCAATGCAGACATTGATAGAATACAACTGGAATTTTAGACTTAGGTCCCACATAGAATAGAAAATTACAGCAGAAGCCAGAGTTTTAACAGAGAATCCAAAGAACTTTCAAATTCACTCTCTAACTAGCCCTATTTTCATACAGAACGCATCATATGCAAAAAATTAAATAAACAATTCTATAAAACATAATAACTAATAACCATCAGATCATACATAAAAATAAATGCTCCTAAAAATACATTACTGAACCTAATAACCGTATGTTATCACACCAGACATAGAATAATTGCTCATATAATCTGCCACAAGGCAGATTCCTACACCTCTTTCTGGAATAAACCTACCAAAAAGGTTAGTTAGGCATGAATCTGCCAACAGATCATCCAGTCAACTGAATTTCTCAGTTCCATCAGCCACGCTGACAAGTCTCCCATTATACACACAAATAGCTTTATTTATTCTTATTGCCAAAAGTTTAACCAAAAGAAAAGAAAGACTCACGAGAGAGAGAGAGAGAGGAAAGAACAATCAAAAGATAAGAAAGAGGATTTATAATCTGTTGAACAATCAGTCCAACAATAATTTCTACAAAAAAATAGTTTGTGTTTCTCCTGTTTTTATCCTTGTAGTTATTCCCTCACTAGAAATAAGTCATAAAATCTAGATGTTGATTTTGAAAAGACAAATTAAGATGAAATGAAGGGAAGAATTTGCATTTCTGAAAGAATTTCCTCTTTGCCACTACCAGCAATGTTGGATACTTCATTAGTCCCAGTTAGAAGAATTTCCTCCACCAAGGTAATTAGGTATTTGGAAACAAAATGCTTTTTGGAAAATAAGTTAATGCGAAAAAAATAAGATGGGCAAGGGAAAGATGGGGATGGCGCAAAAAATGCAAGTTTCACCTATAAAATAATATGTCAACAGCAGCTAATGCAACTTGAAAAGTTTTAGCTTTTATGAAGTTAATTATAAAACTTTACGACTACAAGGACTTTAAAGTTTTAAGCTGCAGGGAGCTTATAAAGAATTATAATGAAATAACAAGGAGCTACCCATTGATTAAATGCCTAACTTTAGTTGTGAATATAATTAGTATAATGGTGTTAAAAGTAATTGTGCTTAAAGAGTAGTAAAACTTTTATTATTTATTCTTGACACTTCATTTTAATAAGAAATAAAGAAAAAATCACCATTAATGAAAATATGCCAGCTCATTGCATAAAAATATGAATCTTTCATGTTTTATTTAATTTGAATATACATCTATTGTATAATCTTTCATATTATTATGCAACACAGGAGTAAAGTCATAACATTTATCAACCCCAAAAGTTTCTAGCTGTTCTTAAAAGTTATCCCAAAACCTCTAACAATAAATCGGGAATTCAAAAATAATTTCTTTGGACAATAGGTGGGGAAGGGAGGAAAAAGAAACGGAGAAATTTACCAGTGTGTTGGGCTGTATCCTCATCGTCACTTCCCTCTACTGCAATGTTGTCCTGTGAAGTTTTTAGCATGTTGTAATGATTACATCTTTAAACTGGGAGAAACAGTATCTTACAGATCATAAAATATAGGTACAACATGAAGTTGGGGAAAACCTGCTCCTCAAAAATCTTTGAGAGCTGCAATGCTTTTTTCTTTTCTATCTTGCGGCTTTTTGTAACCCATGCTGAAATCTCAGAATCGGCTTCAGACTGTTTCTTTGTCCTTGATTCTTTCATACTGTCCAAAATAAGAATATTATCAAAACATAAAAGTCTCATGCTTTCAAGTTTTAAGCCTAGAAATGTAGTACTAAGAACACAATCATCAAAATATGCCAGTAAGTTGACAGCAGAAATGCTAGCATAAAAAAAGCCAAAATTTAAATAACATTATGTTATGTTCGGATGGAGGTAAGGGGAAGGAGGGGGATATGTAACTAAAATCCTTGTTTAGAAGATTTTTAAGGAGGCAAATTGAGAGATATGTGATCCTCTTCCTTTCACCCCAAGGTGAAGGATTACTTTTATTTAAGAGACATTTGCTTAAAAAATTAACGAAAATAATATCTAATTTTTTTCAATTAATCATATGTTCTGAAACAAAAACTGAAAAGGGAAACATTGCTTTCTAAGAAACTAGAGAGAACCTTATGGTAGGGGTAAAAAAAAGCTCCTAAAGAAATCATAACATAATGGCATTTCATTTTTAAAACATATCCAAACAAACTAACAAGAGGGATGGCGACTTCCTTCCTTTAATCTTAACTACAACACCTAAACAATAGAAGCAAGCAAAAGCTTTCCTTACTTAAACATCCAAACAGTGGGAAGTAATTCTACATCCACCTCCTCCAATTCCTTTCCCGTCTGCACGAAAACTTTAAAAAAATACACAAGTTTCTAATATCCTACCCTAATGAAATTGACACAAACTAACAAACCAAAACCATCGTACCCAAGATCAAATAACTAACTAGCTCCTAATTAACAATTAAACCAGAAACCTACATCATTCTCTCAGCTAATAAACAAATAAATAAATAAGTTTAACAAAGTATAAGCTCCTGTATTACAAACCTAAATTCGAAAGTTCTGAAACAGAAATTCGAATACAAAATAACGCAATGAAAACATTTATCAAACACCTTAAAGGCAGACACCAAACCCTAGATGGGAACGCAAACTCAGGCGGTGAAGAACCGAATTCGCGAATTTGAATAAACAAAAAGAAAAAATATGATGAATTGAAATTGAGAATGTTGAAAAAATATGTTGAAACCAAAGTACCTTGAGAGAGCTTTCGAATTGAAACGAAACCTTCGGGTGCGAACGAAAACAGGCTTTGGTTCAGTTCAGAATTTGGGTGTCACTACTGACGCTCGAAACGCAGCGTTTCGTCTACCAAAGGATGTTGTTTTTGTTCAGTGGGAGGAGGAACGAAGACAAAGTTGCTTTGTAAAATCTCCTTGAAAATTTTACCCTTTAATAAAAAATAATTTTAATCAAATAATATATATTTTAAATTGCATTATTATTATTTTAATTAATTATTCATGAAACTAATGAAATACATGTATTAACGTTATAAAAATATAAATATACATACTTGAAAGGTATGTATCTTTAAAAAGGAGTTGCAATTACCTATAGCGTTATTACATTCATAATGTCTCAAATTGTAAAATAGATAAAAAATTCTTTTATCTTTATTATAAAATAATACTTACATACAGATGTTCTAATTATTTGTTCATAAACTTTAATTTTTGTCTCATTCTTACATAATAATTATATACTATAGAATAATTATATATTGTGTAGAAAATATGTGGAAATATTAAGTAATAGACTATTTGTAAAAAATCTTAAAATTAATTTGCAACTCTCTCATTCTTTAGTTAATGCATTACAATATATATGCAATGAATAAGGATAACGGGAAAAAATATTTACTCTTTAATTTTTATATTGGTTTGTTTCATAGTGTATATTATGTTGGGTTCTTAATCGACTGAGTAAGTTTCACTCTCTAAAGTACTACGCTAAATTATAATATTATTAAAAAGCAACTATTTCTAGTTAAAAACTTGAGTATTATTTGAACACTTGTTCATTTTTTTGTTAAAAACTCATGTATTGTTTGGAACACAATTATTCCTAACTAAAAACTGAATATTGTTCAGACATTGGTCACTCTTGGCTAACCCAATGAATATTATCTAGATCGCAGCCACTTATAGCTAAAATAGAGTATTCTTTGGACGACAGACACTCTTAACTAAGACGTTGAGTATTTTTTTGGAACATAGACATTCATTGTTAAACAAATTGGTTTGTATAAGAATGTGATCACAAAGATCAAAATGGTTTGTTTACTATAAAGTGTTAGTGTCTTACCGCGTATACAAATATATGAACTTTTTCTAGTTTGTTATATGAACACTGCAATGTTCACTATAAAGTTTTTAGGGTTACAAAAAGATTTTGACAGTGTTTTGGCACTTAACAATTGATCACTTCTTTATCTTCTTCAAAAGATAGCCTTATATGAAGCTTGAAATAAAGAGTCATAAATCTCTTTCTGATTGTTGAGAGTTTCTAAACTTGGATAACTTCATATTCTTCCTCTAGTGTACTCCATGAAGCATTCAATGTCAATATCCACTTCAAGCAACATCCTAAGTAACTGACAATACTTATTAGCACTAGGTCTTCTCTGGAGTTTTGGTTGCTTAAGTGACAAGTGAATGCTCGAGCTAGAGATACATGGTAAAAATTCTCTCTCTTTAGAGTTTCGTCGATCAAGTGAAAATATACTAATGTTGAAGTGATATTTGAATATTTGGTTGAGAAAGAAGTTAAGATAATTTTCCTTCCTTTAGAAAGATGGGGCTCAAGCAAGAATATCTCACTCAAGTGACCATTCTCGTTTATAAGATTCAAAGTTTACTTAATTTCTTTAATTTATAGGAAAGTATACGAAAACTATTATGTTTGGATATTGAAAATAATATGAATGAATGGAATTGGTTAAGAAATTACTTGATTGGATGACAAAAAAATATTTTCAGCAAGATGTAGTTTGTAATGTTAAGTATAAAAATTCATTCATGCAAATGAGATATTGGCTTCATCGATATTTTGAAACTGAAGGAAGTTCTTGCACTATATTTATAAGATTTTGTGCAAAGAACTACCCAACTTATGAGACTAAGACTTAAGATTAAAATTGGATTTTTAAATTTTTGTATTGAGTCTTGTATTTGTTTCTATAACTTTTATAATTACTTTTAAGGACATTATTTTCTATTAGTTAATTTATGATCTATTGGAAGGACTTGATTAGTGGACAAACCTAGTAATCGTATGTCCATCTTATAAATAAGTTTATGTTAAATTTTGTAATAAGTTTAAGACTCATTTTCAACAAAATCTTATGCTCGTGAGAGAAAATTCTTTAGGTTATATAGTATAACATTTTGATTTTTTTTAATCTTTACATTGTTAATTTAAGGAGACAAATATTCCTCGACTTATCATCATTTGTAATTGTGGTTTCTTCTTCATTTTGTAATTTCTTTTCATATTTTTTATTTTTTATTTTTCGGTGAAAATTGTCATAAATGATTCATTCTCTCTTATACTTTATTAGGCTATAAAAATGGTACGGATGAATTAGGAGTTAGTCTTTGATAAGACATGCTTAATTATGCACATTTGTGAGTATTCCATGAAGTCTCAAATTATTTTGATGTCATAGAAGATGAAATTGAGAATTTATCGTAATAGCGAGTCATAAGTCTAGCGTAATTTATAATGTTATTAGTTTGTTTGGATTGAGAATGATTAATAATGTAAAATGTGATTATTGATGCACAATTATATATAATATATTACCCATACTTCCTTCTTATCATTTTAGTAAATTTTTAACAAAATATTTTTTTATTAAATATATTAGATTATTAATGATATTTATATGAAGCAGTAGGACAAAATTAAAATAAAGGTTTCATTTAATAAGAAAATTTCCTTTGATATATATTTATCAAGATTATATTCAATAATGTATATTAAATATATAAATAACATTCCTCTTACTAATTATATATGATATACAGTTTGTTAATAACGAAAAGTTGAAAACTTTAAACAGAAAGTAATATTTTTTATTGAATGTATACCTTTTTAATAGTAATATTGTTTTATTATCAATTCTTGAAATTCTTCTGTATACTTATTAATATCGTCTCACCTAATAAAAAATAATTTATATATTTTTGTCCTTCAATTTATCAAGACACTTTTTAATAATAAAATTATGATGAAACATTATTTTTCAACATGTCTAATATAATCTCGCATCATTATTTTTTTTTAAAAGTTTTTAATCATACATAATCTAAATTAAATCTTTTTAAAGATTACTTTGATTTGGATTTGATTTTTATTTTTATAAATTTAAACCAATCAAAATCAACGACAGTTAATTCGTTTTTATTTTCTCTCACATTCAATTTAAAATTTCCCAGTGGATACTCTAATAAGTTATCATTTAATTATACATTATCATATATAATAAATAATTATGATTTAAATATTTTTAGTTGCTTCAAATATGATTCCACATACTTTTAGGTCTTGTAAAAATATTTGTTAATTTTATATTTAAAATTTTCCTGATTATCATATTATATATTTAAATCATTGTAAAAAATCTTAATTTTTATAGATTACCGTTTAATTTGTAATTTATCTTTATTCAAATTAAACTAAAAAAGCACACAAAAATAACATCTTCACTCTGAGTCTGATTTTCACTCTCCCGCGTAGCCAGTGCTGTCGCCAAACCCCGCCGCCGCCGCCGCCGCTTCGCTCCGCCACCTACGATTCCGCCGCTTTGCTCCGCTGCCTCTTTCTTGGCTTAACTGTGAAACAGAAACGACGCGCTCAGAAGAACTCTTCGAATCGGAAGCTTTTCTCTGCGGCAAAGTGGTCACAACTCACGTTTCAGGGTAAAATTTCTTTCAACTATCCCAACTCACTTTTCCACAACCATGATAATGGTGCTTGTCATATTTGGATAAACTTGTAAATACTTTTAGGAAAAAGAAATTCGAAGAAAAAGATGAAATATATCTCTCCAAAAACTAATATCAGCTTATAGATGAGTTAACTATTATCTTTTGAAAAGATAATGCGAAAAAAATTCCATGAATTGATTAATTTATGCAGTTTTGAATTTCCAGAAAGTTACATATTGACACTCCCTTCCCTTGTCATGATCGCCTTAATCGATAAAAGTTGTATCAATTTAAAAAAAGTAGTGAAGGTTTATGATTTGTAGTTTCAGAAGTTTTAGAACTTCCTTTTTTATAGAAATTAAAAGAAAACTGTCGGGATATTTTTTAATTCTAGTAGTTTGGTTGAATAAAATGGTTAAATTATTGTGTTCCATGATTTATCTTTGCAGGTCCTTCTTTTGCGTACTGGTGACAAAGAATTTGTTCACCTGAGTTGCATAGCTGTACAAGCATCATCAGGTTCTACTTAGCTGGAAGGTATGCATTTGTCCCTTTTATTGTTATTATTGGTTGTGACAGGTGACTGGTTATCTCTATTTATGGTTAGTTAGACAATGTGGGGAATCTGTGAATTGGGGATTGAGAAAATCCCTATGATATATACACATAAAAGAAAGGATACTATAAAATTTGCTAGTTTTGGTTTGCCTGTACTGTTTCCTATGGACAAATGACAATATTAGTTATTAAACCAAGCTGATAGGAGTGTTTAAGTATATTATGTTTACCCTATTTCTACATGCCCTGTTTCTAGTTCCTTTTGGACTATGGCAGTGTTAGTTCAATTCTGATAGGAACCTTTAATTATGCTAAAGGTTTCTTTATTTATGCTTCACAGCATAATTTTGTGTCTATACAATGTAAAATTGTAAACTAATGTTTTTTTAATTTGCTTAGTTTGTCACCATGGTTGCTGAAGGAACCAAAAGGCCTCAAATACTACCACCACCTCGTACAATCAACGTGCATAAATATGCTGAATCCCGTGCTGTTGAGCTCGAGAGTCTTCAATCTATCATAAGAAATAGAGTAAACAATGATTATACGGCTCGGAGGAACAAGAGGAGAAGAACAACTGCATTTGACAACCAAATTGCAAGGAAAGGGTGCAGAAGAAAGAGACAGAAACTGGGTATAGTTGGCAGCGCTCTTGCTAAATCAGGTGTGGATGAGGATCAACTAAAGAAGCTTCCTCGGCGTGTTCGTCGGAGATATGAACTTAAGAACAACCCAGAGAATGGCTTTTGCACTTCTGGGGATGGAACCAAGAGGCTGAGAACTCATGTTTGGCATGCAAAGCGGTTTGCTATGACCAAGATTTGGGATTACCATCTTCCTTTGTGTCTCCAAGGAAGGTAGGTTTTTGGGTTAAAAGGAAACGTATGAAAGAGTCAACAGGGAACTTGAAGCTAATTAATTTAATGGTGTAGGGTTGTTTGAGACTTTCATTTTGTTGGGATTTGCTTGAATTTATTATGGAAACCTGATGCAACAAGCACGAATGTTTTATCATTTCCTTGGAAACATTAACAAGGATTTTGTTTGTGGTTATGCAGAGGGAAAGGTTCAAGGGCACTCTTGAAAAGGCTCAAACAAGGGGTGCTTGTACATGATGCAAGCTATTGCACTGCTATCCAATTGGAGGGTCCGGAGGTAGTTTGTTTTAGTATTTTTGTTGGAAATTTCTTCCTTTTCATTGTTATGCATCCGAGTCTAAGACTTTCTAATGCGTTGTTCTCTGATTGAAACATATTGAAATGCTTGCTCGAAACAATTATTGTTGGCTCTCAGCCCCAAAAAGTGATGGCTTAATTTTCTGTTTTATTTAAGGTTGACTATTGTATACAGGATTCATTAATGTCGGTATTAAGATTGGTACTAGAACCTTCTCCAGCATCAACACATCCTGAAAATCATGACGACTCTGTTCTCTCCGGTGCAACCTATGGAATTGCAATGGTTGGTAATCTATTTCTGACTCCAACTGCCAGTTTGGTTTAGTTAAACTAAAAAAAATTTCGTTTCTTTACAGTTGCATCAAGTTGGAGGTCCCATTTCTCCTCCAATTGCTCCTGTGACCTATATATGGCAACCAACTTCCCAACAAAATATAAGTACACAGCTAGATGAACGAAATCATTATACTTCTTTTGGACAAAATGGTATCAGTAATGATTCAAACAAACATGATGTTGAATTATGTGAAAAATCAGACAAAATGGAGCATGGTTCTTCATATAGACACCTTTGGGTGTGGATACATGCTTCTGCCTTTGAAGAAGGATTTGATAATCTAAAAATTGCCTGTCGGAAAGAGGTTCACTTTCTTTCTCAGCTTACATGGTCCTTCCTGTTGTACTTTTTTCTTCGTAGTGTCTGTTATAAAGCCAAAATCAGAGTCTGATATTTCATAAAGAAAGGATTGGGAAAACAGTTGTTTCAATGATTAAAGTACAAACAAGAGTATTTTCCTTCCAAACAAAGCTAATGTTCTTTTCTGAATTGCTAAAATGCTGAATGGGGGATCCTACTTCCCTTCTACTATTTAAACTAGCTCCCTACCTGCTGTTAATCAATTCTAACGAATTCTATAACTACACTATTTACTCTGCCATATTTTCCTTTATTTTTTCTGTCGGCCTTCACAAGTTTGTCTATCAATGTGTTATAAATAATCTTAATTTACACTGCTATTGTCCATTTGAAAGGCTTTCATTTCATGTCAGTGCTGCATTTCATTAACCCAGTGAATGGGCATGGTTGGGTCATGGAACATAATTTGCATTTACATCTCAGCTTGATAACTTGTCATTATTTCTTTAATGCTGTAACTTCATATGAAAAGGTTTTTGTTTAAAATCACAATCTTATTAATCATCCTAGGAAACTGTTTAAATGTAGAGATTGGAAAAAATGTTATGTTTCAGATTAAAATTCTATTAAGATGAATCACTAATTTGGTTGGTGTTGCTTGGTCAAGGTTTAATTTTCCTGATGAAGTTGAAAAATTAAAAATTGTAAACTGTATATAAACTCACTCGCAATATATTTATTTTATTCAGATGGAGAAGAGGGGCATATTAATTAATTGCTTTTCCCTTGAGGGTCAGCTTGCAAAATTAGAATTAATTGGATCAGGGACATTTCAACTTCTTCAAAAGATACTGCATCCAGTTGGAGGGTTCGTTGTTTAATTTTGGCAAAACATTTCCTTTTTTTAACATCAGTGATCCAAGATGGCTTATTTTTCTTCTTGGCTTTAGTATTTCAGAGAATCATTGGCAATTAAAGAAACACATGGCTATTGAAGAAGAGTGTATTTCTCAGAATAGAAATTCAACCATACTGAAAAATGGAGAACATTTTTCTTCTTGTGCTATATTACCTCTTAATGTTAAGGATCCTCGAGAATTGCCATGGAAGAGGAATGTTGTTCCAGTGGAGCCCATTTCAACTAAGACTTCGAGTGATGCATCTGAAACAAAATGCAAAGAGCTTGCTGAACTGGGAGGAATTTTGGAAGAGAATAAAGACTTATCTCCATTATCACTGTCAAAACTTGAAGATAGCCAGTCTAATATTGATGATCTATGGTATGCTACCACCAGAGGGCTGAGGCCCCCAGTAGAAGACAGTGTCCTTTCCAAGGAGAAACACCATGAACGAATGGTTAATTTCTGCATTGATGATATAGATTCTGGAGAGGCCAATTCTTCAACCAAGGTGCAGTGCTCGAGATCTTGCCCTATTCTTCTTTTAAAAAATGATATGAAGGAATTGAGCATAGGGTAACTTCTTTAATCTATTTTTCCTTTTAATTTTTTGAATTTACTGATATTGTTTCCGAACCTATATCTAGTACTGTTACTGTTGAAAACAAACAATAGGTATTTGTGATCACCTGCTTAAGATTATAATACAAGAACAATAATATGACAAACATATCTCAATTTAAATTTTAATGCCCTGCTGAGATTGGACATGATTCCTTACAATGCATTGAATATTTATGTCAAAACCTTCCTTTATATACTATACAATGAATGCTTCTGTGATTTGCTTATAGATGGTCCGTTATACTTCCCTTAAGTTGGGTCAAAGCTTTCTGGATTCCACTCATCTCCAATGGGGCACATGCAATAGGTTTGCAAGAGAAGCACTGGATTACATGTGAAGTGAGTATTTGCATTGCATCCCCTACTGCATAAAAATGCAAATTTTCTGCCTTTTGTTGTAACTAATAAATATTTTTCTCTTTATCCAGATGGGGCTACCACTTTTCCCTTCAGATTTCCCAGATTGTAAGGCATACTCTTGCTTAATGGAATATAAAGATGCTGCCTTTAATAAAAAGGAAGAACTTCGTCCTCCATCCATAAGGCAATTGAGAGTTCCCATCCAACCTCCATGGGGTATTGTTTGCATTACTTTTGAAAAAATGATTAGTGCAATGGAGACTTCTAATCTTTCAACCAGGGAAGATTTGACCAACACTAATTCATTACCAAACCCTTGTCCCGGTAGCTTTAAAATCTCAAACTCTGATTCTTGGGGTAATTCATTTGATGGAGCTGTAGTTAGGACTGGTTCTATGCTGACCACTTTCCTCCATGAAACCAAAGTTGGTCAGTTGTTATTGTTTCCTTATGCAGCAGATGGAGAGGCTAGAATCTCCAAGTTTATTAATGGAGAACTAAAGCTTGATCCAAGGTATAAAAGCTCTGACATATATGACCATAAGCCATGTTTTGTAAGAGTTCATCTTCATCCATTCAAGGAAGGATGTTTTGAAGAGGGTGCAGTTATTTGTGCACCACATACTTCTGATATATTTTTATGGACTAAAAGGTAATTAATATTGAAATTATGAATTCCTATTTTATTATTCAGAATAATATTTTCTTTTGGTTGGATATGATCCATTATTCTAGTAAATTTTGCTGTTGATTTAGCCAAAACCTATGTTTTGTCATGGTCAAGGTAATAGAATATGATGTGCCAGTGTTATTTCAAAGGAGTTATTTTTCTTTTGCCACTTTCTCAATTAATTATAGGCTGTGATTCGGTAAAAAATAGCAACTAACAAAGCAACATTATTTTTATGGTTCATGCAATTCAGATGGAATCTTACAAATGGTTCTATACATTGTATAGTTTCTGTGGTTTTACCGACTCCTTCAAGTACAAGATAAAGATGAAATGATTCATTCTTCTCCTTGCTTGGAAAAGATATTAAAATTTAAACTTTAGTGCAGACTAATATAAATCTTTTAAATATAAGTATATATGTTGTGTATATTTTGCAGTTCAGAGAGAAGTGAAGAGGGACTTCAAATGTCTCAGTCTGCAATGCGATTATACTTCAAAGAACATTCCTCTGGTAGATGGGAAATGCAGATACCAGATGATGCAATTTCTAGAAAATCTCACCGGTGGCCTATTGGCTTTGTCACAACAGCTTCTGTTCAAGGAAGGTTGTAAAATCTTATCCATTTTTTACTTTAATCATTTACTAGTCTGTGCAAAATATGTACAAGAACATTAAGTGTCTCACTGTAGAGAGAATCTTACCGAGTACAATGTCATTCATTGCAGCAAGAGTCTTGTAGCTGAGGGCTTTTGCGAGGCTGTTTTACTATCTCATTTAAGAGAAGAGCAGTGGAAGGAGATGCCTATGAAACAGAGAAGGAGGGAAATATACGTACTTGTCAGGAATTTGAGATCTACAGCATATAGACTTGCTCTGGCCTCTATCGTTCTTGAGTATAAGGAAAATGACATTGGATTCTTGTAAAATGTTTTTATGCTGGACTGAACCGTGCTACTTACATTTCTAGAGAGCCGAATAGGCAAAATTTTCCTTACCAGAAAAGAGGAAAGCGAAGAAGATTTCTTGAACTTTTATGTATCTTATGTATAATCTAGACATTTGAAATTATCCATTCCTGTAAGTACTGCACTTTGGCCCTGCAACTTGTTCATTAATTTTAGTAAATGTTACTAATGTTATGTAGTTGTTTTGTTGCTGTGATTCTATATCGCATTTGACTTTTGAAAGGCTCATGAGTAAAGGGATCAATCAGAATGAGGGCCTCTTTCATGCTCTTAAAACATTTAATCTGAACTCACAAGAGGGACTGTTTCTTCCTGCACCTCCATATCTTCTTCTGCCACCTCCATACACAACATGAAAATACATTTTTATCTTTCTTGTGTCATCCCCATAGACTAGTTTCCGGATTATATAATCCATAACACATTTGAAAAAAGACATCCGGATTACATAATCCGGAAGCTAAATAAGACTTCTGGATTATGTAATTCAGAAAGTAATCATGCATCTGAAAAAAGATTTTTGGATTACATAATTCGGAAGCTAATTATAAATTTGAAAAATGACTTTCGGATTACGTAATCCAGAATATTATAGAGGGACATTTTTGAAAATTCAAAAATATATGGAGGTGAGAGAAGAAGGTATGGAGGTGCAGGAAGAAATAGTCCACAAGAGGAATTTCATTCTATCTTCAAAATTGATTTTATAAGAGGAGTTGACTTTCTTTTATAGGGAGCATGGAGCATGTCATGATTTTGAAGAGGAAAAACGCGTTAAGCTAAAGTTAACTCAACTAAATTTATATTTAACAATTAATTTCTAATTAGTTGTGATTTCTTAAAAAAACACATTATAGTTCCTAAAATTAATGAAAAATTTATGTATAGATATATGTGTGGTTCATATTTTTTTTTTTTAATGTTTGTGGTTAATGGAATTGAATTATTTTTGATTGTTAATCAAAATGTTTTTTTTATATACGTTTTTCATTTTTCTTATTTTGAAAATTTATTTTAATAATTTACTTTTGTATGTATTATTTGTGTGGACACACAAGTAGATATTAGTACATGTGCATGAGACACATTTTAAAACACTACAAGTGAAAATATATTCGAAAATTTGCCCCAAATTATTAATCTTTCAATTTTTTTCTCTATTTTAATTTTCAAAATTATCAAGAATAATGCGTTTTATCTAGGATTTTTTTTAAATTAAATAAAAAATTGTATAATTAAAATTTCGTTGGTAAAGATGTGTAAATGTTTTAAAAATTATTTTATGATGTTAGAGGATTGCTAATTCATTACCATGGGATATGACTCGAGAGAAGAAATTTTGGTTCAAACTAATAGTTCAACTAAATGATACACAAACAATTATCCAAAGAGTAGTTGCACCACATTCTTACTAGATTCATTATGAATGAACCAAGCTATCTATGAACTCTCTAATATTCATATGTGAACTTCCACCCTCATCAACTGACTTTGCTGCCAAATTCTTCCATTGCATGGCTTTTTTCTTGATCTCTTTTCCTATCTCAGTCTCCATAATTTCCTTTATAGCATGCTTCAAAGCTTCCCCTCTGAAAACCCCTTTGTCATCAGGTGAAACTCTTAGGCCTATTTTCCAAATATCTTCAATAAGCTTTGCATTTGTGGTTTGGTCTGTCCATTGTGGCATGGCAATCATTGGAACTCCTAAGCTCAAAGCTTCCAATGTGGAGTTCCATCCACAATGTGTCACAAAACATCCTACTGCCTCATGTTCCAACACTTTCAATTGAGAGCACCATGTTACCACTAAACCATTCTCTGAGTTTCTCTCAAACCCTTTTGGAATCTTTCCCATTTCAGTAGCCCTAACCACCCACAAGAAGTTGCAACCACTCTCTTGCAATCCAAAAGCTACTTCCTCCATTTGCTCCTCACTTAGGGTTGAAAAGCTCCCAAATGAAACATAAACTATGGACCCCTTTGGCTTCTCATCCATCCATTTCACACATTCTTCACTCTTGAAGAGACTGAAGCCATACTCATCATCATCTTTATCTCTTTTGTCAAGAAACATAGATGGTATAGTTGGCCCAATTGTCTTCAACTTTGGCCAGATCTTCATCAACCAATCTGCTACCTGCAGAATATTTTGCAGTCTTGTAGGTGAAGGTGTAATAAAAAGAGTGCATCATTAACTGGTATATTGAAACTATCAGGCTTACAAGTTTGTCACAAATATTAGATCTAATAACAATATCTGTGGTTGGACATGGAGAACAATAAAACCATTTTGATTCAGTTTAGGAAAAAAGAATCATCATAATGCAACTAGTTACACTGCCATTTCAATGCTTGACTTGAAAATAAATTTATATCCCTAGTAGAAATGCAATTTCTGACAAATATGCATAACTTTTTATGAAGATTTTATGATATACTCGTGGGATGAAGAAATCTGATATCAGTGAACCATAGGATTTATTGGAAATAAGCAATTTGGAAACTTTAAACATTGGTTTGTAAATTGATTTCATTGCAACTTTCATTTGTTTAAAAAACTTCCACTTTTTAAATCTATTTAAACAATTTAAGTCTGATCTCTCAATTTTTCCACTGATTTTATTCTTGGTAAACTTTTAATTTTTTTTTAGTAGTTTGTCATTTCTAAGCAATAACATGATGTGAAGTAAATTATGTTTGATGCTTTCAACGAAATTAATATTCTTCTCAACTATGAATAAATAATACTTGTGTGGATCTAGATGCCTATATTAAAATAATGCAGCATTAAACCATTGCAGATAACTACACACCATTACAGCATTAAACTATTTTTGGCCTGAGTTCATGTATTTTGTGATTTTCTTTGTATACACAAACATGAAAAGGGTTGGATACCCAAATATTATATCATATATAATCTTTTGTTACTGATAAAAAAACAAACACTATAATGGTATAGACTTTTTGTAAGGAACACTGATCATTTACCTCTTTTTCCAGATCATAGAAAGTATTGCAAAGGACCCAATGAGCCTCTTTAATGTTGGAAAACTGGTTTAGAACAAGCTCAAAAGATGCAGAATATGTACCATAGCTGTATATAAAAGATGGCAAATCAAAAGGTTGAAGAAGTGGCAACCCTGGCAAGGAAATAACATTGCTGTTTTCCAAGGGAACTTTCAAATTCCCCTTTTGAACATGGTGATAGACACAGTTAACAAAGAGAGGCTGTGTGAGAAAAACAGCACAAGTTAGGCCATGTTTCTTGGCAATATCAAGAGTCCAAGGTAGGAAGGAATCATAGACAACGCAGTGAATTGGGTTGCCAGAAGTAATGAGTCTTTGAAGTAGTTCTGATAATGTTTGTGGCCCAACTTTCCAAAACCTGTCTAAGTAGGCCTTAATGCTCTCTGCTTCTGCAATCCCACCATCATCAAAACCATCAGAAAAGCCCTCAAGAGTGATGGAAGCAGGTAACTTGGGAATGGTCTTGCAGTAGAAATGGGTGGTGACTAGTGTTACTCTCACCCCATCATGCTGCAAACGCTTGGAGAACTGAAGCAAGGGGTTTATGTGTCCTTGGTGTGGATATGCCAACACCAAACACTGCATTCTCTTTGTCTTTGTCTTCTGTTCCTTCTCCATTTTTGCTTCTGAATGAAGCTTCTTGTTTATGATCCGTCTCCTTTGACTTGTGTTCATCTTTCATCAATAATGAGGCCAATAAATACTCAGTCTCATCTTTCAATAAAAATTATTGTATTTGTTTCACCAAACACTAGTAGAAAAAGGGGCAACAACGTCATAGATTTTATGTCTGACATAAATACACTTAATGTAAAAACAAGGGATCATATTTTTAATGCAAAAATAGGGGATCATATTTTGGAAGATAAGAAGATGCACATTACAATAAATTGTAAATTTACCTACCACTACCAATTATTATATGATACAAATCTTGTATCATATAATACACAGAACTTAAATTTTGATTATGGATGAAACACAGGTTAGTTGAAATCTTGTTTAATAACTACTTTTAGTGCTAAGTTTGAGTCAATTCTGGGTACTTTTTGTGCTGTTTTTGGTTCTGTAGCTGTAGTATGATGCAGGTGTTGAAGCACTGCAGCAATAGTTAGGGAAGTGATACTTGTGTTGTGTGACTGCTCTAGCATTGCAGCTGCTTGTGTAGTTCATGCTGTAATCTTGATATGGTTTTGTGTTTGAAACCTTAGCCTATAGTGTAGAGTTGAGGTGCAATTCATTGAAGTATCTCCTTTTTTATTTATTTTTTTTTAAAAAAATAGAATAAAATTAATATTGTATGAGGATTATTATATATAAC